>Ga0210384_10006141_pt1 | contig 12864 bp, 20 predicted proteins | sample IncBWH2MmetaG_FD_160574 | JGI IMG/M metagenome (GOLD analysis project Ga0210384, IMG submission 160574) | Forest soil microbial communities from Barre Woods Harvard Forest LTER site, Petersham, Massachusetts, United States - Inc-BW-H-2-M | ecosystem: Environmental > Terrestrial > Soil >... | reverse complement strand
TCGCCATTACCCGCGAGCAGGAAACCGCCATCCTCGACAAGTGCATCGAGCTCGTTACCAAGCTGTCCGGCAAGCGGCCGACCGGCTATGTCGCGCCGTGGTGGGAGTTCTCCACCGTCACCAACGACCTGCTGCTGGAGCGCCGCCGCCGTGATTCAACGGGATGGCCAGTAACCTCGCTGCTGTTCCGAAAAAAGGTATTGCGGATTCTCGCCACAGTAGGCGCCTGTACCAGACGCGGTCGCCTCACATTGCTCGTAGGTTGAGAATTCACAGTTGCCAGGATAGCCCCATTCCCTTGATTGCAGGCAGAACCGATCCTGTATACCGGAGGTCGCCGCGACAGCCGGCGCACGCGCGTGTCGGCGCGCGAGAGCTGACGAGTCCGGGAGCGCGATCGCAACGAGGCCAACGACGAACAGCCCCGCGAACTGAACGTGACGCATAAAATCAACTCCATCGTCTTCGGTCGCGAGACGTGTTGCTCGCACAAATTATGTGTGTTCTGGGCGGGCATTCCCCAACCTCTAGCGGCTTCACCGTTGCTCACATCCGCGACATCATGCGGGCATGCTCGCCCTCACACGCCGCCGCGATCGGCAATCCCGCGAAGAAGCTTGGCTGATCTATTACAGCGACGTGCATGTCGGCACGATCGACCTCCGCTCCGGCAATCCGGCGACCAGTGGATCCATGGGCCTGGTCGTGTGGATTTCATCCGGGCTCGGAACCGGGCGATTGGACCTCAGGCACAGCAGCGAGCTTCTGGGAAGCGCGCAAGTCCTTTGAGGCTGCATGGCGGATCTTCCTCGCAAAACACCATCGAGGCGGACTTTTCAGGCCTGGCGAGACGACCGCGACAGGACCGCGCAGAAGTACGCTCTTTGGGATGCCGGGCAGCGCATCCCGCCCCTCGAATGGGAGCCGGGCAAACCGTGCAGCATCTGGATGAAATGTCCCTGCGGCGAGATCTTCGATAGCCACGACCCCGCCGGCAGCTACATTCACCGCGTGCACATCTATCGGCAGCCGGCCAGCCGAAATCACTGAACGCGAGACGATTGGTTGCTCGATACAGGCCGCTTCCGCGTCGACCTCTTCTTTCTAGGCTTCGCCTTTTGATTCTTCTTCTTTTGTTTCAGGGCGTCGGCCTGAGAGCGAAAGCCCCGCGCGAGCGCGCGAAGGTCGGCCTCCACTTCGGCATCTAAAGCACGGAAAGCCGCCGCGTCGGCCTTTCGAGCCTGTTTGCGGAAGAACTTTGTTTCCTTCACCATTCGTGATCCGCCGGGACGCGTTCTTGAAGGGCGCTGCTCCTGGTCGTCGAGCACGATGCCGATACCATGCTCTCCCACATGGCTTCAAGCAGCCATCCGATGCGGCGTGGGCTTCTGCCGCGACGGCCGACCATTCGCCAGCCGGCCGCGCGCGCGTCTGTTAGGCCGGCTTCGCCATTCCCTGTCCTTCGTAAGCGGCCCACGTCGAGTTGAGCGTCGATTTGCGCGCGCAGCGAGTCGTCGAGCCGGGCATCGTGAAGGTCGGAATCGCATTCACAACGATCAGATCGCGGCATTTTTGAAGGCTGATCTCGAGATAGTTGGCGATCGCCTTGGTCCCATAGAGCAGGTCATTGTCGATCGGCATGGTGCTGGACTCCTCTTTTGCGGTCGGCGGGTCGCCGGCGAAGGCCGCGCTGAGTTCTCGAAACAGCATAGTGGCGATGCCGTGGCGCTGCGGGACGGCGTCACGATTTGCCTTGGCCTGCCGCTGCATCTCGCCGAGGTCGATGCGATCGAATACCTCGAGCCACCGCAGACCGGTGTCCGCCCATTCCGGATGGCTGATCATGACGTCGCTGATTGCCAGAAGGGCGAAGGCATCGATTCTCGCTCCATTGTTCTCCGTCTCGACGAACGTTCGAAGCAGCTGAACAAGGCGACCTTCGCCAGGCTCGGCAAGGATCTTCCGGAGAGTCGCCTTCGCGGTCGTCTGTCCCGCCCGCGGCGTACCCTTGTCGATGGGCAGACGGCGACCGGCTTGCCGCGCAGCTCCGGATTGTCCCGCTGCTCGACGGATGCATAGAAGGCATCCATGTCAACGTGGATGATCTTGCGCTGGCGGGGCGAGTGCTTCACCTGCTCGTCTTTCCCGACGGTCACGTCGCTGGTCCGGCCGGGTCTTCCTTGACGCCGCGGGCGACGATCCGGAGCGACCCGTCCGCAAGTGGCCGCTGCAGGGTCAGGGCCTCGTCGGACGAGGCCGTCATCCAGGTCTCCACTTCGTCCGGCGTCGTCAGGATCACCGGCATCGCCTTCGGATGGACGGCTCCGGCCTCGGCGTTAGGCTCCGTCGTCAGGAACGCAAGGATGTCGTTGGTGGTCTCGCCTTCCTTGACCTTCCGGACGGATGTCCAATTGGTCCAGATGCCGGCGAAGCAGGCGAGGGGGCGGTCCTCATCGAGCGCGAACCAGATGTCGCCGCCTTCGGCCTTGTTGAACTCGCTGAAGGAATTGAACGGCACCACGCATCGGTTCTCGGCGCCGAGCCATCGCGTCCAGTGCTTGCTCTTCACGTTGCGGATGTTGGTGGTGCCGCCATCGGGCTCCATCCGAAGCAATTCCTCGAAGTCGACCGGTTTGCCTTTGGCTTCCAGTTTCGCGGCGCGCTTTTTTGTCGCCTCCATCTGATTGCAGAAGCTACCGCAGCGGCGCCGGGCGGAGAGGGCGGCGGAGCCCTAAATTCGCCGGCTTGGCTGGGGTTCCTGGATACGTTTAGAACTATCTGCCTCGCCCCGTCAGCTGAAATTCTTGCTTTATTTGAGGAACTTAAGCTTAATTCTTGAAGAGGTTTAGGAGGGCAACAAGGTGGTCGAGAGGGTTTCAAAAAGATCAGGCTCGATAAGGGCTTTCACGTCGCAGTAACGGTCGAAATTCACGCAATCTCATTTGTGCGGATAGCAACTGATTTGTCCGATTCCAGTTGGCCGCGAAGATATTTGCGGCGTGCGATCGCTTCGATTTCGTTGCGATGCTTCTCGAATGCCGCAGGAGGCCGCAGCCGGTCGCCGTCAGAAAAATGATCGTCGAGCGCTTCGCGTGCGATCCGGCAGCGTACCCGTTCGGTCCCATCCTGTCCCCAGAAAGTCACGCCGGCGCCCATATCGTAGGCGTACTTCTTGTCGGGAAAAGTGAGTGTGCGCTTGTCAGTCATGCCCAGCGCATCGAGGATTGCCAGCGCCGATGACAATTGCAGATCCTTCGCCGCCTGCTCGAAGCGCGACACGGTCGGCGCGCTGACTTTCGCAAGTGCCGCGAGGTCACGTTGCGTCAGCTTCATTCCTTGTCGGCGCCGGATTGCTTCTTCGACAACAACTGGCCAATTGAGGAGATACTCCCGTTCCATCTACGCTCCATGAGTTCAAGAATGTCTTTTCCAAGTGCCTCCGCCCCGATTTTCTTGGATTCGGTGGTCAGCGCTTTCTCAGCTCGCTTGCGCCGGGCATCGAGGCGCCGCACTGTTTGCAGGATGACCTCGTCGGGGAGATTGCAGGCCTTCGCCAGCGCCACCAGATGCTTTGGCTTGATCTGGTCGATCGTAAGATTGGCAGCGCCGCCGATCGAAAGCGCGAAGGTGTGGTATTCGGGAAAGAGCGCGGCCGCAACGAGATCGTAGGCGGGGGAGAGGCGTAGCCCGTCTGGTGTATGCAGCATCGCGAAATTCTTGAGATGTGCGTCGGTATTTCCGGTCAGAAGACAGACCAGCACACGCTCATACAGCCGCCAGGCATCGGCTGGGGTGCAGCCGGGCGTGTTGACGATGAACCACGCCATGTCCTCATAAGCGGCATCGTATTTGTTATCGCCCGAGCGATGTCCGAGCAATTGATTGAATTCCTCAAAATGAATTCGTGCGCCGCTGCGCAGGCGATCGAAGCGATGCACCAGCAAGGCCTTGTCGCCGATGCCTTTCAGCGGCGCGATCTCGGCGTCCACGATCGTATTGCTGGGCAGCAACGAGCGGCATGCTTGCAGTACGAGAAACTCGTTCTCGATGATGTCGCGCAGGCTGCCAGACGGAAGCTTGGCAATGTAGTTCGAGGTCTCGTTAACCCGCGCCGGCCTGTAATCACGCCCGTCCTTGACCGCGAGCAACTTTGGCTGCACGCCGGACAGTGAGCCACGGCTGGCCAAGGCGGCTGTCGCCGTCGGATCACCCATGTCAATGGCCGGCTCGTTGATCGGAGCCGGATCAATCACGCTCACGGCGCCCGCGCAGTCGCGGCCGAAGGCGAGCAACAGGGCGAAGCGGTTGTTCGGATCGATCTTGAGCGCGCGTGCCTGAGCGTTGCGCAACCATCCTTCCGCGACCAGATTGTCAAAGAATGGATGCAGCCCGGCCTCGCAAACATGTGGAGCCTCCTGGCGCGGAAGTGTGAAGGCGATGGCCGGGTGCCTGGCTTCCAGGTAGGCCGGGTCATAGGCGAAGACGCAACGGCCGCTGGGCTCTTGCCGCAGAACACCTGCGAAGAGATCGCTATTGTAGTAGATTCTGCCCCAGAGCGCTGCCGCCATATAAAATACCTTTTATCGCAACCATACATAATGCCTATTTGATAAAACATATTTTATCAAATAGCCTTTTGACTGTCAAAACATAAAATATGTTTGATTTCAAGCGGTTGAACGAAATAGCGGGCTGTCCATGGGTTGGGATAAGCGCACTCAGGCGACCCGAGCTAGGCGCGCTGCCTCGGTTTCGATGCGCAAAGGAAGTTCCTCAAGCGTGGACACGACGCGCTCAGAGAATTTTACCTTATGCTTGATGAGAAGATCGCCAAAGGCCTTGTCGCCGCGCCAGAGATCGACAAGTGGCAGGTAGCTGGCATGTATAAAATCGATTGCATCGGATCGTTTGATGGGGCGGCCTTCGCGATGGAAGGCGTAGAGAATTTGAGCCGCGATCAAACTCCCTGATATTGGCCGCAGATGCTTGCCTAAAGGCCCGCGGCGAACGGGGACGTGTCGGCCGCGCGCATCGCGTCTCGGTGCGACCGCTTTCGCTGAATGACTGGTTATGGAAGGACGACTTATGATGCAAAGCCAGAATATGGGATACGCGGACGTTATGCGCTGCGAAAAGGATAAAGTTAGGAGGCAATCCTTCCGGCACTGGCGATGAATTCGAGGGAGCGCAGCCGGGTTGCGTGGTCGTAGACATCGGACACGATCATGAGCTCGTCAGCGCCTGTTTCCGCAACGAGCGCATCCATGCCGGAACGAACCGTATCGTGCGAGCTGACGATGGAGCGAGCGAGCATACTCATCGCCTGGGCTTTTTGGGAATGATGCTGACGACCGCTTTGTTGCGGCGGAGGCGATTAGATGCAGCCATCTCGCCAACCGGATGGTCGTCGCTTCCCTCGAATAATCGTCAAGCAGGCTGGCTACGACTGAGGCGATCGTCGGGATTGGCGCTTCCTGGCCTGAATGCTGGCCTTAATGCTGGCCTTGATCAGTGGCGGCGAGAATGCCGCCCGCATCGAGCCCGCTTTCGACGACCAGATCCGCGAAAAAACCGGACATTCCGGCACCACTCGTCGCCAGCACTCTTTCCAACAATCAGTCTTGATCACTATAGGGTACCCCCCTATATTATATCTATGTCTTATACGATCAAGAACAGGTCGAAGCTCGTCGGCAGGGTCCGACGCATCAGGGGACAGATCGAGGCCATCGAGCGCGCGCTGGAAGCAGAGTTCGGCTGTGCTGATGTGCTGATGCTGGTTGCCTCGGTGCGAGGTGCCGTGAACGGGCTGACCTCGGAGCTTCTTGAGGATCACATCCGTCATCACGTTGTCGATCCGGCGCGAGCAGAACCCTGAGAAGGCTAAAGGGGCTGCAGATCTGATCGAGGTCGTGCGGACATACCTGAAGTAGCGAACGAGGTTGCCATGAGCGAAACTAGTGGCGCGGCCTTTCCGCCCCTTCATAGCCACGTGTTCCTTTCCGGGGATCACCAGAAAAGTGAGCGGAAAACCTGGGCCGTGATCTGGCTATGCAGTGCAATGATGGTCGCCGAAATTGTCGGTGGCTGGTTGTTTGGATCAATTGCGCTCATTGCCGACGGACTTCACATGAGCACGCATGCGGGGGCGCTGTTGCTCGCCGCGCTCGCCTATACCTACGCTCGGAGATACGCGGATGATCCGCGATTTACATTCGGGACTGGCAAGCTGGGAGATCTGGCGGGATTCACCAGTGCCATCATCCTGGCGATGATCGCGTTGCTGATCGGCTATGAAGCCATCAGTCGCCTCTTCGAACCGGTTCCGATCCGTTTCGCCGAAGCGATACCGGTTGCTGTCCTTGGACTTGCGGTCAATGTTGCCAGTGCCTGGCTGCTAAGCGGCCGCGACCATCATGGACATAGCCACGGGCACGGCCACAGCCATCATGCTCACGATGACGAAGACGAAACGCACCGGATCGCGACCGAAGACGGAATGGCGGTGCTGGAGGTATTCGAGGACGGCGTCCCACCGCGCTTCCGGCTATGCGCGGAGAGCGGCGCCGGACTGCTGGCGTCTACCGCTTCCATTGAGACTGTGCGACCGGATGGCGCCCGGCAAGTTTTCGCACTTGAGGATCGCGGCGACTATTTAGAATCTATAGACGAAATTCCCGAACCGCACGCTTTCGGCGCCAACGTCAGCATTGGCGGACGGACATATCCCGTACAGTTTGAGGAGCATGAACACGCGCATGGGGCGGCGGCTCGCGATCATAATATGAGAGCCGCCGTCATCCATGTTTTGGCGGATGCCGCTGTATCGGTCTTGGTTATTGTCGGCCTCCTGTTCGCACGCGCCTTTGGCTGGCTGTGGATGGACCCGCTGGCAGGGATAATAGGAGCGTGCGTTATTGCTAGTTGGTCGTTCGGGCTTATTCGCGACACCGGTGCAATTCTTCTCGATATGAATCCCGACCGCCGCATGGCGGACAATCTCAAACGGTCAATCGAGAGTGAGGGCGATCAACTCCTCGACCTTCATCTCTGGCGGTTGGGCCCGGGTCATCTTGGCGCCATCGTCTCCGTGGCGACGGCAACACAGCGGAAGGAGCAATATTTTCGCGCCAAGGCAGCGCGGTTCCGATCGCTTTCGCACCTGACTATTGAGGTCAGGTACATCGGTTCGGCGGCCGCCCGCAATGCTGTCTAGTTTCGATTTTCGATATTGGCTGCCTAAAAAGCGTCTTTCTGACTGTGTTTGGCTTTGAAGGATACGGTCCTTGACCGTCCGCGCTATCGCCGCTGGCGCCTCGTCGGGGAATGCGGAGCGTTGATTTTCGCACAGCACGTAGGTGTCGGCGCCGGCCGCATCGCGCGAGCCTTAGAGGAAATCAGCGTCCCAAATGACCGGTAGCACTGTGTCATCGATGGCCAATGTTTCCATCAACTGCGGGGTCCGCTTGTCTTCCATCAACCATCGCAGTGCCTCGAATTCCATGAATCAGAAGCCGCACTCTCTATACTGCTTATCGGCGAGACGAAACCGCGAGCCGACTTCAACGAAGTCCACGTCCAGACATTGATTTCCTCGGCGATATTCGCCGAGACCGCTGCACTGGAAGTACTCAAGATTTATTCGCCAGCGATTTTCGCGCGGAGAGTAGGTTGCAAACTCATGCTGGGCCCAGGCCGGGCCCTTACATATCTCAGCGATATATTGCCGGACTTCGGAGGGCAGATCGTGGATATGATGGGCATTCCACGGATCATCCTTGAACACGGCGCTACCTCTAGAGGCGGCCGGGAGTTCACTCGAAAGCAGAAGGGAAGTGGCCAATAGGAGGATGCGGACTATCATCAGACGCTCCCGCTCAGCACGATCGCCCTAAATATATCAGTGCTTAGAACCGGGCCATGCCCACACGAAAAATTGGCAATCCCTGGCGCGGAATAGTCCGAAGAGGTAGCGGTTTATTTGGCAGTGCAGTAAAGACTGACACGGATGTGGGAAGACGAGTCCGTCGTGATATCAGTTCCGCTTCGCAAAGGATCGGTGGTGCAGTTTTACGTTCGCAGCTGCATCCTTGTTGCCTCCGTGATGCTGTCTTCCCACGATGCGAGAGCCGACAGTTGTCCCCAGCCCTCGCAGGAAATTGCCACAGACCGTCCGGACGTAACGAACTCAAGTATCGTGGTGCCAGTGGGCAGCCTCCAGAGCGAAAACGGGATCAATTTGAGTTCTCAGAACGGTGGCCGAACGATCGACGGCACGAATAGCCGGTGGCGGCTTGGAATTGCGCCCTGTCTAGAAGTCTTGGTGGACCTACCCACCTATTTTGCCAATATCAAGTTACCGGGTCGCTCGGGCTTTTCGGATGTTGCTCCTGCCGTGAAATGGCAAATCAGCCCAGCGCCTGGCAAGGTCGATCTATCGATGACGGTCGGCGTCTCGCTTCCGACTGGGGCCATGGACATCGCTGGCCGCGGCGCTCAACCGTATCTGCAATTCCCATGGTCATGGGAGCTGCGTGACGGCTGGGGTCTGAGCGGCATGTTCACCGAGTTCTTCCGTCCCATTGACCTCACGACCAAGAGGATAACTGAGACGACCTTCGTTATCGAGAAGAGGCTGACAGACAAGACGAGCGTCTTCACCGAATATGTCGGCGACTATCCAGAAGGCACCAGCCCCAGCCAGCTTCTCAACTCCGGCGTGCTCTACCATCTGACGCCGATGCAACAGCTCGATTTCCATTTTGCAATCGGTCTGAATCACAATTCTTCCAGCTATATTTTTGGACTGGGCTATTCGGTTCGCTTTGACAAATTGTTTCGATAGGCTGTATCCGTTACTCCTTCTTCGGTCCGACGACTGTTTTCGTCCCGTCTATGGTTTCCACGGTGATTTCGACCCGATCGCCGCTGCGCACCGAGTCAAAGATCAGGCCGTCCTGAACCTTGAAATCCGCGATGACGTCCGACGTCAGGCGCACGGAGATCCGATCGTTTTGCTCATCGACGATCGTAGCCACGCCTTTCGGGCCTCTTGCCGTCGCATCCGCGCCGAGAGCGCAGGGACAAGGTTGTCGATGTGCCGTACGATCATGCCTCGTCCCGCGGCGTAGTTCCTGGTGACCCGCGATTCGGCGGCCCAGTAGGTCACTTTGGCCGTCCCTTTTTGGGGGACGCGCGCGATGTCGTTGTTGGGAAGGCCTAGCTCCCCCGCAATCCGGTTGAAGTGCACGGCTGGCGAAATAACGGCCGACGCTAAGCGAGCGTTGCCACCGACGTCGGTGGCTCGTACGGGCAGCGCCGACTGCAGCATTGCGCTCAGCGTGAGCACCGCGAAGACGTATTTCATTTCTGCTCCTTGTCTAGTCCGCCGCGCGCACTCGGTTCAAATGGCGAACTGGCCGGCAGGCTTGCCGCGCTTCACCATCTCTTGAGCGTAGGCATAGAGCGCGTCATAGACGATCCATTCCGCCGCGTTGAGCGCGTGATCGTCATTGTAGCCGAGGCGCCGGAAGCCCTCCGCGATCGCCTCCAGCCCCGGGCCCTCGGCTTGATTGTAGTGCGTGTTGTCGGTGTCGGCGCCGTTGACGATCCGGCCGAGCAGCATAAGCGCCGGATCGCCTGTCAGCTTGTATTTCTTCAGGATCGCCTCGAAGGAGCATTCCTTGCCGTGATGGCCGAGTTCGACGTCCTTGACGTCGTAAGGGATGGCATCGAGCCGCTGTGCCTCTGCCATTACCTGGTCGGCAGGTGCGAAGATGAACTCGGCATCCGTGTCGACGAACTTCTTGATCAGCCAAGGGCACGCCACGCGGTCGACCTTGACGCGTTCGCGGGTAATCCATTTCATCTAATCCTCCTGTTTCGCTTCTTGGGAAATCAACAATTGGCCAGGACGAGAAGTCCGCCATGCTCGGGTGAAATGACGTAGAGCCGATCGGGCGGTGCCAGCACGGTCGTGTGCGCGCCGCGGTCGGTCATGGTCGTGGCGCGCTGACCGCTGACTGGATGAACGGTTTCGACCAGCCCGGGCTCACCGATCGCGACATGGACGAGCCCACTTGAAGGGTTGAAAAAGGTCACGTCCGGTTGCCCGGCAATTGCCCAGACGTTACAGATGTCGCCGCTCAGGCTGTCGACCTCGATCAGGGCGCCATCGTCGCAAGCGACATAGATGCGGCCGCGCCCGTGATCGATGTCGAGGCCATGCGCGCCGCCGGAGGGAATTCTCCACTGGGCCAAGACGTTCAAGTCGGGAAGGTCCGCGACAAGCACCATCGAAGGCTCACGGATCGCGAGAAACAGCCGTTCCGCGGCGGCGTCCGTCGCGCACCAGCGCGGCCGGCCGGGCAGCGCGATCGAACGAAGCCGCTTGTTATCGAGATTGAAAGCTTGAAGCGTTGGGCCCTCGTGCTCGTCCCCGATGCAGGCGACGATGGCCAGCTTCTTTCGGCTGACAATTACCGCGCCATTCGGCCGTGGCCCGGTCTTGAAGACGGCCAGGGTCTTGAACGTGTCGGCCTCGAGCTGAGTTGCCGTGGCGGCACCGCGGTTGGTGACAAGAACATGCCCATTGTCGGCGACTACACCGGCGGCGCCCTTGAACCCAACCAGTGTGGCAACGTGCCTCCGTGCGTCATGATCGATCACTTCGACGCAATCGCGCGCCGTATGCGCAATGAACAGCCTTCGTGTCTGGAGATCGAATGCGCCATGATCGAAGGCGCTGCCATTGGCGTTCGGAATCTCGATGACACCGATGGCGTTAGGACAGATGACTGAGTCCTGCGACGGGCTATGAGCTTGATCGGAGTGATAGGATGAAAAGGATGTCCGTTCCATGCGCAATCTCCTCGAAATCTCGGTGTCGCGCAGATCTTGGACGGCGGGCCGTCTGACGGGGAGCCTGCGTTTCCCCGCATCATCAACTTGGTCCCGACGAGTGCGTTCGGCAAGCTCCCGATGTTGAGCTTCGGCATCAGTATCTTGGGCGGTGCGACGTGGCCCATTCGCGCGCGTGCAGGATCGGCTCCCGTCGCACGACCGCACGCAACTTCAAGGTCGTGGGCAGGCCCTCCATCCGCTCGCGCCATCGGCAGAATGCCGGGAATTTCGGGTACATGGCTCTGCCTTCCTCGGTCAGGCTGAACGCAAAGGTGCACGGCAGCAAATAGTAGTCGGCCAGCGTCAGTTCCGATCCGAGCAGATAGTCCTTGCCATGGGCAAGCTCGCGCTCAATTACGGAAAGTCCGAGCTCAACTTTGGGCAAGGCGTGCGCCACGACTTTCTCATCGGAGGCGATCCCGAGCTCCGGGAAGACCAGGCGCTCATGGGTTACGTGAAAGATCATGTAAGGATAGAGGTAGGAATTAACCACACTGATCCATTGGTTCATGCGCGCCCGAGTGCGAACCTCCGGCGGCGTCAAGCGCGACCCTTCGAAAGCTTCGTCGATATAGGAGACGATCGCGCTGGTCTCATAGACGGTGAAATCGCCGTGTTTGAGGATCGGCACGCGGTTGAACGGATGCAAGGCGAGGTGCTCGCTCTTGCCCATCACGCTCTCGAGGTCATGGAAAACGTAGGGAATGTCCTTGTGCATGAGGACGAGCCGGACGATGTTGACAAAAGTGCTGCGCGGGAAGCCGTACACGACGGGGTCGGACATTGGCGGTCTCCGGTTCTTCGAATCGAGGTTCGTCAACGCCAGAACGGTCGGTTGGCGTGCTCAAGGGCTTCTTCCCGGGTTAACCCGAGATCTTTGAGCATGTGCGGATCATCGGCGATCTCGAGCAAGGCGGCGCGCTGGTGCATGACCTCGCCGCGTGCCAGCCACCAATCCAAGGGAGCGGGCCATGAACTGGATTGATGATCGTGATCGGCGGTCCTGGGTCCGAAACGTGAGAGCGAATGGTCATTGGCGAAAAGTGTTGACACGGAATGGCTCCAGATCGAATGATTTCGTCTGCTGGCGGTCTCGATAGGGCCGGTTGGGCGCAAGGCGCAAAGCATCGTTTCTCAGGCCTGCCCTAATTTTTCTCATGATCTATCCGATGAGACCTCGCGATGCGTCCCCGCCTGCCACCGCTCAATGCTTTGAAGGCGTTCGAAGCCGCGGCCCGGCACGAGAGTTTTACTCGCGCCGCGGAAGAGCTCTGCGTCACGCAAGGCGCTGTCAGCCACCAGGTCAAGGCACTCGAGGCAGAGCTTGCCATCAAGCTCTTCAATCGCGAGCGCCAGCGACTTCTCATCACCGAGGCGGGTCGGGATTATCTTGCCGTCATTCGCGATGCGCTGGATCGCATCGCTGCCGGCACCGAGCGGCTGCTTCAGCGCCAGAACGCCGGGGTCCTGACGGTCTCTACCTCGCCGGATTTTGCCGCAAAATGGCTTGTTCACCGCCTCGGTCATTTCGCCGAAGCACACGCCGGCATCGATCTGCGCGTATCGGCTGCGATGCACCACGTCGATTTCGCGCGCGAGGAGGTCGACCTCGCGGTTCGCCACGGGGACGGCAATTGGCCGGGCCTTGATGCCGTCAAGCTCAGCGCCGAGGAGCTTTTTACAATCTGCAGCCCAAAGCTGCTGTCAGGTCGCCGGCGCCTCGAGAGACCGGCCGATCTTCTCAAATTCCCGCTGCTTCACCTGGAAAGTCGCAAGGATTGGACAAATTGGCTGCAGGCGGCCGGCATTGATGATGCGGCCGCCATCCATGGGCCAGTGCTGAACCGTGCAAGCATGATCATCGATGCGGCGATTAACGGACAGGGAATAGCGCTGGCGCGTACCACCTTGGCGGCGTGGGACATCATCAACGGCCGGCTGGTGCGGCCGTTTGCAGAATCA
>Ga0210384_10006140_pt1 | contig 12864 bp, 11 predicted proteins | sample IncBWH2MmetaG_FD_160574 | JGI IMG/M metagenome (GOLD analysis project Ga0210384, IMG submission 160574) | Forest soil microbial communities from Barre Woods Harvard Forest LTER site, Petersham, Massachusetts, United States - Inc-BW-H-2-M | ecosystem: Environmental > Terrestrial > Soil >... | reverse complement strand
TCCGTTCCAACGGCTCCAATCACCGATTTCGCGCCGTTGTGGCTGCCCGCGCTGCCGTCGGGATGAATCCGAATCGTTCCCAGCGGCAGTTGCGCCTCATCCCACATCACAAGCAAGTCTTTTACGTCCAGCTCGTACTTCCCCAGCAACTCCCGCACAGAGATGCCACTGAGATTCATGTACGTCTGCGGCTTTGCCAGGATTACTTCTTCTCCGGCAATCTTTCCACGGCCCGCGAGCGCCTTGCCTTCTGGCCGCTCGACGCGAATCCCATTGCGATTCGCGAGTTCATCCACCGCCATGAAACCCAGGTTATGCGGCGTCCACTGATACTCCGGATCGGGATTCCCAAGTCCGACAATGAGCCGCATAGACCTTTATCCAGAGGCCCGCTAAACGCCGGCCTCTTGTTACACATCGAAGGGCTACTTCTTTTTCTCGCCCTTGTCGCCCTTTTCGCTCTTCTCGGCCTTGGGCTTGGCTTCTTCCTCGGCGCCTTCTTCGCCTTCCACTTCCTTCTTGCCCTTCTTGATGACTTCCGGTTCGGCCGGCGTCGCCGTTTCCGCAGCCACGGCCTCGGCAGGCTTCTCTTCTTCGACCTTCAGGGTGACGACGTGCGCGAGGACGCGCTCCGGCTCGGTGATCAGTTTCATCTTCGCTTTGTCCAGCGGCAATTCGCTGGCGCGCAACTGGGCATTCAGTGCGAGTCCGCTCACATCCATGCGGAATTCGGTGGGGATGTCCGCAGGCAAGCATTCGATTTCCACTTCGCGGGTCACCACTTCAAAAACTCCACCCTGGACTTTTACGCCCGAAGGTTCGCCAAACGTGTGCACCGGAACCTTCACTTTCATGCGCACATCCATAGCCACCCGCAGTAGGTCCACGTGCAGCAAGTTTCCGCTGACGGGATCCACCAGCCAGTCCTTCAGAATGGCCGGTTCGTGCTTCCCACCGAGATCGACTTGAAACAGGGTGTTGTGCCCGCTCTCGGAACGCAGGATTGCCCCCACCTGCTTGGCGTTCACTGCGAGAGTGATCGATTCGCCTTTGCCGCCGTACAATACCGCAGGTAACTTGCCCGCTTGACGCAGGCGCCGCGCCTCGTTTTTGCCCCGAGTGGCTCGGGGCGAACCTTCGACTACAATCTTTTCTGCCATGGCCTTCTTCCTTCCTTCTAATTCCTTGCAAATTCTCAGAGACTTAAACTCTGCGACTTCTGCTCAAATAAACAGTTCGCTGATCGAAGTTTCTTCGTGGATCGAGCGAATGCCACGAGCCAGCAAATCCGCGACGCTTAACACCGTGATCTTCCCCATTTTCTTCGCGGCATCGCTCAACGGCACGGAATCCGTGGCCACAATCTCTGTGATCCGGGATTTTTCCAGCCGCTCAATGGCCGGCCCCGAAAGCACCGCGTGGGTGCACGCGGCATAGACCTGCGTTGCCCCTTCACGAAGCAAAGCCTCCGCCGTTTTCACCAGTGTCCCCGCCGTGTCGATGATGTCATCCACGATCAGCGTGCTCCGTCCGCGCACATCTCCGATCAGGTTCATCACTTCGCTGACGTCCACGTCCACGCGGCGTTTATCCACGATGGCCAATGGCGCATCCAGCTTCTTTGCGAAAAACCGCGCGCGCTCCACGCCGCCGGCGTCCGGCGAAACCACCGTCAAGTTCGGCAAATTCAGATGCCGGAAATGCTCGACGAGCACCGGCGAACCGTACAAGTGATCCACGGGCACGTCGAAATAGCCCTGAATCTGCGGCGCGTGCAAATCCAGCGTCAATGCCCGGCTGGCTCCCGCGGTTTCCAGTAAGTCCGCCACCAGCTTCGCGGAGATCGGAACGCGCGGCTTGTCTTTACGGTCTTGCCGCGCATAGCAGTAATACGGCAGTACCGCGGTGATGCGCCACGCCGACGCGCGCTTGAACGCATCAATCATCAGCAGCAGCTCCAGCAGATGGTTGTCCACCGGGGCATGGCACGGCTGCACTACGAAAACATCGGCGCCACGGACATTTTCCAGAATCTGGAAATAAATCTCGCCGTCGCTGAATCGCCCCAGCAACGCCTTGCCCAGCGGCACGTCTAAGTGGCGGCAAATGCTCTCCGCCAAAATCGGATTCGCGGTCCCCGAGAAAATCTTAAACCGGTCGTCGTTCACGCCGTTCGCGCTCCGTGCAATCGCTCAGCAATCGCACACGTTCACACTTCGTTCCCTGGGGCCGATGTTACGAACGAGAAAGACACGAAGAGACGCTGCGGCTGGATCCACGAAGCGTGCGCAGACTAACCTGCGGAGCGCATCAAACGAGCATACCTGTCTCGCGAGATCGTCTCGCAAACGTAGGTCTGATCGTGCGGAAACCCTACAGCGGCTCGGCGCGCCAACGCTGGGCTCGGGAAAACTCCAAACACCGCCGAACCGCTACCCGCCAGCGAGGCTTCTGCAGCTCCTCTTTGGAGCAACTGCCGCTTGATTTGATCAAGCCGCGGATGACGCCGGAAAACCGCCTGTTCGAAATCGTTCGAAAGGCCGCTTCCCTGCGCGCTCCAGCATAGAGCACAGAACTCAAAGAGTTTAGGGTTTGCGGCCGGTTTTGTCAAACGGAGCGGCTTGGCCTTGAGCCAGCGATAGGCGTCCGGCGTGGGGACATGGATGTTCTTTGGCGAAACGACCAAGAGATGCTGTTTCGGAATATCCGCCAGCGGATAGATTTCATCACCCTTGTTCACGCCCAGCGCGCGCCCCCCAAGCAGGAAAAATGGAACATCCGCGCCCAGCGATGCGGCAATTTCCAGTAATCGCGAGGGCGGCAATTTTCTCTTAGTGAGCCGGAGATAACCTTGGAGCGCCGCCGCTGCGTCGCTCGAGCCTCCGCCCAATCCGCGCCCTGCGGGGATTTTCTTCTCCAGCTCGATTTCCACGCCGCCGGGCGCTTTCAATTCATGCTGTAACGCTTCCACCGCGCGATACACCAGATTCTTCCGCGAAGGCTCCTGCGAAAGCGATTCGCTTCCCTGAATGGTGAGCGCAATCCCCGGCTTCTGTGAAGCCTTCAACCGCAGTTCATCGTGAAGGGAGATCGATTGAAAAACGGTCCGCAACTCGTGGAATCCGTCCGCGCGTTTCCCCAGGATATCCAGGCGAAGATTGATTTTTGCGAATGCGGGGATGCGGACTTCGCGCATGCGCGGGTTACGGCTTCGCGTCTCTGGAAGTGGATTTTTGCGCCACGCGATGCTTGGAATGTGAAAGCTTCTTTTCCAGTTCCGCTACTTTTTCGGCTTCGACATCCGCCGGCAGCGACCGGCGCCATTCCGTCAGAGATTTTTCCCATTCGGCGGCAGCCAGTTCGCTCCGCCCGGTCTTGGCATACAGATCCCCCAGATGCGAATGGATGGTGGCATCGTGGCTTTCGCGCTGCACGGCTTTCCGCAACGCTGTTTCGGATGCCGCGTACTTGCCTTCTTTAAAATAAATCCATCCCAGGCTGTCGAGATAGGCGCCGTTTTGGGGCTCTTCGACAAGAGCGCGCTGCAGCAGCGCTTCCGCTTCATCGAGCCGGATTCCCAGGTCGCCCAGCATGTACCCGTAGTAATTCAGCACGGGAGCATTCTTCGGGTTCACAACCAAAACTTTCTTAAACTGCTCTTCGGCTTTGTCGAAGAATTTCTGGCGCTCGTAAATGGCGCCGAGCAAGAACCACACCATCTCATTTTCGCGTGGCTGACCCGGCAGCACTTCCGCCGCGCGCGCGGCTTCTTCGGCCTCTTTGTAGCGCCGTCCGCGCTCGTAGACTTGTGCGATGTTGAGATATGTTTCGCGATCCCCGCCATCTCTGGGGAGTTGTGCGCGCAAGATTTTTACTGCTTCGTCGGTCTGGCCGTTTTCGCCGAGCAGCAGGGCCTGGCCCGTTCGAATCGCCGGATCGGCGGGGTATTTCGCCAGCGCGTCTTTGCCGGCCTGCAGCGCTTTCGGCAAATCTTTCGCCGCGCGATAGGTGTCCATGATCATCATCCGCGCGCGGCGATCTTCTTCCTCGCCCAGGTGTCCGAGCTCGCCGTAGGTGAAGATGGCGGCTTGATAATTTTGTGTATCGCGATACAGTTGCCCCAGCTGCTGATAAAGAATCGCCAACGACCTTCGACGCGATGGCTGTGTCGGGGATTGCGCCTTGATGCCGGTCACGGCGTCGGACAACACGCGAATCGCGTCTTCATAACGCCCTTGCGCCTGGTACAACATCGCTTCGTTGTACATGACTTCGGGACTTCCCGGAGCGTACTGCCGCGCTTTGAGCACGCTATCTTCCGCTTTGTCCAGCTGGTGGAGTTCGCGGTAAATCTGCGCCATTCGTAAGTACACATCGGAATCATCCGGCATCAAATCCGAAATCTTCTGGTACACCGTCAGCGCTTCGGAATATTTTTCTTCCGCGAGCAGGGTCTGCCCCAGCCCGCGCTGATGGCTCAACTCAGAGGGATCCAGTTCCATGGCTTTTCGGTAGGCCTCTTCCGCCTTCGCCAGTTCATGCGCCTGCGTGTACGCATCCCCTAGAAGGTCGAGAAGGACGGGCGACGGCGAATGCGCGGTAATCCCTTCGAGCAGGGTCACCGCTTCCGCTGACTTGCCTTCGTCCATCAGCAGTTGCGTCAATTGTTCGACCGAAAGTTCGTTTTCCGGATCGTTCTTCAGGATCGTTCGCAGCACGTGTTCCGCTTTATCGTGCTCGTTCTTCAGCCGGTATAGCCGCGCCAGCCACAGTGCCGATTCCGTGTCCGTGGGATCAAGCCGGTAAATCTCGCGATACTGCTCGATGGCCTTGTTCACGTTGTCCGATTGGCTGGTTCCTGCGCTCAGCTCTCCGAGGCTGCGCAGATAAATTCGTCCCAGCAGGCGTCGCGATTGTACGTCGTCCGGATCGCGCTTCAGAATTTCCTGCGCTTCGGTCACTGCTTCGTGAATCCGCTGCGCCTTCCAATACATCTCCGCCAGGCGCTCGCCGATCACCGGCGATTTCGGGTCCAGCGCGTAAGCTTTCTTATATGCATCAATCGCTTGCGTCGCATATTCCGGCCGGCTGGTGGCCTCGTATTGCTGTTCGTAGATGTGGCCCATCGTGAAGTTGTAATAGGCCTCGCCGCGCGGCGAGTCTGGGGTGAGGGGAGTGCCCTTGGCATCTGGCGATGGAGCTTGTGGCACGGCGGGAGAATCGCTTTTCTTCGCGGGCGCGGAATCCTGCGTGGCCTGGGCCAAGGTGGCCAGGCCGGTCACGCCGGTCAGCACAAATGCAATGATAATCCTGTGAAAGTTCATGTCAGCCCCGGAAACAAAAAGTATCCCATGCGGCCCAAACGCGGTCAAAACCGAAAACGGGGTCGTTTCCAGAGCTTGGGAGGCGCAAAGAGTAAGATGCGGAAGGGCCAGGGAACGTTCCCAACAAACAGGCGCTTGACATCTTTCCATATTTCCGCAATTATCGAATTATTCGCAAACCTGATCCACTCCTGGTCACCCGCTCCGCCGACCGCTTTTCCGCCCTCGGCGCTGAGCCCCGTCTGCAGATTCTGCGATTGCTTCTTGCCGCCCATCCCGAAGGTATGGTTGCAGGCGAGGTCCAGGAAGAACTTGCCATCCCGGCATCCACCCTTTCGCACCACCTGGAAAAGTTGAAACAGGTCGGCCTTATCAACGTGCGCCGCGAGAGCACTTTTCTGTGGTATTCGGCCGATACCAATGCCCTGCGGGAAGTCATGAACTTTCTCTACGAGGAGTGCTGCACGCGCAGCCGCGCCGTTCCCGCCGATTCTGTCGTCCAAATCTCCAAAGGAGCAAGTCACGACCGATTGTCCTCCTAAGCGAAGGATCTCCGCTGCAACAAATTGCACACTTCCGTTTTGAGAGGTCATACCAATGAGTGAACCAAACATTCAGGAAGCGATGAAGCAAAAATATGGCGAAGCTGCCAAGCGCGCGGCAGGCGGCGGCTCAGCCTGCTGTGGCGGAGGCGCGGAACTCAGTGGCTGCGATCCCATCACCAAAAATCTCTACGACGGCGCAGAAAAAGCCGCGTTGCCGGATAAAGCCGTCGCCGCTTCCCTCGGCTGCGGCAATCCCACCGCACTGGCAAAACTTCAGCCCGGTGAAATCGTTCTCGATCTCGGCTCGGGCGGCGGCATCGACGTGATCCTCTCCGCGAAGCGCGTCGGTCCCAGCGGCAAAGCTTACGGCTTGGACATGACCGACGAAATGTTGGCTCTGGCTCGCGAAAACCAAAAAAATGCCGGCATCGAAAATATCGAATTCCTCAAGGGGGCCATCGAAAACATCCCGCTGCCGGACAACTCCGTCGACGTTATCATCTCCAACTGTGTTATCAATCTTTCCGGCGACAAAGACCGCGTCCTCCGCGAAGCCTTCCGCGTTCTCAAGCCCGGCGGACGGTTTGCTGTCTCCGATGTCGTCGTCCGGGGTGAAGTTCCCGCCAATATTCGCAAAAGCATGGAACTCTGGGTCGGCTGCATTGCCGGGGCGCTTGAGGAGTTCGAATACCGCAACAAACTTTTTTCCGCCGGATTCGAATCGATCGACATCGAGCCGACCCGTGTCTACAAGGCCAAAGAAGCCCGCGAGTTTCTGGAAGCTGCAGGCCTGGACGCTGCCAACGTTGGCCCGCAGATCGAAGGCAAATTCATCAGCGCTTCTATTCGCGCCATCAAACCCGCGCGCAGCGGCTATGTTATCGGCCCATCCTGCCATAGCTGACAGCCGATCATGCAAGGCCGCTACAACGTTCTCTTTCTCTGCACCGGCAACTCCGCCCGCTCGATCATGGCCGAGGCCATCTTGAACCAAAAAGGCAAACGCAACTTTACCGCCTACAGCGCCGGCAGCCATCCCAGCGGCCGCGTTCATCCCACTGCCCTGAAGCAACTGGAAACGGCTCGCTTCCCTACCGCGGAACTGCGCAGCAAGAATTGGAACGAATTCGCCAAGCCCGGCGCGCCCCAGATGAATTTTGTTTTTACCGTTTGCGATAACGCCGCTGAGGAATCCTGCCCGCTCTGGCCCGGCCAGCCCATGACCGCTCATTGGGGGATTCCCGACCCCGCCGCCGAGAAAGGTTCGCCCGAACAAATCGAGCGTGCGTTTCGTGACGCTTTCGTGGCACTGGACCGCCGCATCAGTCTTTTTCTTGCTTTGCCGCTCTCCAGCCTCGACAAGCTGGCCATCAAGAAAGAAATCGACCGCATAGGCTTGCTATGAACTTCGGTCCGCCGGTCATCCCCTTTATTTCAGACACGACATTGCGGCTATTTGCGTCTCTGGCGTGCCGTAGCTCGCACCGTTTTCATCGCTCATCGACAAAAACACCCAATCGCTCTTTTCTTCCGCCGTTCTGCTGAATTCGAAGGTCAGTGTTCCCTTCCCGCCGGACTTGTAGCTCATTGTGCGCTTGATCATGGGATATAGGTCTTTGGTCACGTCCTCCGCTGGCGTGCCGCACCTGGCCGCCAAACTCTCCGGCGTCAAGGATGCGACGGTCCGTTCTTGGCGTACCTCTCGCGTTGCCTTATTCTTTCCAGTCGCGAGCCCGAAAATCAGCAGCGTCACCACTCCCAGTAGCAAAGTCGCTGCGATCAGCCACGTCTGCTGCGTCATCTTCAAGGTGAAAGGAAACTTGGCTGTCGCCTTGGCTGCGGAAGGCGCCGCTGACCCTGTCGGCTCGTTATCGTCCGCCGCCTTGGAACAATCCGTTAGCTCCGACATTCTTGCCTCTCCAGTGTCTTCGCCTAGCCTCGTGATCTCCATGTCGTCACTGGACTCCGACGGCTTCTCTGCCTTCGCCCCTTCCGTTGTTTTCTCATCCTCCATGATGGCCCCCTTTCTTCCCAACCTTCTCTCTTCGCATCATCCCCCCGCCCGCATCTTCAGGCGGCCTTTTCTTCTCTCCCAATGCGTGTCGGTAACTTTCCCCTAAGGACAGGCCCGAAATCACGGCATGCAGCAGTTTGGATTTGGGAGACATCCTTTTTGGTGCTGAATCCTCCTCCCATTCCCGACCGTAGGTGATTGCGTGATACTTGCTTTTGTTATAGCCTCGCGCCCGATGAGTTAGAGTAAGTGAAAAAATCGATGAAGATGGCCAAGCGATGCTGGATTCTCACTTTCTTGCTTCTGCCTGCCGTATTGGCGGGAAGACAGGCTGCCCCAAGCACAGGCGATTTCCATGCTGAGATTCAGCACATTTATGACTTTCAGCCGCAAAACCTCACCAAAGCTCAGATCGCTGAAAAATCCGTCATCCTGGACCAGTTTTGGGCGAAAGCAAAATCTCAACCTGATGCTTACGCCTCGGGGCTGCGTCGGGAGCTTGTGGACTTTACCAACCCGCCCTTCTTCCTCTTTGATGGCGGCCAGCTGCTGTTGACCCTTTCCAAAGATTCCGGGGACCGCAAGGTCGTTCTCGCAGCCGTCGCCCATAGTGACCTGCGAGATCTCCAATGGAAGGACTACTTCCTGCTTGTTCAAAGCATGGCAGCCCAAGGAGAAGACACCACCGCCGCCGCATTTCACATCCTTGCAGAACCGAAATTCCAGGTTTTCATTCCGCAGCACTATTTGACACTAGCGCAGGACTTTTGCTTGGTTTACATGCTATTGCCGAGCAATCAAGATTTCTGGCTTCAGCCAGCCATCGAGCGCTTGCATGGTGAGAATGATGTGACCGCGCAAAAGAGCTTGCTGTTGCTCCTGTGGTACGCCCAAACGTCGCGGTCAGACAAAGCCCTCGGAGAATTTTCGAATGACCCTGGTAAGCCCCAAGCTTCCAAAGCCTATGCGAGTGAGCTAGTTCATCGCAAGGACAGCGTCGACCCGAAGCTACGCGCGGCTGCCGGGACTGCGAGCGAGGAATCCCTACGGCAGGCTCGTAGGGAGCGTCTGAAAGCGGTCAGTGACGAGGCGCTCATCGACCTGGATTCATATACAACCAAGATCATTGCGAAGCGCAAGTAGCGACTTGTGGCCGCACTGCGTCGACTCCTTTAGGGTTCAAACCTTGGCGGCTCGGGACTATCGACTCCCTTCGTTAGTGCAGGAAGTGCCTCATACCGGTGAAGACCATGGCGAGATTCAACCGGTCCGCCGCTGCGATTACGTCGGGGTCGCGCACCGAGCCGCCCGGCTGGATCACTGCCGTGGCGCCCGCGGCAGCGGCGGCTTCGACGCCGTCGGGGAACGGGAAGAAGGCGTCGGAGGCCACCACGCTTCCTGCGAGCGAGGACTGCGCCTTCATGACCGCGAGTTTCACGGAATCGACGCGGCTCATCTGCCCGGCGCCCACACCCAGTGTTGCCCCGTCTTTTGCGAACACGATGGCGTTGGACTTCACGTGCTTGGAAACTTTCCACGCGAACCGCATCGTGTGCATTTCTTCCGGTGTGGGCACGCGCTTCGTCACCGTGCGTAATTCATTCTCAACAATCTCCCCGAGGTCCGGTTGCTGCACCAACATGCCACCGAGGATGCGCTTCAGCTGTAGTTCGCGCTCCGGTTCCAATCCGCTGTGCGGCAGTTCGAGCAATCTCAGATTTTTCTTCGCCGCAAAAATGGCTTTGGATTTTTCATCGAACCCTCGCGCGGCGATGCATTCAACAAAAAGTTTCGCCACTTCTTCCGCCGTGGCCGCATCCACTACTCGATTGAAGGCCAGCACTCCGCCGAATGCCGATACTGGATCGCAAGCTAGCGCTTTCAAATATGCATCGAGCAGTGATCCCCGCTCGGCCGTTCCGCAAGGATTATTGTGCTTGATGATTACCGCCGCAGGATTGGAAAATTCCGCCGCAAGACTCCGCGCTGCTTCCAAGTCTACAAAATTGTTGTACGAAAGCTCTTTTCCCTGGAGTTGCTTTGCTCCGGCAAGGCCCTCGGCCGCGCGCCCTGCTGGAACGTACAGTGCCGCGGCCTGGTGGGGGTTTTCTCCGTATCGCAATTCCTGCTGCCGCCGCAGAACAATGTGCACGCGCTCCGGCAGAATTGGCTTAGCTTCCAGCGCGACATGGCCGGCGGGCGCGGACAAGCGCTCCAATTCCGTGGTGATCATTCCGTCGTACCGGGATGTGGTCGCAAAAACCTTGCGCGCCAGCTCCAGCCGTGTCGCCAGCGTCGTTTCGCCGGCGGTCTCGATTTCCTTCGCCACGCGCTCAAAATCGGCAGGGTCGATCACCACCGTCACGCTCTCGAAATTCTTTGCCGCCGACCGCAGCATCGTCGGCCCGCCAATATCGATGTTTTCGATCAGCTCTTCCGCTGTCAAGCCGGCCTTCGCTGCCGTGGCCTCAAAGGGATACAGATTCACTACCACCAGATCGATCGGCGCAATTCCGTGTTCCGCAGCCTGTTTCTGATCGTCCGCGTTCTTCCGCCGGAAAAGCAAGCCTCCATGAACTTTCGGATGCAACGTCTTCACGCGCCCGCCTAGCATTTCGGGCCAGCCGGTAAAATCCGAAACGTCGCGCACTGCTACGCCCGCTTCGCGCAATAGTTTGGCCGTTCCGCCGGTCGAGAGAATCTCGACCTTGCACGCCGCTAGCCGCTTCGCAAATTCCACGATCCCTGTTTTGTCAAACACGCTGAGCAGCGCGCGCTTCACCGCCATCGATTCCTCCGCAAATGGAAAAGCACAACAGTGTACGAGCCTCGCGCGGATTGCGAAAGTAAAAACCCTGTGGGAATCTTCGGAAGAGCGTTACGACTTGACGAGCGCCTTCAATTTCACTTGGCCTTCAATGGTTTCCACCACGTACTCGACGTCCTTGCAGTTTTTTTGCTTCTGGAGTTCTTTGGTTTTTTTCAACACGAATTCGTTGAAGCTCGAGCGCGAAAGTTTTCCAGTATGCTCGCCCGCCAGTAGTTTCGCCTGCAGAAAGGCCTCATATAGCTTTTCCACTTTGTCGGGCTCGCGTTCCGGCGCGGAACACGTCATGCGAAACGTATGCGGATGCGCGGCTTCCTCTGCGGCTTCTTTTTTCACGCGCGCCGCTTCGATCTCTTTGGCCGCCGCGCCGAAGTGCCGCTGCACTTTTCCTTCTTCTTTCAGCGCCACCTTCTTGCGAAAGATGTCCTTGTACTTCGCGTAGGTCTGCGAAAGATTGTTGAAGCGGAACCGCTGCGCGAACTTCAGTTCGCCGCCGCGCTCCGCGTAGCGCTTCACCAGCTGATCGATGCGCCATTCGATTTCGGTGGGCGGGCGCTTCCTGCCGCCGCCGAAATATTGATCGTATTCAATTTTGAGCTGGCGGATGTCCCGTTCGAGCGTGCCCAGCTCTTCGTCGATGGTCGCCATGCGTGGAGGGAACCCCCGAACCACCATGCTAGGAGCACAGGCGAGCGGCGTCAACCGGATGGGACAAAGCGGTGCCGCAATCGGCACCGTTACCGTTCGAATCACTCTCCCGCCAGGAAGAACACGCCGCCGGCATTGCCTGGGGCGCTGCTCTGTGCTGAAATGTCCCCCATGGATACACGGGCCAAACGCGCGGTTTCGAACGAACAGGCGGAATTGCTGCGCCAGATTCCTTCGGTTGACGAATTACTGCTCCAGCCGCGGCTAGCGGCGCTCGCCGGGCGGGTCGATCGCGGATTGCTGGTGGAGATTTCGCGGGCGGTGCTCGCGGATCTTCGCGCGCGCATTGCGGGCGATTCGAATTGGACGGCGCTGGCCGTCAACTCGGAATCCGTCGAGGAGCTCGTCGCGGCGGAAGTGGAACGCGTCCTCGCGCGATCGCTGCGGCCGGTGATCAACGCTACCGGCGTGATTCTGCACACGAATCTCGGGCGCGCGCCATTGCCGGCTGCTGTAGTCGAAGAGTTTCGGTGGACGGCAACGCGGTACTCGAATCTGGAATACGATTTGGAGGCAGGCACACGGGGAAAGCGCGATGTGCACACAGCGGAACTTCTGAAGAGACTTACCGGTGCTGAAGCAGCGATCGTGGTCAACAATTGCGCCGCGGCAGTTCTGTTGACACTGGCGGCGCTGGCGCGCGGAGGCGAAGTGATTGTTTCGCGCGGCGAGCTGATTGAAATCGGTGATGGCTTCCGAATCCCGGAGATCATGGAGCAGAGCGGCGCAATTCTGTGCGAAGTCGGCACAACCAACCGCACGCACCTCGCCGACTACGAAAACGCCATCAATGAGAAAACGCGCGTGCTGCTTCGCGTGCATCCTTCAAATTTCAAGGTCACAGGATTCACTGATAAGCCCGCGCTCGAACAACTCGTCGCTGTCAGTCAGCGAACCGGCTTACCCCTTGTCGAGGATCTCGGCTCGGGCTGCCTGGTCGATCTGTCCGAGTACGGCATCAGCGAGCCGACGGTGCGGCAGAGCGTCGAAGCGGGCGTTGGCGTCGTTACTTTCAGCGGAGACAAACTGCTTGGGGGGCCGCAGGCAGGCATCATCGCAGGAAAAAAGGACCTGATCGAACTAGTGCGGCGGCATCCGCTCTTTCGCGCGCTGCGTGTGGACAAACTAACGATTGCGGCGCTGGAAGCCACGCTGGGAGCGTATCTTCGCGCGGCGTGGGATGAAATTCCCGCGATGCGGATGATTCGAATGACAGCGCAGGAAGTGAAGCGCCGATCAGAGAACCTTATTCGCGAGCTGCGGCCTGAACTCCCGCTGGACGAAGTGGAGATCGAAATTGCCGACGGTGTTTCCCTTGCGGGCGGCGGTTCCACTCCGGAGCAGTCTTTGCCGTCGAAGGTGATTCGAATTGCCAGCGCGCGCTACTCGGCGACAAAGCTCGAGCAGCGGCTGCGCCGTGCACCCTCCGGCGTATCCGTGATTGCC
>Ga0210384_10006139_pt1 | contig 12864 bp, 16 predicted proteins | sample IncBWH2MmetaG_FD_160574 | JGI IMG/M metagenome (GOLD analysis project Ga0210384, IMG submission 160574) | Forest soil microbial communities from Barre Woods Harvard Forest LTER site, Petersham, Massachusetts, United States - Inc-BW-H-2-M | ecosystem: Environmental > Terrestrial > Soil >... | reverse complement strand
TGTGGGACGCGGATGGCAACGAGTACATCGATTACATCGGCTCTTGGGGACCTCTGATCCTCGGCCATGCGGCACCCGCCGTGATTGAAGCCATCTTCAACGCGGCCTGCAATGGGACCAGCTTCGGTGCTTCCACGCCCGCTGAAGCCGATCTCGCTGAAATTATCCTGTCGGCATTTCCGGGCATGCAGAAAGTGCGCTTTGTCAACTCTGGTACGGAAGCCACCATGTCCGCTATCCGTCTGGCCCGGGCATCGACCAAGCGTAAGTACATCGTGAAGTTTGAAGGTTGTTATCACGGGCACGCGGATGCTCTGCTGGTCAAAGCCGGTTCTGGAGTAGCTACGCTCGGGATACCGGGATCGGCGGGCGTGCCGGAAGAATTCACGCAGTTCACACTAGCCTTGCCCTTCAATGATATCGACGCCGTTGAGCTGGCATTCTCCAAGTACAAACATCAGATTGCCTGCGTAATCGTCGAGCCGGTTGTGGGCAACATGGGGTGTGTTCCTGGCTCTGGCGGATATTTGGCTGCGCTGCGGCTGATCACTCAGCGCGAAAATGCGGTCCTCATCTTTGACGAAGTGATGACCGGATTCCGCCTGGCCTTCGGGGGAGCCCAGGAGCTCTACGGGATTCGCCCTGATCTGACGACAATGGGGAAGATTATCGGCGGTGGGCTGCCGGTCGGCGCTTATGGAGGCGCAAGCGAGATCATGGATCTGGTGGCGCCGCTCGGCCCCATGTATCAGGCTGGCACCTTATCGGGGAACCCCTTGGCCATGGCGGCAGGCCTGGCGACGTTGCGTCATCTGCAAGAGCACAAGCAAGAGATCTATCCTCGCCTGGATAAGCTTGCCGGAGAATTGGTTGAGGGAGTCGCCGCGGTCGCCCAGGAAGCGGGCGTACCCGTCTCTCCCAGTCGCGTAGGTTCGATGTTCACCTGGTTCTTCACCGCCGGCCCAGTGACCGATTGGAATTCAGCATCGAAGTCCGATACCGAAACCTTCGGCCGGTTCTTCCGAGCCATGCTGGACAACGGAGTTTATTTGCCGCCGTCGCAGTATGAAGCCGCATTCCTTAGCACAGCGCACACGGAACAGGATATTCAACAAACGATCGTGGCGGCAAAGAAGGCATTTGCCCTCGCTCGTGCGGGCTCAGCCGGTAACTGACGGCTGATGGCTGCCTGCTTTCTCCATCATCTCCGGAACGGTGAGGAACTCGTATCCTTCTGACTTATGGCGTGCGATGAGGTGGTCTGTTGCGATCACGGTTCGCGAACGGTCGGTTCCGAAAGCGTGATGACTGCCGTCATGTAGCAAAATCACATTGCCACCGTGGACGCCTCGCGTGACTTTGCGCTCAATGTGCTCCGCTGAGGTCGCGTCCCAGTCGTGGCCACTTGTGTTCCACATCACAGGCTGAAGTCCGAGTCCCCTAACCACTCGGAGGGTAATCGGTCTGCGCCCGCCAAAGGGTGGGCGGAACAAATTCGAATGCTCACCCACAGCTTCAGTAATCGCTTGATGGCACTGCAGGATTTCTTCCTTCACCTGGTTGGCAGACTTGAAAATTAATCTCGGATGAGTGAACGTGTGGTTTCCGATGACATGCCCAGATCGCAGTAACTCGCGAGCGATGTCCGGCCTCTGTTTTACATAACGGCCGATGAGAAAGAACGTCGCATTCACGCCGTGCTTTGCCAGGACCTCCAGCAGGCGGAGGGTATGAGGATCGTTAGGACCGTCGTCGTAGGTGAGCGCCAGTTGCTTCGTTCCAGGCTTTAATCCAGTAAAGGTCCGCCCGTACCACTGCCCTGTGGGTGCTGTCGACTGATATCCCGCGGCGGCGGCTGCTGCCGCTAGCGCGGCCGCACTCAGCAGAGGAACAAACATGGGAATGACGATTCTAACCGGGTTGCTGACTCGAGATTTCAGATTTTGCTGCGCCTGACGTCAATCTGAAATCTAAAATCTGCAATCTCCAATCATTTTGCCTGTTAACCTTTTCCTCAATTGCGTGCAGCCCGGTGCCGGGATATCCTGCCATGCGAAGCCCTCGATCCCATGGCCAATCTTTTTGAGCTGCCCCGCTACATTGCAGTGGAAGGTCCCATGCGAGTCGGTAAGAGCACGTTGGCGCGCGTGCTGGCCGAGCGCCTGAACGCCCAGCGCGTTATGGAGGCGGAGGACAACCCCTTTCTGCACTCCTTTTATCAGGGTGAGCCGGGAGCCGGTTTTCAGGCGCAGTTTGCTTTCCTGATTCGGCGCTTCGAGCAGCTTCACGCGCTCGACTTGGGCCCACGCTCGCAGAAAACGATCGTTAGCGACTTCATCTTCGAAAAAGACAAGCTTTTCGCCTGCCTGAACCTCACCGACCAGGAACTCGACACCTACAATCGCTATTACAACCACTTCCATGAGCAGCTTCCCACACCCGACCTGGTGATCTACCTGCAAGCCACTCCCGAGGTGCTAAAGAAGCGTCTGAAAAAAAAGAATGCGCCGGGAGAGAAAGCGATCAATGAAGATTATCTCGAGGAAGTGATCAAGGCCTACGAACACTTCTTCTTTCACTACACATCGTCAGACCTGCTGATCGTGAATACCTCGGAGATCGATTTCGTCGAGCGCAATGAGGACTTGCAGGAGCTTTTGCGGAAAGTCTCGGCTCCAATCAAGGGCACCCAGTATTTCCTGCCGCTTGGAAGCCGGGAAGCGGCCTCAGCGTAGGACTTGCGTGGGACAGCCGACCCCGGCTGTCCAGCGTAGTTCGACAGTCACACACCTGCGTGAGCGGCCCCCCGCTGCTCACATACGCTGGTTTCTCACTTGCAGGTTCGAGGTCAAGTTATTACAATTGTAATAACACAGGAGTACTTCATGGTTGAGCTCAAGGTCCGCAGGTTCGGCAATTCGCTGGGCGTGGTGTTGCCCAAGGAGGTCATCAACCGCCTGCGCACCGATGACGGCGAACGGCTGTTTCTGATTGAGGCGGCGGAGGGCGGTTACCGGCTTACGCCCTACGACCCGGCATTCGAGAAGAAGATGAAAAAGGCCGAGGAAATCATGGGCCGCTATCGCAACACACTGCGCGCCCTGGCAAAATGAAAAGAAACGAGCCGGTCTGGATCGAAGAGCCCGACGCCCTCGCGATTCACGACCGGCTTTTAGCTGACCATGGCGGGCTCGCAGGATTGCGCGATGAAGGGCTTCTGCAATCCGCTCTGGCGCGCCCCCGCCAACACCACGCATATGCCGACTCTCCGGAAGTAGTCGAGATGGCTGCCCTTTATACCGCTGGCCTTGTCCGCAACCATCCTTTTGTCGACGGCAACAAGCGAGCGGGACTCGTAGTCGGTATCCTGTTCCTGGAACTCAACGGCTTCAGATTCATCGCAAGCGAGGAGGACGCTACCCAGGCGGTTTTGAGCCTTGCGTCCGGTACGCTCGATGAGGCCGCATACACGGCTTGGCTGCGGACTTGCAAACGGACGAGGCGGTAGAACAGAGGAGCGGGAAATTCGAAGCCCATGCCAATCAATGTTTTCGTCCGCGCCGGCTCCCGAGCATGCGCGGATCGTATCGAAGCGGTTCGCGCGGATGCAGCACGATCTGCTGAAACTCCGGATGCCGCGGATTGATCAGCCAGTTATTCTCATTCACAGCCAGCGCCGAAGGCACTAACAACACACAGCTCTCTGCTCTTTTCACGAAGTCATCGCCAATCTTTGCGATGTCCGGAGGGGCGGGAGTTTCTCGCCAATGCGCCGGCAGCTCGTTGGCTTTCACCCGTTCGCGGGAGACGCTTTCAGGGACATCCGCCGTGGCCAGAACAAGGTCGTCCGGAGGGTCGTCGGGATCAAGGTGAACAAAATATTCCAACATGGCCAGCGACTGGTGTTCAGAGGCATAAGCCAGGCGCGTTCCCAGGCTTGACCATCGCCCGCCGTATCGATACGAGCCTTCTCCGTCGAATGGCGTGCGAGCATAGGCAGCCCGCAGCACGCGAAAGACTCGGGTCAACTAATCCCGCCGTAGGCGATGCGGCCGAGAAGGTTTTCCACTTGGCGCGCACCCAGTTCGGTGTCAATCGCCGCGATAGGCGCCAGCCCACCCAAAGCATGGTTAGCGCGCTTAAGCCACCGGTTGGCACGAGCCTCGTCCCCGAGGGTCTCGCGAGCCAACGCCAGCAATCGCGCCATGCGGTAGAGGCGGTCCGATTCAAACCGGGCAAGCCGCCCGCGCCGCCGCCGTTGCAAACTGCGAGTGGAGAGATCCAGGGCGTGGGCCAACTCTTTCAGGGTCAAGCCCGAGGCCCGCATGAGTTCTTCGAGTACAGCGTGGGGAAACCCTTCCCGGATCGCCTCCCGCATATCGCGGTCGCTTGCGAGAGCCCGCCCCAAGGCGCGCTCCCCGCCCAGTTCTCGTAACACAGCACGGAATTCACTCGCCATTTGTCATCTATTATAGCGCCAAATGGCATGCGAGGACAAGGCCTGCTCTGCGGCGGAGCTCTCTGTGCCTTTTGGTAGTCAGCCCTCTCCACAAATTAGGAAATAACCACGAAGGACACAAAGTTACACAAAGGAAAGGTGATACTGCCAAATGTCAGATAATCCTCGACCAACGATCTCTCTGCGCCTAGAATACCCCCAGTATCATCCAAGGGTGCATACAGGCTCTATCCGCTGAGCGGAGGGGCACTGGAGGACATCGTGAGTCACACGCCAATTGGCGAACCTCGCCAAAGGATCACCGTCGCTTCTCTTCGAGAAAAGAAACTACACCATGAACCCATCACTTGTCTGACCGCGTACGACTATTCCGGCGCGCGTCTGGTCGACGAGGCAGCAATCGACATAGTTCTGGTCGGCGACTCGCTCGCCCAGACCATGCTGGGCTACGAGAACACCCTCTCCATCACGATGGAAGAAATGCTGCACCATGCGCGGGCCGTCAGGCGCGGGGTGAAAAATGCGCTGCTGGTCGTGGACATGCCTTATGGCTCCTATCATCTGGGTCCGGACGAGGCTGTGCGCAACGCGGCGACATTCATGAAAGAGGCGGGAGTGGAAGTGGTGAAGATTGAAGGCGGCGAAAAGCGCGCCGATTTGATCCGCCGCATCATCGACGCCGAAATTCCCGTGGCTGGCCACATCGGCCTGACGCCGCAGTCGGTGAACGTAATGAGCGGTTACAAAGTCCAGGGCAAATCGCTGACTGCGATCGAACAACTCATGCGTGACGCTGTGGCGCTCGACCGTGCTGGTGTAGCCTTCATTGTTCTTGAAGGTATCCCGCGTGAAGTAGCCGCCATGATCACGGCGGAAGTCGAGACACCCACAATCGGCATCGGCGCTGGACCCGACTGCGATGGGCAGGTTCTTGTATTTCACGACATTTTGAACCTGGTCTTTGCTCCACCCGCCAAGTTCGTTCGCCGCTATGGCGATGCTGCCGCACTCATCAGCCATGCGGCGCAGCAGTTCCGCACGGACGTGATTTCACATCAATACCCGTCTGATAGCGAGTCTTATCACCTTCCGAAGGAAACGCGTGTCGCCCTGGAAACGGTGCTGGACCGCAAGCGGGCGATGCGGCGTTGAGAGGTCTGAGTGGCCAGGCTGAGCCCAGCCCCAGGGTTCGGTCAGGGCCCGTCTTAAGAATTTCCTGTCTTCATGAATGTCATTCGCACGATCCATGAAATGCGGTCCGCTTCTCGCGCGGCCCGCGTCGCCGGTAAATGTTTGGGCCTCGTCCCCACCATGGGTGCCCTTCACGAAGGTCATCTCTCGCTGGTGCGCGCAGCCAAGGAGCAATGCGACGCTGTGGCCGTCTCGATCTTCGTAAATCCTCTTCAGTTTGGACCAAAGGAGGATTTTGCAAAGTATCCGCGTACCTTCGAGCGCGATTGCGAACTGCTGGAAAAAGAAGCCGTGGATTTTCTCTTCGCGCCTGCCGCGGAAGAAATGTTTCCCCCGAGAGCGGTCACTTACGTCACGGTGGAGGGTCTTAGCGAAAAGCTCTGCGGCCGCTCTCGCCCCGGACACTTTCGTGGAGTAACTACGGTGGTTTCGAAACTCTTCCACATCGTGGAACCAGATGCCGCCTTCTTCGGACAAAAAGACGCAGCCCAGGCTACGATCATCCGTCGCATGGTTCGTGATCTCAACTTCCCGGTTGAAATCGTGGTCGGCCCTATCGTGCGCGAGCCCGATGGACTGGCCATGAGTTCACGTAACGCATACCTTGGCCCACAACAACGCAGGGCGGCGCTAGTGTTATTCCGGGCCCTTACCGAAGTGCGGAACCGGTTCGACCAAGGGGAAAGGAACGCCGGGAAGTTGATTGCGGCGGGCAAGCAGGAGTTCAGAACGGAGCCCGCCGTCCGCCTGGACTATTTGGAAATTGTCGATCCGGAGACGCTGGAACCGCGGCTGAGTGTTTCGGATAGGTCGCTAATAGCTGTGGCGGGGTTCGTCGGTTCAACCCGCCTGATCGACAACATTACGCTTCCAGGGTAGCTCTCTCCTCGCAAAGCCCAGCTCCTCAAGCACGAGAAATGAACTCGTTCCCCGCAATCAAGAACCGGAGCGGACGCTTGGCGGCCTTCGTAATCCCGATCCGGACAGTCTTCCGAACTCGCGGAGACGGGTAGCTATCGTCTGTAATGAACAGATCTGAGTCAGCACGGGTCAGATCTTTGGCGTTGTCTCGCAGTCTCGTGATTCCAAACGCCTCAGCCAAGCGGCCCGGCCCGCTGGTGAGTTGCCGCAGATCGCGAGTGTTGCTTGGTGTCCCGTCGAGAAAGATCCCCCTCGCCCGCGCCATTTCCTTGATCCCAAGTAACGGTTCCAGCGCGCGGAACAGCACGCCACCGGCCTCTCCATCAGGCAAACAAGAGACGTTAAAGCAATAGTGATTGCCGTAAATGAAGTAGACGTAGGAGTGGCCGGCAGGACCGAATAGTACGGCGTTGCGCAGTGTACGTCCGGCAGCGGAATGCGCGGCTGGATCATTCAATCCCAGGTAGGCTTCGACTTCCACGATCCTCCCGGATAGAAGTTTTTTGCCTTCTCGCCGTACCAGCACTTTGCCCAGCAGCTCACGGCTTACAATTCGCGGATCGCGAGCATAAAAGTCTCGTGGCAGCGGCGTGCTGAGCTTGCCTTCCATCCTCATGAATCTTGTCGTGCCCATCGTTTGAAACACAACAAATCCCAGCGAAGACCACGATGGTCCACTGTACTTTCGGAACGGGGTCCGGCTGCGAAGTCCCTGCTATTCTAAGCCGCAAAACGCCACTCAAAGTTGTTCACGACGAATCAATCTTAAAGGAGTATTTATGCTCGGGAGATCCCTGAAGATCGCTTCAATTCTATTGCTGCTGGGCATGGTCGCGGCAGCGGAAACCATTCCGGCTGGCACTCACTTCACCGTTCGTACGGACTCGCAGATCAGTTCCGGAACCGCAAAGACGGGCGAAAGCTTTAACGCCAACTTAGCCAATGACCTGATCGTCAATGGCAAGGTGCTGGCCAAGGCAGGCGCGCCGGCAAGGGGCAAAGTGACCTACGCCAAATCCAGCGGCCGTTTGCACGATCCGGGGGAGCTGACACTGCGGCTTACTTCGGTAGAGATCAATGGCAAGATGATCCCAATCTCAACCAGCGGCTTCCATGCCAAGGGCAAGAGCCACACCAAAAGTAACGTTACCAAGATCGGCGGCGGCGCGGCAGCCGGCGCGCTCATTGGCGCTCTCGCCGGAGGCGGCAAGGGTGCAGCGATCGGGGCCGGTGTGGGTGCAGGCGCCGGTACGGGTGTAGCGGCCGCCACCGGAAAAGAAGAGGCCGTAGTACACGCCGAGACCGCTTTGACGTTTGCGACGATGACAGCAGCCAAGGTAAAGTAGTCAAACCTGTGGGGGGCGGGTTGACGACCCGCCCCGCACGGCTCACGGGCCCCAGCTACCTACGCCGCACCCTTCTGAGCTTGTTTTAGATACGCCAGCACCTCTTCCGCATGCCCTTCCGGCTTCACTTTTTGGAAGATGTGCTTGATCTTTCCGTCCGGCCCGATAATAAACGTCGTACGCGCCACGCCCATCACTTTCTTGCCATACATGTTCTTTTCCTGAATCACGCCAAAGGCATTGCCCACTTTCTTGTCAGCGTCGCCCAGCAGGGTGAAGGGAAGGCTGTACTTTTCCTCGAACTTCTTCTGCGCCTTGGGCTGGTCGGGAGAGATGCCCAAGATCACCGCGCCGGTATTCTGAATCTTGCGGTAGGAGTCGCGGAACTCGCAGGCTTCGACGGTGCAGCCCGGAGTATCCGCCCGAGGATAGAAATAGAGAACAACGTATTTTCCACGAAAGTCCTTCAGCGAAATCTCTTTACCATTCTGATCAGGCAAAGTGAACTCGGGGGCTTTATCATTGATATTAACGTTAAGAGAATCCATGGTCATGTCTCCTGTCAGTTCAACGTTATATCGCACTGCCCGGTGGGTAGTCATCCTGGCTGGCTTGTCTTTAATTCCATTTCAAATTCTCCCTGGTCAGCTCGCTCGTCGTGAAGCCGCGCCCCGCGGACCCCGCGCCCTGGGACTAGTCGAATTGGCTGCCAATGGCAAGGCCCACCTTATCCCAGTTGTAATTATGGACGAGGGCAGGTTCTACGATGCCAGCGCCTACAAAGCTTCGCCCGTGCCGATGGCGCTGGAGTGGGGCACAGTCTATGAGGCAGTGCGAACGGGCGTCTCCCAAGGATTATTCACCGTATCCGCTGCCTTTCGCGGGAAGAACACATGGATTGGCGACGGTAAATGGCAGTCCGCATCCGAGATTGCCGCAGCGGCGGCCAAGAAACCGGCAGTAGCGTCAAAGCCGCCTGAGGATAAGGACACTCCTCCGCTGTTGCGGCGCTCAACTTCCGATAAACCGAAGTCTCCAGAGCCACCGTCACCTCAGGCGACCCCCCAATCCACATCCACTGCGACTCCCCCACCGGCTTCGGCCCCAAGTTCGCCAGCATCCTCGGCTCCCGCACCCACGCCTTCCACCCCAACCGCCTCCGACCCTTTTGAAAATGATCCCAACCGGCCAATGCTGCGTCGCGGGAAACCAGCTCCTCGGCCGGCCGACCAAGACTTCGGCACATCGCCCGCCAAGACACCGCCACCCGCCCTTACCGGCTCGGTCCAACTCATTCCCGCAATCTCGGATGCTGCTGGCCCCGAGCCGCGTCCTTATGCCTACAGCCTCAAACCGGAAGAGGAGGAGAAGTTCCGCACTCGCATGCTGGCGTTAGCTGGGGAGGAAGTCCGCGTCCGGTCGCGGCAGTTAGCTGCTGAGATCGTCGGAGCGCCGACCTCAGCCACGAATTCGTCACGTTCGGGAAAGGCCGCCGCTGCCAAGGGTCCGCAGCCTACGTTCGACAACATGCAACTGCGAGTATTTGATCTCTCCAACAGCAACGAGCCAGTCCTGGTTCTGACGACGCAAGCCCGCATGCCGGAAGCCGCGAAGGCAGCCAAGTCCGATCTCCAGTATTACGTCACTGTAGTGGCTCGGAACGATCTCTATGGCGAGCTTCACAAAGCTTTCTCCAACGTGACCGATAGCCAGCACTTGGACGTCTCGCCGCGATTTGATCTGATCGATGCCGTGGATGTTGACGGTGACGGACGCGGCGAGCTGCTGTTTCGTCAAAACTCGGACGCAGGCACCGCCTTCGTTGTCTACCGCGTCATTGGAGATCGGTTGTGGCCACTATTTCAGGGGACGCCCGGACAGGGAATCATTAACTGACTTTACCTCTGGGTCATCACCAGCTCGCCGTTCTCTACCTTAATGCCACCCACATTGTCCGGCAGCTTCATCCGGTCGCGCTGTTCAGTGAGCCGCTTTTGCAGGCTGTCGTTCACCAGGGACACCGGAACATTCAGATCACCAACTTTGAATTCAGTGGGATCAAATGTCGCGTACCCATCCTTGGATCCTAAATGTCCCGCTAGCGTCACCCACACATCCTTGCCCGCGATCTGGGTCAGAAACTGGCCGTGGGCGACATCGCCTTCGAAACTAACCTGATAATCCTTAATCTCAGGCTGTCCCGCCCCAAGCATGGCATCTGGAGAAGACGGACTACTATTCGGAACGCCGGCCACAGGCTGGCCGGCGGCGGGAATCGTCCCCACGGCCTGCGCGATAGCGGCGCTGACCTCATCGGCGTTGATACGAACTTCAGCGGGAGGCTGGCCCGCTTCCTTCGGCTTCTCTAACTGCTGCACCTTTTCCTGAAACGATTGCGCATTGGCCACTGCCGCAGCCGGCGCTTGCGGCTGCGCTACCGGCGCCGGCTTCTTCAATACCAGGCACAACGCCAGCAGCGACGTGACCAAAGTGGCCACGCTGATGATGCGATCCCATTTCCATTTCATTGCTTTGTCTCCGCCTGCCGCACTTCGGCTACAGACATGTTACCGGGAGGCGCTTGGGGTCTCACGTAACCGAAGTCATTGACCACAGGGCAACTCATTGCCAGCCAAGCCCTTCGGCTGCCCAAGGGCCTGTCCCGAACTCAGTCCGTCAAGGGTGTCTGGCGCCTGGCAGTCGAAAAGGCGTGTGGTCCGACGGGTAGTGTCTTAAATGGCGTGTTGCTAAGTCTCAAGGATACCGACAGGCACGGGGAAGAAGCATAAGAAAAATGACGACTAACAAGGCGAAAAACGGATAGACAACCCATTCGTGCTTTGCAAGGGCTAGCTTGAATTTAGGCCAAAAGTCTAGTTTGCGGCTCTGGAACAGCAACCAGTTCTTCAAGACGCCAAATGTGATCAGCAATTCCGGCCTCCATTGCGGGTGTGACACGAAGGGACGCATGAACACGGCAGAAATTATAGTACGCGAAATGCAGGGCGGCGGCGGCTTTGAGATGCGACAGCTTCTTGCTGTAAGCATTGGTCAACCGCGTAAACCTGCGAAGCTGCATTCTGAGGGTGAGGTTCTGCCGTTCGACAAACGATGTAGAGATGTGCTTCGGGTCGGGATTACCGCTCCGCACTTTGGATATAACCTCCGTGATCGTTCCTGGGGAGTACCGCTCATTCCCAAACTGGCCGTAGTCGCCGTACAGCTTCGTCAATTGAGCGAAGTCAGCGTCACCAGCAAAGGATTCCTCGACAGCTTTGCGGTAGAAGATGTACGCATCGGTGGTCAACTGTACGCGGTGATCGCCGAGTCGGTGATACAAATCCAGCATGAATGCTTGCGTGTTAGCACTGGAACGTTTGCCGACAAGGTACGAAGGAATGAGTTTCGTCTCGGCATCGAGCGCGACGAAAATCCACTGGTCGCCAAAGTCTGCCGGGTCGTCTTTTCTAACTTGTTTTTGCTTCTTCATCAGAAAGCCCCAAATTTCGTCACACTGAATGCGACGGCAGGGCAATTGGCGCATCTTTTCGTGCATCACTTTCTCGCTGCGCTGGCCAGCCAAAAGCAACAGCCGCATGATGGTGTTCCGGTTGAGTCCGGTGAGCCGCTCCGTAGAGCGAATCGAGCAGCCCTCAAGCAAGCACTGGATTGCACGTGCCGCTACGTCGGGCTTTGCCAGCATCGTGTCTCGCGTCAACCTGTCGTGGGGTTCGCAGAACGTGGATTGGCAGGAAGTGCAGCGCCAGCGCTGGATTCGGCGCTTACCAAAATATCCAAACTTTTTGCAGGAGTGGTGCTGGCATCTGATGCAGGTCATGGCTTTTCTCCGCTTGATTTCTGCGGGAAAAAGCCACATACTCACTTTGGGTCTGGAGTGCGGCTTAACCCGCGCTTTGGATTAGCCCCGACTCCTGTTCAAGCAGAAGCCGGGGCGCTGATTGTTAAGGGTTACCCGTTAGGGTGGAACAACGGTTATTTCCACCGTTGGACCGTTAGCAGTGAAGCGAATAATGATTACGACTTTCACTGTTTTCCACCTTTCTCTCGCGCAGTGTCGCATGCACTGCGCGATTTGTATTTGACTTCAAAATCATTTATTCCCATCTCGAATTTGTTTGTCGAGTTTGTGGTGCCCAAGCTTCGGCTTGAAATCCGGTGCCGCCACTATGTTAGGAACTGCAGCATACTTTCCCGGCTCAGGTTCCCAGAGCTGGCGATTCTTTGTGAGTCTCTTGAGCGCGCTGTAAATCACGGCAAGGGGATTCTGGTACCGACTCAGGTCGTGACCAATAAGGGCAAGCTGATTTCTTACGTCCGAAGCGCTCATGAGAACACCGGCAGTCCGCACGACGGTCAGAACCAGCTCCTGAAACCCGATCACATCGGGTTGAGCATCCTGTTGCTGGTTCTTGAGCATTGTGATTGCCAACGATTTCACGAGCTGTTCAAGCCGAGCGACTTCCATTGTCCAATGATCACGCTGCCGGACGGCGGACAGGAGCTCTTCTCGGGCGGCATTCAACGCATCGTTGTATACATATGCCATATACGGAGAGTTTATGCAACTGCATACTAAAAGTCAAGCTAATTCTACAAAGAAAGGGGCTATACAGCCTAGAACTTGGGATGAGGCGATAGTGGAGGCAAAGCGTAAACTGCAAAGCACATTGACTAGGGCAAAACGACTTGAGGCTGCGATTCGGACCTTCACGGCTCACAAGGAACGCGGTTTGGCCTGGCCTGGAACGCAATCCGATGCCCACGATTAAGCTCGGCAACACAGTGTTTAAGACACTACCGGTCCGACGGCAAACGTATTTCATCCCGTCCATCGCAGGTATAATGGTCGGCCTCACCATGGCACTGACTTCTGGCACCAAAATTGGGCCGTACGAAATTGTGTCCCTGCTAGGCGCGGGCGGAATG
>Ga0210384_10006138_pt1 | contig 12865 bp, 12 predicted proteins | sample IncBWH2MmetaG_FD_160574 | JGI IMG/M metagenome (GOLD analysis project Ga0210384, IMG submission 160574) | Forest soil microbial communities from Barre Woods Harvard Forest LTER site, Petersham, Massachusetts, United States - Inc-BW-H-2-M | ecosystem: Environmental > Terrestrial > Soil >... | reverse complement strand
TGGCAAACCTGATTTCTGCCGGACTGTTCGGCGATGGCGCGGCTGCGGTGGTGGTGGCCGGGGACGAATGCAAGGCTTTGAAGCCGCCCACCGGACCTCGGGTGATCGCCACGCGCTCGGTCTTCTATCCGGAAACAGAAGAGATGATGGGCTGGGATGTTTCGGAGAAGGGTTTCCGCATCGTGCTCTCGCCAGAGGTGCCCGATCTCATTCGCCGCCAACTCGGCCAGGACGTCGACAGCTTCCTCGCGGACCTTGGGCGCAACCGCGCCGATGTTGGCAGCTGGGTGCTGCACACGGGCGGTCCGAAGGTTCTGCAGGCGACGGCATCGGCGCTTGGATTGGAGAACGGTCAGTTATCGGCCTCGTGGGATTGTTTACGGCGCGTGGGGAATCTGTCATCGGCTTCGGTGCTGGTGGTCCTGGAGGATGTCATGAAGAATCGCCGGCCGGAACCCGGGACGCTGGGCGTGCTGGCCGCAATGGGGCCGGGATTCTGCTCGGAACTGGTGGCGCTCGAATGGTAGGTGTGGGCTCGGTGGAATCGCGGGTGGTTGTGATCGGCGGTGGACCGGCAGGTTTGGCCGCAGCGCTGGCTGCGCGGCAGCGGGGCCTGGACGTCACGGTGGTGGACAGCTGCGCTCCTCCGATCGACAAGCCGTGCGGCGAAGGCTTGATGCCCGATGGGGTCGCGGCGCTCGCCAAGCTTGGCGTGATGATCTCGGAAATCGAGGCGCAACCCTTTCGCGGAATTCGCTTCGTGAGTCATGGGCTCATGGCGGAAGCGGTCTTTCCTGATGGGCTCGCGTTGGGAGTGCGTCGAACGAACCTGCACCGGGTCATGGCCGATCACGCCGGGCGGGCGGGTGTTCGCTGCCGCTGGCAAACGGTCGTCACGGGACTAGAGCCCGAAGGTGTTCGAGTTCAAGGCGAACTGTTGCGCGCGCGGTGGGTGATCGGAGCCGATGGCAGCCGCTCGCGAGTGCGCCGGTGGGCTGGGCTGGATTCGCATCGGCGGAGAAGCGAGCGCTTCGCGTTCCGCCGCCACTACAAGATCGCCCCCTGGAGCGACTTGATGGAGTTGCATTGGGGCTCGCGGGGCCAGTTGTACATTACTCCGGTCGGGCTCGAGCAAGTTTGCGTCGCGTTGATCTCGCGCGATCCCTGGTTGCGTTTGGACGAAGCATTGCAGGATTTTCCGGACGTTTCACAGCGCTTGCGAGGCGTGGAGCACGGTTCGGTCGAGAGAGGCGCGACGTCGGTCACGCGCAGACTGGCGCGGGTCGCAAACGGACGGGTCGCGCTGATCGGGGACGCGTCTGGCGGCGTGGACGCCATCACGGGCGAAGGACTGTGCCTGGCATTCAAGCAGGCGGACGCGCTGGCGGATTGTCTGCCTGCGGGCGATCTGGGTCCTTATCAGGCTCAGCATCGACGCTTGGGGCGGCGTCCAGCGCTGATGGCCGATTTGATGTTGTTGCTCGAACACCGGCATCGGCTGCGCGCGCGAGTGATGCGCGCGTTCGCGTCAGAACCGAAGCTTTTTGCGCGCATGCTGGCGACGCATGTTGGCGCAATCTCTCCCCTCGGTCTCGCGGAGAATGGTCTTGCGCTGGGATGGAAGTTGCTGACGGTGTAAATCTCCATTTACCGCGATTTGACCGGCCGCGGACAATTAACGGGGCGTGCCGTTGCTAGAGTCAATCATTCACACTGCAGATCTCAACTCGATTCGACGCGCGGCGAAAAGCATTCTTGCGGCTTTGCTGATCGGCTGCGCTCTTGCGGGCGCGGTGAGTGCGCAGGAACTCGTCCTGCAATGCGATCCCGCGCAAACCGCCGCCGATTTCTCGCTTGGAGACGCGCTGCACACCGTGAAGGGATCGTTCGCGCTGAAGCAGGGAGAGATCCGGTTCGATCCTTCTTCCGGAAAGATCGGCGGGGAGATCGTCTTCGACGCGACCAGCGGAGCGAGTGGCAACAAGAGCCGTGATCGCAAGATGCACAAAGACGTGCTCGAGAGCGCACGTTTCCCCGAGATCGGCTTCCGTCCGGATCATGTCGATGGCGCTGTTGCGGCGAGCGGGAAGTCCAGCGTGCAGGTGCATGGCATGTTCCGCATTCACGGCGCCGAACACGAGATCACCGTTCCCGCGGAAGTGAATCTCAGCGCCGATCATTGGACGGTGACGACGCATTTTGTCGTCCCGTATGCGAAGTGGGGAATGAAGAATCCGAGCGTTTTGTTCCTGCGCGTGGGCGATTCGGTGGATGTCGCATTTCACGCCGCGGGCGGGGTGGCGGCAGGGCGATAGACGCATAGCACCGCCATCAATCGAAAAATCATGCGTGAAAGCGTGGGAATAATTTCGTGTTTTCCTGGTTGTTATACAGAGACAAAAGAATCACCAAGGGAGCGCCACGTATGATCGAGGGATTGTTTCAACCACTGCACCTGCTGGTCATCTTTGGAATCGCACTGCTGGTCTTCGGCCCGAAGAAGCTTCCGGAGCTCGGCAAGGGAATCGGTGATGGCATTCGTGGCTTCAAGCTGGCAATGAAAGAACACGATGCGTCGCCAGCAAAAGAAGATGGGGCACCCGCTACAGACTCGGATGGCAAGTAAGTCTCACGGCCAGATGTAGCTGCGAGAGACCGTCTCGGGAAGAACCTTCAAGCGCGGACCTGTCGCGCGTGCAGGCCACATCACGTCCGACGCAGGCGAGGATCGAACGTTGGCACTCGACCGCTGCGAGTGCAAATCAAAGGCGGGCGTACATACAACTTTCTTACAAAATTCCGCACTTTCCCCCTTGCGTAAATTTTAAAGTCATGGCATCTTGAGTTATCTTTTCGAGAAAGGACGCCCATTGCTGGGATTTAAAACACATCTCGCAAGTAAGCAATGCCGGCCGCTAGACGGCTTGGGTTGCATGTGGGCGTCGATTAGTAACGTAAGTTACTAACCTCACCCACAAGCAATCCAAGTAACACCTAACTCCGCTGGGTGGCGCAGGTTGCGGTTCCTTCGACTGTCAATCGACTAATACCGCCACCGCACATTCCCCCAGCTTAGCTTCTCGGGGCCAGTGGTGATTGGTCACGGATACTTCTCTGGCAGGTTGCCCTTAACGGGGCGACGAGGTTCGAATCCTCATGGGGCGTAAGCCCTGCCGTGATCGCCTGTTCCCTGGCCAAAGGTCCCTGTGTGGGCGGGGGCGCCCTCGCCCACAAGAAATATTTGGCGGCGAGAAGAGAAGTTCATCGCCGCACATGCGGAAGTGTGTCCGATCAAAGAGAGTCGATGGGGAGACAGGCGTGTCGCCCGTCCATAGCGACTGGTTGCGGAACAGTATTTCGGCCGGTGGTGAAGACCAGGGTTACTTCGCTTGATACGCGAAAGGTCGCAGGTTCGAATCCTGCCACGGGAATGGGCCCGTGTAGCTCAGTGGTAGAGCACCTTATGTCCCTAGTCGTTTGTTCCCCGGCCTTGTTACTCCGGCTATCGCCTGGTTCGATAGCCAACATTTTAACTTATTAACTCCGGCATTAAAGCCGATTAGAAAGCGCGCGGATCCATGTTTCAACTCTTAAAGCATGCACTGACTGGTCAAAAGCAGTTTGGTTCCGGAGGCTTGCTGCTGATGATTATTGGAGGCGTCAGCGTTTATCTGCGAGCGGTTCCGATGCATGCGTGGGCGTGGTTCCTGGACCAGGCGACGATGAGCATCACCGTTCAGAGAGACGATGCCGCTTTCATTAGGGTGAAAGAGTGGTTTCTCGATCAACAGTTTTTGAAACGCATCCCAGCAAGCGGGATATGGAAGATATGGCGTGGATTATCCGCACAAAAGATATCAATCGCAAGGTGGGTTTCGCTTCGGAGGGCGAGACCAGCGAAGACGGTGAGCTCGAAATCGTTCCTTCCGAGTAAGCGCGAAGGAAGTCGATTTCGGAACGACGGGTGAACACGCGCCGCGGCTGCATCGCCGTGGGTCGCTGTCGTTCCGAGCCGCGGCCGGTCCACTTAATTGGAGTGGACCGGCGAGGCTGGGGGAGAGCATCCCCACCCTAACCTCGAAAAAGCGCGAGGTTAGGATGGGCACCCAATGGCTGTTGCCGCCTTTTTCCCCGGCGATGTTACGCGCAACGCATTCTCCTTCGCCGGTGGTGAAGACAAGGGTTCCATCGGGAGTTGCGGGTTCGAATCCCCTCGCGCGCCAACCAGCACGCGTAGCTCAATGGCAGAGCAATCCCTTGGCGACGATTCCCCGGCGACGTTTAGCAACGACGAACGACGATGTTGATTTTGCTAACGACCGACGATTGAAGAGCGACGACTGAAATACACAAGCTGGCCGCCAGAAGCTAGCAGCAAGGAGCTAAACATGGCACGTCTGAACATTCTGAATCTCGCTCGCGGGCTGCGTACTCATGAGGGGGCGCCCGCGCGTCATCTGTCGAACGAGTTGCAGGTGCGCCGTTCGGTGCTGGCCTGCCTGCTCTGGGAGACCCAGTTCTACGAGGACGGCGTCGAGATCGGCGGCCGCATCGCCGAACTCGTACCTAAGGTCGAGGCCGAGCGCGTTGCTGCGCTTGCAGTTGAGGCGCGCGAGGAGATGAAGCTTCGTCACGTTCCGCTGCTCCTGGTGCGCGAGATGGCTCGTCACAAGACCCATCGAGGCCTGGTGGCTGAGACCCTCGAGCGCATCATCCAGCGCGCGGACGAGCTGTGCGAGTTCGTCGCCATCTACTGGAAGGACGGGCGCGTTCCGCTCTCGGGCCAGGTGAAGAAGGGGCTCGCGGCTGCGTTTCCGAAGTTCGACGAGTACCAGCTCGCCAAGTACGATCGCGGCGGACCGATCAAGCTGCGCGACGTCCTGTTCCTGTGCCACGCGAAGCCGCGTGACGACAAGCAGGCCGGCGTGTGGAAGAAGCTGATCTGGGGACGCCTCGCGGTGCCTGACACGTGGGAGGTTGCTCTCTCGGCGACGGGCGCAAGCGACGGTGCTTCGAAGCGTGAGGCGTGGACGCGTCTGCTCGCCGAGAACAAGCTGGGCGCGCTGGCTCTGCTCCGCAACCTGCGCAACATGAAGGAGGCAGGTGTGGAGGAGGAGCTTGTGCTCGCGGGTCTGCGCGGTGCGAACACGCAACGCGTACTTCCGTTCCGTTTCCTCGCTGCGGCTCGTTATGCGCCGCAGTGGGAGCAGGCGCTCGAGCAGCTCATGCTGAAGTCGACCGCCGAGCAGGAAAAGCTGGCGGGCAAGACTGTGTTGCTGGTCGACGTCTCGGGCTCGATGAACTGGGCGCTCTCGAAGCGTTCGGAGATAAAGCGTACGGACGCGGCTTACGGTCTTGCGGTGTTGCTGCGCGAGATCGGCGAGCGCGTTGCGGTGTTCTCGTTCTCCGATCACCTGGTCGAGGTTCCGGCGCGGCGCGGCTTCGCACTGCGCGATGCGATCGAGGCCTCGCAGGCGCACAACGGCACTTATCTCGGGAAGGCCGTTGAGCAGCTGAACGAGAAAGAGCGCTACGACCGCCTGATCGTCATTACTGACGAGCAGGCGCACGACACGGTGCCGAATCCGAAGGGAAGCGGCTACGTGATCAACGTGGCGAGCTACAAGAACGGCGTCGGCTACGGCAAGTGGACGCACATCGACGGCTGGTCCGAGTCGGTGGTCGAGTACATCCGCACGCTGGAGACTTCAGGTCTTGGGTCTTAGGTGTTAGGTCTTAGGCCTGAAGGTTTTTCAGCGTACGACGGGATCGTGGGAGTGGGGATATCCCCCCTCCCCCGGTCTTTTGGAATCAGGGAATTGCGGAGTCGTTGGTCGTTGGTCGTTGGTCGTTGGTCGTTGGTCGTTGGTCGTTGGTCGTTGGTCGTTGGTCGTTGGTCGTTGGTCGTTGGTGGGACATTCGCGTCACGGAAAGGTTGCCTGCGGTCCTCTGGATCTACGAGGTATTGAAGAAATGAAGACGAATCCATCGATTCCGCTTTATCGCGATGGTCGGCAGTATGACGCGCTGAACAGCTTTCTGGTCGCCGATATTCCGTTTTATTTGGAGGAAGCGCGACGATCCGGTGGTCCAGTGCTGGAATTGGCGTGCGGCACGGGGCGCTTGACGATTCCCATCGCGCAGAGCGGCGTGGAGATCGTCGGGCTGGACCTGACGCCGTCGATGCTCGCGCACGCGCGCACGAAGGCAGAAGCGGCGGGGCTGAAGATCGAGTTTGTCGAGGGCGATTGCCGTGCGTTCGAACTTGGACGAAAGTTCGCTCTCATCTTTATGGCTTTCAATTCCATGCAGCACCTGCACGACTACGAGTCGCTGGCGGCGCTGTTCGCGTGCGTGCGGAAGCATCTGGCGGAGGGCGGACGGTTCGTCTTCGACGTGTTCAATCCGAAGATCGCGATTCTGGCCCGCGCTGTTGGAGAGCGCCACCTGGAACGCGAGTACCAGGATCCCGGCGGCAAGGGGATGATGGCGTTTGAGAACAGCATGGTCTACGACGACGCGGCGCAGGTGAGCCACATCCAGTGCTACTTCGTTCGGCGCGGGCCCAACGGGGAAGAAATTGATGTGCGCGTCGAGGAGTTGCATTTGCGCAGCTTCTTTCCGCAGGAGTTGGATTTGCTGGTGCGGTCGCAGGGGTTTGAGATGGTGGAGAAGTTCGGGAATTTCGAGCGGAAGCCGTTCGCGGGTGGAGATCCGAAGCAGGTTGTGATCTGTCAGACGAGTACCGGGCGCACTGCAGAACGAAAAGCAGGTTCTTCGCTTCGCTCAGAATGACAAGTCTTGGACGGGAGCGTTCGTTCGGCGCAAATAGCGGAGCTGCGCTCCGCCGGGCGGACGAGGGCATCCGTCGCCACATGAGTCACGCGCCACAAGCAGCGTGAGTTGCCACCACAAACTGCGTCCCCTGGGAGAACCGCTGCGAAGCAAGCAATTTATTATCAATGGGATACTGCCAGGATAGCAGTGCAGCAACGCTTTGCATCGCGTCGGGATCGGCCATCCTTTGGCGTGTTATTATAGTGCTATTTAGATGACATTATATTGCTATTTTAGCGACTTTGTGCCATCATTGGCTCGGTAAGTTGAGGAGGGCATCGTGGCAGTGCGAGCGCTTCCGCGACCGGGTTTAGAGGCTCATCGCCAGTCGTTGTCGCTGGAGTTTCCGCGGCTGGTTTCCGGGCTGGTGGAGTCGATCGGGAAAAAGTTGACGGCCTATGTGGCGAATGTGAAAGACACGCGCGCGGTCGATCGGTGGATGGAAGGAAGTGAGCCGTACCGGGATGTTGAGCCGCGCTTGCGTTTTGCCTACCAGGTAGTGCGGACCCTGGCGGAGCACGATTCGCCTCGGGTGGTACAGGCTTGGTTGACGGGCGTGAATCCAGAGTTGGAAGACCGGGTTCCGATCCGGCTCTTGCGCGAGGGCGATCTGGACAAAGTTGCTCCAGAGATTCTGGGGGCGGCGCGGGCGTTCATCGCCGGAGGATAGTTCGTGCTCGAAACCCGCCGACCCCCAGCGGAGATCTATCGAATCGGCCGCAAGCCCGACCCGTGGCAGGCACCGGATTGGTCGCGCGCGAATCCCGATAACACATTTGGAAACCGCTTCGACGACCCGCACGGGTTCTACCGTGTGCTTTATGCATCGACGCAACGGCTGTCGTGTTTTTTGGAGACGCTGGCGCGCTTCCGTCCAGACTTGACCTTGGTTGCGGAATTACAGGAGATTCAGGGCGACGACGATTTCTGGCCGTTGGGGGTTGTGCCAAAGGAGTGGTGCGACGGTCGTCTGCTGGGGGCGGCTTCGGCAAGGGGCGATTACGCGGACGTGTACGCGAGTAACTGGGTGGCATTTCTGCGGAAGGAATTGGCGGGCGACGTTGTCCGGCTGGGGTTGACCGAGATCGATGCGGGGATTCTGCAGCGTGATACACCGCGGCGGCTCACGCAACTGGCGTCGGCTAAGGTTTATGAGCGCGGGTTGGCGGGCATCTACTACCGCTCGCGCCACGGACACGATCTGGAAAATTGGGCGCTGTTCGAGCCGTTTCTGATCGATCCCTTGCGGTCGGAGAGTATTAACATTGATGACCTGAATCTTTTGCAGGCGCTTACGATGCTAGGAGTCGAGATGGCGTGAGATTCCGATGTTCGTTCAGAGAATTCTGCGATCCAGAGACACGTAAAAGCCCGCGCGCAAAATGGTCTGTTACAAAACAGGTGCCGTCCGCTGAAGCGGACTCCGTTTCTCCCACTTTGTCTGTCCCACAACTTACGTTGTGGGCTAGTATCTGCCGTCGCTGCGCGACTGGAGTGAGGGTCGTTCCGTGAGTGTGTTTCAGTGTCGGGGGATAGCAAACCTGACAAAAAGTGGTAGTGAAAGCCCAGTCCGCAAGAAAGTCTGTTACGAAACAGGTGCCGTCCGCTGAAGCGGACTCCGTTTTTCCCAACTGCCCCTCTCCCACAACTTACGTTGTGGGCTAGTATCTGTCGTCGCTGCGCGACTGGGTAAAGTTTCCGCGCGCATGCCGGTGGAAGAGAGCGGAGCTTCGCTCCGCCGGACAGCCGAGGGCGGCTGTCCCCACGTGTGCATCCGTCTCACAGCCGAGGGCGCCTCCACCCCAACACGCGAAAACCGGGCGTGCTGGGGACCCCGGCGGCTGTCCGTACGTGGGTGTTGGAGCTGCCAGTGACGATGAAGCTCCGCGAACTGTGGTGAGTGCCATCACAACTTGGTCTATCTGTCCCCACGTGAGTCATGGTGAGACGGGCGAGACGCCCGTCGCTCCACAGGGTGTCGTGAGTTGCCATCACAACTAGGTCTATCTGGGCGCGATTTTTCCGCGGACCACCGTTAACGAGGCCGCCGGAAGGTCGAAGACCGTGCCATCTTGGGCGGTGATTTTCGAGGTGACGGCCGGTCCGTCGGGAGCGGCGTGTCCGCCGTTTGCGATCTGAACCTGGCTGTCGAAGTCGTGCTCGGGGTGCGCCATGAAGATGGTTTGCGGCGGGTTCCATTTGTATTCGTCTCGGCCGAAGGTCACGACTGCAACATCGCCTTTGAAGGATGAGATCGCGTTCGACGCGGAGTCGCGGAATCGGATGCGGACTTTGTGGCCGTTCTCCTGATCCCGATTGACGACGAGGAGCGACCATTGGCTGTCGGGACGCTGGAGAGCGTAGGCGGTGACGAGGGCGTGTCCGGCGCCGTCGTCGAGATCGGCTTTCGCGGGGAACACGGTGTGGGTATCAGAGCCCGGCTGCACCCATTCCAGGTTGATGAGCTGCGCGGCGAAGAATTGAGAGAGCGGCTGACGAAGTTGATAGTTGGGATCGAGAGAAAACATGCCGAAGGTGCCGGGGGAATCGTTGCAGCCGTGCTCGACCGGGACGGGCAGGTAGTCGAAGTAATAGAGGCCGTTCCCACCCGCGTTCAGAAACGCGCCGACATAGTCACCGAGCCAGAGGCCGCCGAAGATGTCGGCATAGGTTTCGCTGGTGCCGGAGGCGAGATTGGATTCGGTAATGAATAAAGGAGTGCCGGGCGAAAGGCCGTCCTGCCGCCAGGTCTGCGTGATACGCGAGACGAGGTCGGGTTCGTCGTAGAGGCTTGCCCAAGTGAGCTTGCAGGAGTCGAGCGGATAGTGCTCATAGGAGAAGAAGGCGAGGTCTGCGATGCGGTGGCGGGTGTTGAGATAGTTGACGAAGCGCTTGACCCAGGAGACTTGACCGTCGGCGTCGGGCCAGACCTCGATGTCTTTGTTTACGCCCTGGAAGGAGGGGCCGCCGAGTCTTAGCGATGGGTCGAGGTGATGGAGGGCTTCGTCCCACTGGATATAGAGCGCGGCGTAGTCCTCGGGAAGCATGTACTGGCCGTCGGATTCTTCGCCCATCTCGATGTAGGAGACGGGGTAGTTGCGCTTCTTGAGGTAGGCGATTTCGGCGACGGAGTCTTCGGGTGTGCCGTAAATGAGGGCAATGGGAATCATTGCGGGCAAGCCGCGGGTGATCCCGCTCGTATAGAAGAAGTCGAAGCCGACTTGAGCCTGGTTCTTGGTGGTGAGATCGGCGGGCGAGTGCCAGGAATCGACGGAGGAGCAATAAGTCGTGGTCTGCTCCTGGTCGGCGGTGTGGCGGATCAGGTCGTGCAGCAGGCCGTCGGCGGTGGAGGTGCCGAGGTAGATTTCGTTGATCGCATAGCCGACGCAGTTGCGCGGATCGGCGGAGCCATGGGAGTCGCAGGTGTTGGAGGAGGCGGTCATCCAAATGCGAAGGTAGCGGACGGGGATGGCTTCGGGCGTGAGGTGAACGGTCTCGGCGCCGCCTTCGCCGGCGGTGATGATGCCTTGGGGAAATGTCTGCCAGACGCCGCGCGTGGGTGAGTGGATGGGATCGTCGCCGGTCCAATATTGCACGAGGTATTGGGTGGCGAAGGGAGCGGCCCAGGCGATCCGGATGGTGTCGACCTTCTGCGGAGAGGAGAGGTCGAGGACAATCCACTGCGGGTGAGTGGAGTCGGGTTCGTGGGTGAAGCGTTCGGAGAGATAGGGATTGCTCTTCCAGTAGGAGTTGGGATCGCCGTCGGTGAGGCGCGAGTAGCCGGCGTTGCCGGTGCCGTCGTTGCGGGTGAAGCCGCGATGGGGCAGGCCGTAACCGTACGACATGTGGATGGGCTTGCCGGGAGTTGTGGATCCGGTGAAGTAGCCTTCGCCTTTTGGATCGCTCCAGGTTCCCTCGGGGTTCCAGTGCCAAGCCTCGACGAGGAGTTCGGTGTTTTGACGGTAGCTCACCGTTTGCCAGCCGGAGGAGAGGATTTTGTTAAGGGCTGGCTGGGTGAGAAGTGGGTCGAAAGTCTTGGTGGCCAGGCGATCGATGCCGGCGCCGAGAGTCGCTGAGGGTGCGAAATGATTGGTGGCATGTGAGGGAGTGATGTCGACGTCGATGGTCTGGGCGGCTAGAGGCACAACTGACAACGGGGTCCATAAACACACGAAAAGAAAGAGCTTCGAAAGGCGCACGCGGATTCACTCCGTTTCGGCTGAAGATTCCGGCTTCCGTGAGACGGGGAATCCGGGATTATAGCTGGCGCAAGCGGGGTATCTGGGTGGAACATAAGGGTTAACGGGAACGAAACTTTTGGGGGTTTCGGGACTCCAATCCAAAGCAAGGGTCGGAATCGTTCTAAGGGAGGGAATATGTCGAGGCCATCCTTAATAAAGAGTGTTTTGTTTGCGGCGGTGATCGTGGGGCTGGTGCGACTGGTGGCGTTTCCATCGCAGAGCCTGGCGGCCGAGGCGGTGCCTGCGCCAGCAATGGATGCGCAATTGGCATCGGCGCCGGGTCAGGAGACTGTCGTTTTCTCAGGTGGATGCTTTTGGGGAGTGCAGGCTGTTTTTCAGCATGTGAAGGGTGTGATCAGCGCGGTGTCGGGGTACGCCGGCGGAGAAGCGAAGACGGCGGAGTATGAAACCGTCAGCGAGGGGCGCACCGGACACGCGGAGTCGGTGCAGGTTGTGTTTGATCCGTCGCAGGTGACGTACGGACAGCTGCTGCACGTTTTCTTTTCAGTTACGCACGATCCTACAGAACTCAACCGGCAGGGGCCCGATGACGGGACGCAATATCGTTCGATGATCTCGTACACAACGGACGAGCAGCAGAAGATCACTGCAGCCTATATCTCACAACTGGAGAGCGCGCACATCTTCAAGCACAAGATTGTTACGCAGGTGGTGCCGCTGAAGGGCTTCTATCCGGCGGAGGCGTATCACCAGAACTACGCGACGCTGCATCCGAACGCGCCGTACATCATGTTCAACGACGCGCCCAAGGTGGACCACTTGAAGAAGCAGTTCAGCAGCCTCTACCGGGAGTCGCCGCAGTTGGTCGCGGTGAAGTAACGCTGCGTTGGGTGGCGAACGGCCGAGAGCGGTGGGCTCGGCCGAGGTGAGATTGGAGCGAGTATGTTTGAATCTGATCTGGATCAAAATGCACGCAGGGTGCAACGACGAACGTTCCTGCTGACCTTTGCGGGAGCGATTGGCGGCTCGATCCTGTGGTCGATGCGACGGCCGACGTTGTTGGCAGCCGCAGCGCCGTCCAGCACGCCTGGGGAAGTGACCGTTGTGCAGTTCTCTGACGACGGCAAGAAGCTGAGGAAAGTGCATATCGCAAAAGTCGTGAAGACCGAAGCCGAGTGGAAGCAGCAGCTGTCGCCGAACGCCTTCGATATCACGCGCCATGCGGATACGGAGATCGCCTTTACCGGACAGTACTGGAATCTGCACGAGAAGGGGCTGTTCCGCTGCATCTGTTGCGACAACCCGCTGTTCAGTTCGGATACGAAATTCGATTCTGGCACCGGATGGCCGAGTTTCTGGGCGCCGATCGCGGAAGAGAATGTGCGCACGGAGCGCGATACCACACTTGGCATGGCACGAACCGCGGTCAGTTGCACGTTGTGCGAGGCGCACCTTGGGCACGTATTTGAGGACGGGCCACCGCCGACGGGGTTGCGATACTGCATGAATTCGGCGTCGCTGCGTTTCGTCAAACGCGTCTGAGGGATCTCACGGCACCTTTTCCCTTAGGGGCTGAAGCCCGCATTTTTGCTGGTCAGAGTGGCATGGTTGAAGCCATGCCCTTCCCAGTCGGATGCGAGGGCGAGACGCCCTCACGACAGCCGGCGGGGACGCCGGCGCTACATTGGTTTTTCCGCAGCCTGTGAAGCCGTGCCCCTCCGGTATCAAACATAACGTGCGCTACTCTAGTCATTCATGGGATGAGTTCTCCAGGCCAAAAATGATTCTCCGAGGTGGACGGGACCTTTCGTCCTGGATTGCGGCAT
>Ga0210384_10006137_pt1 | contig 12865 bp, 16 predicted proteins | sample IncBWH2MmetaG_FD_160574 | JGI IMG/M metagenome (GOLD analysis project Ga0210384, IMG submission 160574) | Forest soil microbial communities from Barre Woods Harvard Forest LTER site, Petersham, Massachusetts, United States - Inc-BW-H-2-M | ecosystem: Environmental > Terrestrial > Soil >... | reverse complement strand
TCGGGTCGACCCGCGCGACGTCTTGTCCATGACGACTCTTGTTGTGCCACCGGCGCCGCATGGCTCGCCATTACTTTGTCCGTCTTACAGAGATTCGAAACGTGTCATAGACGATGCGGACGGGAGGGGCGAGTCTTCAATCCGGGAAACGCGCGAGCCCTGACCAACAGGACGGATATCGACATTGCATTACGCGATCGCTCGGCCTAGCGCCTGGTCTCACATGCCGAACGTGAAGCCGGCCGTCGGGGTGATCGACACCCTGCTGCGCGGCGTCGGGCAGGTGATGCTTCAGAACAACCCCATGACCGGGCTGCTGTTCCTTGAGGCAGTTGAATCCAATGGTGTTGGGTGACGTTGCTCCAACAGGAGGTGTGCAATGAAATCGGCTGCGTCAGTACCCCAGGAACCCCTCAGCCGCGATCCTGAGGAGATGCGGACATCCGAAGCCCAACCTCGGCGGGTCGTCGATACGATCCCGGCTCTAGTCTGGAGCAATCTGGCTGATGGTCCGAACGACTTTTCGAACCAAGGGTGGCAGGACTACACAGGTATCAGTTCAGAAGCGGCACGAGGCTGGGGCTGGCAAGCTGCCGTGCATCCTGACGCCCTGCCGAAGTTGATGGAGACCTGGCTGGAGATGGTTGGGGCGGGAAAGGCAGGCGAGTTTGAGACGCGGCTTCGCCGCCACGACGGGGTGTTCCGTTGGTTTCTCTGCAGGATCGACCCGCTGCGAGACGAGTCGGGGAAGGTTCTTATGATGCCTTGAAGCAAACCGAGTTACGCGAAGACGAGCGCGAACGGGAGCGCCTTGAAGGCGAATTGAATCCACTCACGGGAGGCGCATCACATGGACGTCCAACAGCTCGAAGCTCCACTTGTCGAGTCTCCTCGCGCCCAGCCCGGGAAGTCGCCGGTCGCTCCGGAGGCCGATCTGGCCAGAGGCGATGGCGACTGGTCGCTCATCGACGCGCTGCGCCGACGGGAGCCGACTGCCGCCGAGCGTCTTGTCTCGACCTACGGCGACCGCGCGTACCGGCTGGCTATCAGGATCACCGGAAACGCGCAGGATGCCGAGGAAGTGGTCCAGGACGCTTTCTGGAGCGTGGTCCGGAAAATCGACAGCTTCAGGGGCGCCGCTACCTTCGGCTCGTGGCTCTATCGGATCGTCGCCAATGCCGCCTATGGCACACACCGCCGCAGACACGGCCGATACTGGAGCCGGTCCCTGGCCGAGGCGCCGCCGGTATTCGATGAGGATGGCCGGCATCACGAGGCCGTTGCCGATTGGTCGGCGCGCCTGGACAATCCATCGGTCCAGAGCGACTTGCGGCTGGTCTTGACCGCGGCGATCGACGGGCTGCCCCTAGAGTACCGGGCAGTGGTCGTGCTGTACGATGTCGAGGGGCTGTCGCACCGGGAGATCGGCGAGGTCCTCGGGATCACCGTCGCCTGCGCGAAGACGCGTGTCCGCCGGGCGCGGTTACGTCTCCGCCAGCAACTCGCGGGATACATGGCCGCGAGGCCCAGGTCGGTCCCGCCATCGACCGGAGCGGGTGATGGCCGACTCGATGGGGCGGCTCGCCGGTGCGCCGCGATGATCGCCCACGGGCGCGCGGCCGATGCCGTGGCGGCACCCGCGCTTCGCCCCGCGTGGCGCGGGCCCGGGGCCCCATTCACCCAGGGCTTGCCGGGGGTGCGGCTACGCCGGGTCGTGGTTTATGTCGAGGCGAATCTGGCCGGCGCGCTCCGGCTAGCGGAGCTCAGTGCGCTGGTCCGCATGAGCCCCTACCATTTCGCGCGCTTGTTCAAGCAGAGGACCGGCGTCAGCCCGCGGCAGTTCGTGATCTGCCGGCGGATCGACGCGGCCAAGCGTCTGCTGGCCGAGCCAGGGCCCTTGATCCGTGATGTGGCGCGCGCAGTGGGCTTTTGCAACCAGAGCCACTTCACGACCTGCTTCCAGCGAATCACCGGCGTCACGCCGCGCCACTATCGGGGCGCCGTGCAGGTTGAGCCGCCGTCGGCCCCGCCGGTGGTGATCCGAAGCGGTGACGAGTATCGGATCTTGCCGGAAATGGATCCAGCCTCAGCAAAGGAGTGAAGCCATGAACGCGCTCATCAACGGGTTGATCAAGCTCGGAATCCTCAAAAGGGACCTCGACTACCATTTGGTCCGCGCATCGTTGGTCGTCTTATTCCTGTTCTTCGGGTATCAGAAGTGGTTTGAGTACGAGGCGCAGGTATTGATCCCCTTCATCAGCAACGGCCCGTTCATCTTCTGGTTGTACCCGTTGTTCGGCATCCGGGGAGCGACTTGGTTTCTGGGGGTGTCGGAGTGGTCGTTCTGCACGCTCCTGTTTCTGGGGTTCTGGAACAAGGAGCTGGGAATTCTTGGGGCCTTTGGCGCGGTCACCTCGTTCATCGGGACCATCACGATCATTCCGTTCATGCCGGATGGCTGGGCCGTGTCCGCCGGCGGGTTCCCGGCAATGACGGGCAACGTTGCGTTTCTCATGAAGGATCTGGTTCTCCTCGCCGCATCAATCTATCTGCTCAAGCAGGATGTCACGCGAGTGATCACGGCCCGCCGGGCGGAGATGGCTCCGGCGATGCGATGAGACCGACCCGGGCGCTCCACCGTCTCGGCCAGAGCCTGTGGCCCGGCGGCATGCGCTGTCACCCGCGATGCCGCGGGTCATGGCGCGCAGGCGTACCCGGTTGCCCCCGGCCAGGCATCACGCTCGCCGGCTGTCCTCCGTGGCCCGTGAGGCTGCGAGCAACGCACTCTTCGGCGTGACCGAGGGTGTAGGCCGGGGCGGCACGTTCGAAAAGAGCGGGTCGAGTCCCTCCGCCATCGTTGGATGCGCGAGAACAGCGTCGCGGAGGATCGGGTATGGCAGGCCGGCCAGCATCGCCGTTTGCACCGCGGCCACGACTTCACCGGCCTCGGCGCCGATCATCGTGAAGCCCAGAATGCGGTCGTCACTCCCGCCGACCAGCGCCTTCATGAAGCCTTGTCGTTCGTCGGTCGTCTGGGCTCGCAGCACCGCGCTCATCGGCAGCCGCGCGACGCGTGCGGCGACGCCGTGGCGCTGCGCATCGCGTTCGTTCAGTCCGACCCGGGCGAGGGGCGGGTCGGTGAACATGCAATAGGGAATCAGCCGATCGCGCGTGCTGCGTGTCCTGCCGGCCAGATTGTCCCTGATGATCCGGAAGTCGTCGACGGATGCGTGAGTGAACTGGGGGCTCCCGGCGCATTCTCCCATGGCCCAGACATCGGGCGCACTCGTCTCCAGCCGCTCGTTGACGCGAATATAGCCACGATCGTCCAACTCAACGCCGGCCTCCTCGAGCCCGATCCCGGCGGTGTTCGGTGTCCGCCCCGCCGCGACTAGGATGTCGCTGCCCTCGATCTGTTGCTCACCGGAGAGCGTGCGCACGACCACGCTGACGGCCTCTCCGGATCGACCGCGCACCTGGAGGGTCCGGGCAGCCACGAGGAAGTGAATGCCTTCCTCACCAAGGATTCGCTGCATCGCATCCGAGACGTCGGGATCCTCCCGGCCCATGAGCTGAGGGCCATGCTCGATGACCGTCACCCGGCTCCCGAAGCGACGGTACGCCTGGGCCAATTCGAGACCCACATAGCCGCCCCCGAGCACGACCAGATGTGCTGGCAAGTAGTCCAGCTCCAGCGCCTCGATATGCGTGAGCGGTCGGGCCGTCTCGAGGCCGGGAATGCTCGGCACTACCGCGTGTGTTCCGACGTTGATGAACACCTGGTCCCCCGCCAGCACGCGGGTCCCGCCGTCATTCAGGCGCACCTCGAGCGTCCTCGGGGCCACGAACCGCCCAGATCCCATGATCAAGTCGGCGCCGCTCGTCCTGTAGTTCTCCAAATGGCCGGCAATCTGGGTGTCAACCATGTCGCGCTTGCGTTGGCGAACCGTCGCCATGTCGATCGCGACGCGACCGGTCATCGTGCCGAACTGCGCAGCGCGGTGCACCAGATGCGCGACCTTCGCGCTCCAGATCTCATTCTTGCTGGGCATGCAGGCGATGTTGGGACAGGAGCCGCCGATCCACCGGCGCTCCACGACGACAGTCCGTCGGCCCGATCGCGCCAGATGCCACGCCAGCAACTTGCCACCCTGTCCACTGCCAAGGACCAGGGCACCGACCCGTTCTGGTTGAGACATGCCTTCCTCCGTGTTCAGGTCTCAGGCCCTTCACCACACTGACTGCCGACGACAGGAGCACTCTGACCATCCGCACTCGCGGGCGTGCTCGACGATCCCGCACCCGCGGGCGTCCTCGTGGACTGTCAGGATCACTCAGACGTTAGATGATCCCAAGCGGGTACCTGAAAGCGAGGCGGCATGTTTGAGCAGGAAGTCGAAAGGCGAGGCCTTGGAAGGACAGGGTGCCGCCCGCTATCCCGTCTCCTCGCGCGCGCGTATAACTACAGAGGAGCGCGACGACGTACCTAAGCGCTCTTAGAGAGGATGCGCGCCCGGGCGAGCCCCCTACGCCTGACGCAGATTGAGGCACGGTGCGTCGACTACGTCACCAGCGGCGTCACGAGTTGCATGTACTTCCGCAGCCTCGGCCGGCTCAGCCCGCTCGCGCAGGGCATAGTCCGTGAGCCAGCCCATCGCGACAGGAGGGACGAAGATGCACTCGCCGGGGGTGTGAGCCGGTCGTTGTAAACGACACTTGTCGCTCCATCGAGCACGACGGCCAACCAGCGGCGCCTGAACGTCCTCCCGGAGATTGCCGCGTAGCAGGCCAGCGGCCTTCCCGTCGACGCAGAGGTCGTGCACGGAAACGACTCACCGCGCCGCCTCGAGGACATCTCGCGGCTCTTCCTCTTCCGCACGGAGCAGCGTCAAGAACGAGATTGCGTACTCAAGTGCGGTGAGGCGGAGCAGGCGACCGCGAAAGCGCTCGTACTCGACTTCGAGACCTGCGAGCAGAAGCAGAAAAGCGAGCCCCAGTAGGCTCATGACCTGGATCGGCGTGTCGATCGAAACCCAGCCCAACACTTGAGGTCCGATCACAATCCCGAGCACGATCTCGAGCACGATCGCCGGCAACCGGATCCCCGGGAAGAATCCGAGCGCGAGCGGGGCCGCCAGCGCCGCCGCCGCGACGATCGCCAATCCACCGAACCCGATCGCGCCCATCGCGCGCTCTCAGTGACAAGCCGACGTCGCGTCATACGCCGCGCTGGTCTGGGTGCCACCGTTCGACTCGGAGAACGCGAAAGTGAACGCAGCGTCGGCCAGCGCGTCTCCGTCGTTGTCGACGTTGATGCTATAGACCCCGTCGGGGTGGAAATCGGCGCCTGTTATGAACGGATTCGCGTCGAAGATCAGCACCGTCTTGCCCGCGCTCTGCGGCGACGCGAACACGAATAGGTCGGCGAGGTCCAGGCGCGCATCGTCACAGCATTTCGCCGTAGCGGCCCAGCGTCACCGAATTCTTCGTCGGCGGCCGCTGTTGAGTGCTGCCCCTCGACGGCACGTGCACGACAGGCTCGACGACGAAGCCGGCTTGGCGCCAGGCCTCACATCCTCCGCTTAGAGGATGGACATTCTTGAACCCGTGGGAGGCCAGGCGGAGGGCCATCCGGGCGCTGGTCGCCTCCCTTGGCTCCGCGCAGTAGAAGACCACCTCGCTGTCTTGTGGGATCTGGCGGTATGGATGCTGTAGCGCTTCGGGACCGATCTCGAGCGCGCCGGGGATCCGGTAACGTGCCGTCGCGATGTCTAGCGCCGTTCTCAGGTCAAAGATCACGATGTAATGGCCTGCCTCCAACCGTCGCTTGAGCTCTATCGGGGTGATGCGAGCCTTCCAGAGGTGACGGAGGAAGCGGCGCCATCGTACGAACTTTGAACACGAGATATGAAGTCAGCGCCACCGCGATGACGATGACCAACAGCCTCCCGAGGGGAGCGGCTCTCGTCGCGACACGACCGATGATATCTGCGAAGAGGTAGCCGAGAGTGATCCAAGCTCCGGCCCAGAGCAAGGCGCCCGTCGAGGCGTAGAGGAGAAATCGTTCGAAACGAATGGGGACGGCCCCCGCGAGTCCGGCGGCGAGCGGGTTCACACCGGGCAGAAAGTTAGCCAGTACGAGATGCCGAACGCCATGCGCGACGAATCGCTCCTTGGCGTCCCTGACGACGGAGTCCGGGTTCATGGAGAACCGGCACAGAGTCTCGAGCAGTCGGGTCCCCTGGGATCGGCCAAGTGAATACCAGAGCACGTCAGCGCCGAGGGCAGCGGCGATCGCCGCACCAACGGCTAGCGCGAGGTTCATCTGGCCGGAACCGGACAGAGTGCCGGCTCCGAGGAGCGTCGGGCCGGCCGGGATTGGCATCCCCTGCACGGCAAACACCCAGGCAAAGACCAGCACCACGCCATACTGACCGAGGAGATCAGCCATCAGGGCGTTTCTCAGGAGCTCGGCCGACGGACGTCATTTGGCTGGTTCCTTGTTTTGGTCTGTCCAGTGAGCGTCGGTCAGGGTCCAGCTGTGGCATCGGGCTCCTGGGCTGGCAGCGGCTCGTGGGCCGGCCGGCGTCCGCGTCTGGGAGGTTATGTCACGCGGATGGGGCCCACGGACGGGGCGACCGCTCCAGAGGCCATGGTCCTCAAGGAAACCCGGTCCAATTCCCAGATTCCCACTCCATTCCCACATCGATTCCCATTGAAGTCCCACGGATTGACGTCAGTGGAAGGACTCTTGGAACAAGATGAGATTGACGCGGCGATTCAGACGACGTCTACCTCGAAGGCTAGGCGAGTCGATTTCGGTGGTTGCGGGCCCGCGATATGAACCAGCGACCGGAGGACCCAGCGGATCTCGCAAACAGCTGACCTTGGATCACTGCTTCACGGGTCGCGACGTCCCGAGGAACGCCCGATAGGTGCGGTAAGGCGACTTAGATCACCCAGTTCCGAAGATGCGGGTGTTCGCAACCCCACGGTTGTGAACAATCTAAAGACACAATCTGCCGCGAGCACCAATCGATCACGACCACGAGCTAGCGCTCGGGCTCCGCTCCTCGGAGTTAGGTGACATCGCCACTCCTACCTGGTGCCCGCTGGCCTGGCTATCCGAAGCTGTCGAGCAGTGCCTTCGCGGCCCGGAGATCGGCGGTGCCGAAGCCCTCGGTGAAGCGGCCGTAGATCGGCGCGAGGAGCTCACGCGCCGACACGGTCCGGCCCTGTGCATGCCACAGCCGGGCGAGGTCGGTGGCGCATCGCAGCTCCAAGGACAAGGCGCCTTGGCGGCGCGTCCACTCGAGGGCGTCCTGAAGGTAGGCCTCGGCCGCAGCAGCGGCATCTGCGCCCTCCGCTGGCAACATCACCTCAGCCTTGATGCGCAAGAGCTCGGCGAACCACCAACGCTCGTCGTCCCTATCGCATTTGGCGAGCGCCTCATCGATCGTCGCGAGCGCCTGAGCGACGTGTCCCGCCGCGGCCAGACCTTGCGCGAGCATGCCGAGCATGAACGGGTAATACGGCACGTCTATGTCGAGCCCAGTACGGAGAAGCTCGAGTCCCTCACCCACCTCGCCGCGCTTGAGGAGTCGGACTCCGTCGAAGCACCGAGCCGGTCGATGCCAGCCGGCCAGCGCGTGTCGTGCCGAATAGTCGAGCAGCGCCGTCACGTAGCGTTCGGTGGCCACCAGATCGCCGCTCCAGATGGAGACGAGGAATGCGATCTCCAGCGCATAGCACACCCCCACTGCGAGATCGATCGCCCTCGCGTCCTCGACGTTGCGCTCGGCGAGGCCCAGGCCCTGATCGGGGAATCCCTGCAGCCAGAGGACCCGCGACAGAATCAAGCGGGCATTCGGATGGCTATATTGAAAGGGGACCGTGCGCGATAGGCGGGCTGGGGCGATGTGGCGGCTGAGTATGCCCTCGAGGATCTGCCGCGCGTTTGCCTGGTCCCCGAGGTAATACAGCGAGGCGCCCATCATCCTCTCGCCTTGGAGTCGATCGGCCGGATCGGTCGCCAGGCCGCAAAATCTATCCACCAGCGCCAGTGCCGTGCGGGCCTCGCCGCGGGTGATGTGGGCCAGCCACAAGCCCCAGAGGGCCGCCTGCTGATACGAGGTGTCGGCGAGGCCTTTGGCCACGTCGAGGACGGTGGTCCAGGCCGCGATGGTGTCGGCAGCCGCCGCTTCCCTCGTGTTCCTGAGCGCCACCAGGAGCGCCGTCCGGAGCTGCATCTCGCGGCGCCTGTCCCGCCCCGGGCGTTCCGCGAGGCTGGCCAGCGCGCGCTCGACCCGGCCGCGGCACTCGAGCAAGAGCGACTGGTGGAACCAGAGTGGAAGCGCCGAGGTGGTGAGCGCTACCCCGATCGACCCATCCCCGCTCGGGGAAAAGGCCCAGTCCAGCGCCGTCCGCACGTTGTCGAGATGACGGCCGTACACGGCCAACCACTCGAGCATGGGCCGGTCCCACTCGGCCTCGGCTCGCTCGAAGACGACTTGGTAGTGTTGGGCATGGCGTCGGGCCACCTGGTCGAGCTCCCCGCTGTCGGCGAGCTTCTCGAGCGCGTAGACCCTCGTGGTCTCGAGCAAGCGGTATTTCGCGTCGGCATCCGCGATCTCGACCACGATCAGCGACTTCGCCGCCAGGTCCGCCACGATGTCTACCACCTCCGGCGCGTCGAGGTCGTCGGCGGTCGCGACGGCGCTGGCCCCCTCCAGCGTGAAACCGCCGGCAAAAACGGCGAGGCGGCGCAGGACGGTTTGCTCGATCGCCGGGAGGAGCCCGTAACTCCAGTCAAAAGTCGCCCGCAACGTCTGCTGGCGCGGGAGGGCCGTGCGGTGGCCCCTCGTGAGGAGTCGAAACCGATCGTCGAGACGCGCGGCGAGTTCGTCTAACCCGAGGGTGGCAGTCCGAGCCGCCGCTAGCTCGATGGCGAGCGGGATCCCATCGAGGCGTCGACAGACTGCACCCATCGTCGCCGCGCTTCGCGCGTCCGGCAAGAAGTTACCTGCCACCGCCCGCGTCCGGGCGACGAACAAGCTGACGGCGGCCGTCTGGAGCAGATCCTCACGATCGTGCGTGTCCTCGAGGGGTACCTCGAGCGACGGAACGCGATACACGTACTCTCCAGGCGCCCGCAGCGGCTCGCGACTGGTTGCCACCACGCGCGCGTGCGGCGCGGCCCGCAGCACCGCTTCGGCCATGCTCGCTGCTGCCTCGACCACGTGTTCGCAATTGTCGAGCACGAGCAGAAGGCGCTTGTCCCCGAGCGCGGCCGCCACCCGCTCAGGCGACTCCGCACGGTCGGGCAGGGCAAGCTTGAGCGCGACCGCGACGCTGACCGGCACGAGGCTAGGGTCGGAGAGCGGCGCGAGCTCGGCCAACCATACGCCGTCGAAAAAGTCCGGCAACAGGCGTCGCGCGACCTCCAGGCTCAGCCGCGTCTTGCCGATCCCGCCCGCGCCGATCAGCGTGACGAGCCGGTGGGCCGCCACCAGCTCCCTCACCTCCGCGACCGCGGCCGCCCGGCCGACCAGCTCCGAGGTCGGCGCAGGGAGATTCGTCGGCGCCGTGGCGGTCGGCGGCGCGGCCGCCGCCCCGATGGCAGTGTGGGACTCCTCAGGACGGCCGGCATGGACGGCACGCGTCTTCAAGATCTGCTGGTAGAGCTGGGTGGTTTCCACCTCGGGCGGTGTGTTGAGCTCGCGCTTGAGTGCGTCCATGCAGAGCTGGTACTGGCGCAGTGCGGCTTCCCGGCGCCCAAGCCGCGCATAGAGCCGCATGACGGCGCGATGGACGGGCTCCTGCAGCGGGTCGAGCGCGAGGAGACGGAGGCCGGTCTGGACGGCCGGCTCGGCGGCGCCGGCCTTTTGCTGGTGGGCGAGCAGACGGCCCAGGCCCTGGATGGCCAGCTCGTGCAGACGCTCCCGCTCGGACGTGAGCCACTCCTCGAACGGGCGCTCGGCCAGCGCCAGCCCGGCCAGCAGATCACCGCGGTAGAGGCCGGCAGCCTGCTCGAGGGCCTCCGGGCTGCCATCGGCGACCAGCCGCTCGAACCGCGCGACGTCCACATCAACGACCGAAGGGTCCAGGGCCACGCTCGAGCCGTCGAGGACCAGGCCAGGCCGGGCGCTCCGGGGCAGGGCCTTGCGGATTCTTGCTAGGGCCTGGCGCAGGTTGCCGCGAGCCTGGGCATCCTGCATGTCTCCCCACAGCAGGGTGGCGAGCTTCTCGCGTGGGTGGGCCTGGCCGGGCGGGAGGGCCAGGTAGGCCAGGAGGGCCTGACTCTTGCGGGTGGGAAGAACGAGCGCAGCGCCGGCGTCGAGTTGGGCTTGAAATCCCCCTAGAAGCGTAAGTTTCAGGCGTGCTCCGCCTTTCATTGCTCCTCCAGTACTCCTGGCAAGAGGCGCCGCTGAGTATGCCATAGGCCCCCCTCCACCTGGCCCCAGCCGCTCACGCCATTTTTCACGCTGCCGAGCACGATGCGGACACGGCCCCTCGCGTACAACGGCCACGAGAGGACAGGCATGGGCCATGACCAAGGGAGCGAGGGGATGGAGCCGACAGAGGATCTTGGCGAGTACACGACCCTCATCGTTCGCATCCGGCAAGACGACGCCGGCCGGCTGAGTGGGGTGGTGGAGCGGGTGAGGACGGGAGAGAAGGTCCGATTCCACGGTCTCGAGACCCTGAATCGTGCCGTGGCCTCGCTGTTTCGACCATCGCCGAAGGGAGCTGACCATGATGACGACACTGGGAACGAGTGCGGACGGCCACGCCCTGCCAAGATGCAGACTGCGGCGGGTGACCGAGTACATCCAGCAAAACCTCGACAAAGACCTCACGCTCGCCGAGCTCGCGGCCGTGGTCTGCATGAGTCGCTATCGCTTCGCGCGACTCTTCAAGGGCAGCACTGGGTGCCGCCCCACCGCTTCGTGGTCCGGCAACGGATCACCCGCGCTCGCGGCGTCCTGGCCACGCCAGACCTGTCGATCGCGCAGATCTCGCGGCTGGTGGGATTTCGCACCCCGAGTCACTTCACCACGGTGTTCCGCCGCGCGCTCGGCATCACGCCGGGCGCCTATCGAACGACGGTGGCGTTGCGCGAAGACCGGCCCCGGCCGGGAAGGAGGGTGAGATGAACTCCACGGCGAGCGTTGTGGAACGGACCTATCAGAAGCGCGGTGTGAACGAGCAGCATCCGCTCTTCCTTCGAGAGGCCATTGATCCGGATGCAGCCCTCGTGGAGCAGCTCCGCGGAGGGGACGCGGGGGCGGCGGAGGCCCTCGTCGGCGCTTACGGGGATCGCGTCTACCGTCTGGCCATTCGCATCACGGGCAACGCGGCGGACGCCGAGGAGGTGGTGCAGGACACGCTGTGGGCGGTCACTCGGAAGATCGACACCTTCCGGGGGGGGCGGCCGCCTTCGGCTCCTGGGTGTACCGGATCACCGCCAACGCGGCCTACCAGAAGCTGCGGGGACGGCGGCGCCTGCGGACCGAGGTGTCATGGGAAGAGCTCGCTTCGACACAACCAGCGTCTATCTAAATTAACGAAGGTCGGTCTCGCCGACTCCCGTCCGGCCCGTTACGGTTTAGGCAGATGGATTGGCTAGTGTTTCACGGGTCGCTGGCCGTCAGCCAAGGAGGGAGAGGTCATGGAAGAGATGAGACAGCGGTTGGCATTGGAGCTGAATCACGCGATGGAGCGAATCCGCCAGCTCGGCGGTGCCCTCGTCATCGAGGAGTTCCCGGGCGCCATCGATGACGATCCCCTGCTGGAGGATGAAGGGGATGTGATCAGCCCCACCGAAGATCGGGAGATGGGCTTCGCAATCCGTAGCATGCTGGTCGAGCGCGCGAACAAGCTGGCGGAGGCTCTCGATCGTCTGCGGGACGGCGAATACGGGCTTTGTCTGGAATGCGGTGAGCCGATTGCGCCAGCGCGCCTTCACGCCATACCAGAAGTGACGACATGTGTTCGTTGTCAGGATCGTCTGGAGCGGACGAGGCGCCTGGGGCGACTCGGTCCCCCTCGAGCGAAGGTGGCTTCGGGGAAACACGTATGACTCGAAACGAGAACAGTACTGGACACCATGATGGAGGAAGCCAGAGCTATGGAACACGACTTCGTGTACTGCCCTAGATGCACGCGATATTCGATCTTTCACTGGGTCCGCGGACTCGGTCAATGGGAATGCGAAGACTGCAGGTACAAGCAGCCAACGGTGGAGGATGTGGAATGCGTGACGACCGCGACGTTGCCATCGTAGTGCTACTGCTTCTCGTCGTCACCTGCGTGACAATCTTGTTCCTGAAGCGGGCCGAGCCTAGCGGCCGCCTGATCGAAGTGCTATTCCCGCGCGTCGGGGCGGAATACGGTTTTGCGAGCGGCAACGTCTATCTAAATTGACGAAGGTCAGTCTAGCCACCTTGGCTCGACAGCTGGGAGGCGGGGTATGGAGTTGCGTCATTTGAGGTACTTCGTCGCTGTGGCTGAAGAGTTGCATTTCGGTCGCGCTGCCGAGCGCCTTCACGTCTCGCAGCCTCCCCTCAGTCAACAGATTAAGCAGCTCGAGGAAGAGGTCGCAGTCCGGCTGTTCGATCGCAGCAAACGGTGGGTACGGTTGACGAGCGGTGGTCGGCAATTCCTCGAGCATGCGCGGCAGGTCCTCGCACAAGCGGACGGTGCGGTGCTCGCCGCCAGACGGGCGATGGGAGGAGAATACGATCGTCTGTCGGTCGCGTGTACCCCTTGGGCCAGGCTCATGGGCGTTCCCCGTATCCTGCGTCACTTCAGCAGACTCCATCAGCAGATCCAGATCGACATCCAGACCTTGGATTCGATCCCA
>Ga0210384_10006136_pt1 | contig 12867 bp, 6 predicted proteins | sample IncBWH2MmetaG_FD_160574 | JGI IMG/M metagenome (GOLD analysis project Ga0210384, IMG submission 160574) | Forest soil microbial communities from Barre Woods Harvard Forest LTER site, Petersham, Massachusetts, United States - Inc-BW-H-2-M | ecosystem: Environmental > Terrestrial > Soil >... | reverse complement strand
CACGCGCGAGCACGACGTCAGCCAGAACATCGCCGCCCTGCTGCAGCATATCGTCGGCCCACCGCCGTTCAGCATCCTCGACTTTGGCTGCGGACCGGGGCGCGATCTCGCAACGTTCACGCAGCTAGGTCACCGCGCCGTGGGATTGGACGGCGCGGATCCGTTCGTGACCATGGCACGCGCCGACACCGGTTGCGAGGTGTGGCAACAGGACTTCCTGCAGCTTGACCTGCCCGGCGGCAGTTTCGACGGGATCTTCGCGAATGCCGCGCTTTTTCACGTCCCCACGCAGGAGCTGCCGCGCGTGCTCCGGGAACTGCGTGCGGCGCTCAAGCCGAAGGGCGTGCTGTTCAGCTCCAATCCGCGCGGCAACGACGAGGCAGGATGGCATGGCGGCCGCTTCGGGGTCTATTACTGCCTCGAGACCTGGCGGAGCTTCGTGACCGAGGCGGGGTTTGCAGAACTTACGCACTATTACCGACCAGCCGGCTTGCCTTGCGCGCAACAGCCCTGGCTGGCGACGGTTTGGCGCCGAGTGGACGACGCAGGGGACGCAGCCGCGGGTCCGGAGCGCGCTGCGACGTGACCCTCGCATCGCGTACCAGGTCCGAGCGATTCCTGCCGGCGACACGCCAGCCCATGGCTGCCGCTCTGGGCCGATGTTGACCGGCACGCGCGAACCGCCAATACTCAGCGGCGCGAGATCGAACTGCCTGATCAGCCATTGCGGAACGGCCCCTCGGCGTCGATCTCCTGCAGACAGGACGCACCATGCCCGATACGCTCCTAAGCTCCGCGGTCGCCGAGTGGACCCGCGCGGTCGAGCTCGACCGGCTGCAACCGGCGCAGCCGATCGCGGTCAAGCTGCGCGGCAAGCATGTCGCGCTGTTCCTCCACCAGGGGCAGGTACTCGCCTGCAATAACCGCTGCCCGCACGAGGGGTATCCACTGGTGGAGGGCGCGCTGGACGCCAATTGCATGCTGACCTGCAACTGGCACAACTGGAAATTCAACCTCAGGACCGGCGCCACCGTGTACGGGGGCGACAGCCTGCGCATCTACCCTGTGAAAGTGGAGAATGGTGCGGTGTGGCTTGATCTCCGCGACCCGCCGCCCGCGGAGCGCATCGCACGCGCACTCGAGCATCTCGACCAGGCGCTCGCCGAGTACGACACAGCGCGCATCGCGCGCGAGCTTGCGCGCCTGGCCATCGCCGGGGCCGAACCCGAGGTGGCGCTCTTGCGCGTGATACGGGGCACGCACGCGCGGCTGCGCGATGGCATGACCCACGCCTACGCGGCGGCAGAAGCCTGGCTGCGCCTGCGCGACACGCTCGCCGACGAAACGCTGCGCCTCGCCTGCGCCACCGAGGCGCTCGCGCATATTGCCTTCGATACCCTGCGCGAGGAGACCCATCCGTTTGCCACCGACCGGGCACGCTGGAATGCCGACGCCTTTAGCGCAGCCATCGAGGCCCAGGACGAAGACGGCGCCGCCGGATTGCTCAACGGGGCGCTGGCGCAAGGATTGCATTTCGCCGACCTCGAACCGACGCTGGCCGGTGCAGCGTTGGCGCATTACAGTGATTTCGGGCATTCGCTGATCTACCTGATGCACGTGCGCGGGCTGATTCAACGCCTGGGAACGGAGGTGGAGAAGCCGTTGCTCCTGGCGTGGCTGCGGGCGCTCGTTCTTGCCACGCGCGAGGACCTGCTCCCGGATTTTCGTCGCTATGACGATGCGCTCGCGCGGTGGCGGGTCAACGCGAAGCCAGGTGGCGTGCCGCCCGGCCCCGATGCGTTCGAAGGGCAATCGCTGCGCCAGGTGCTCGATGCGACAGTGGCTGCCGCCGGCGGCCCGCCGCTGGATGTCTATTTTGTGCTGATGGAAGCGTCCGCGCGCCATTTGCTGCGTTTCGACGAACGGCACGCAGTGCGCACGGACAGCAGCGTCGCCGACAATGTCGGGTGGCTGGACTTCAGCCATGCAATTACGTTCGGTCATGCACTGCGCCTGCAGTGTGCACGCCAACCGCATCTGTGGCCGCAAGGCCTGCTGCAACTCGCGATGTTCGTCGGCCGCAACAGCGGTTATCTGGACCCGAACGTGACCGCGGCGACGGCAATTCGAGAGTGGGCGGTCAGCGACGAGGCGGCGTTCCACGAACGTGCCATCGCGAGCATTGTCGACCATGGGCTTGGGCTGCCCATTTTCCCCGCGCACCGGCTGAAGACCTGGAGCGCCGCGCGCGACGAAGTAGCGGCTGGATTGCCGGCCAGCACGCGCAACGCGATGCTGGCCGCCGTGAACCGGTTGCTCGCCGCGCGTTTCAAGCAGCGGCACGCATTGCGCACTGCGCATCAGGCGCTGACCTTTGTCGGGAAGGAAGGTTAGGATCCAGCGTGCGTGGCGGCGGCCTGACCGCTTCCGGCAGGCGCTCGGCGGTTGACCAACGTGGTTAATCCCGGAATACTTCGACCCCTTGTGCCGGCCAGCGCCCGCTGGCCCGGGACGATTCGAGCCGCCGCGGCACCGAAAGCGCGGTACCTTTGCAAACCGACCGGCCAGACCCCCACTGCTCATGAGCGAACCGACGCCCGCACCTCCGCCCACTGAAGAGGCCAAGAAGCGCCTACGCAAGAAAGTCGACAAGCTGCTCGCCAAGGATCCCTGGAAGAGCGAAGGCAGCATCGTGTTGAACGGCGCTACGCTGAAATACAGCGCCGTCGCGGCGTTCGTGCCGGTTAGAGCCGGCGGCCTGGACGAGAAGCGGGGCGAGCCCGAAGCGGCCGTATTCACGACGTCCTATTTTCTTGCTGACGCGGACCCGATGGCGCGCCCGGTGTGCTTCGTCTTTAACGGCGGCCCTGGCTCGTCCTCGATCTGGCTGCATCTCGGCGCGCTCGGCCCGAAGCGTGTGGCAATTCTCGAAGACGGCACGATGCCGCCGCCCCCGTACACGGTAACCGACAACCAGGAATCGTGGTTCGAACACTTCGACCTCGTCTTCATCGACCCCCCACACACGGGATACTCGATTACCGCCAGCGAGGAAGCGCGCAAGAAGATGCTGAGCATCGACGGCGACGTGGATGCGCTCGCTGATTGCATCTGCGCGTGGCTTGGGCGCCACCGTCGCTGGAGTTCGCCCGTCTATCTGGCCGGCGAGAGCTACGGCACCACGCGCGGCGCCGCCCTGGCCGACAAGCTGCAGAGCCTTGGGGTGGCCCTGTCAGGGCTGGTTCTCGTATCGTGCGCGATGGATCTGCAGAGCGTTGTCTTTACGCCGCGCAACGACCTGCCATACGCGCTGTTTCTGCCTGCGTTCGCGTGCGTCGCCCAGTACCACGGCAAGCTCGCCGGGGTGCCGGGGGCATCTCCCGCTGCCGCGCGCGCCGCAGCGGAAGAGTTCGTGCTCGAGGATTATCTGAGCGCGCTGCACGCGGGGGCCAGGCTCGCCGGCACGGCCCGGCGGCGCGTCGTCAAGCGGATCGCGGAGTTGACCGGGCTCGCCCCGGCGCTGGTCGACGAGAAGAACCTACGTATCAGCGACCACACGCTATTCTTCGAGTTGCTGCGGGATCGGGGGCTGATCGTCGGACGCCTCGAGGCGCGGGTCACGGGGCCGATGGCAGCGAGCCGCACCAGGGATTGGGAGTTCGACCCCGGCATCGAAGCGATCGCGGCGCCGTACACCATGGCGGCGCACGCCTACATGAGCGAAACCCTCGGCGTCGAAATGCAGGCGCGCTACGAGGTGCTGAATATGGACGCACACAAGCAGTGGAACTGGAACCGTGGCGAAGAGAAGGGCAATGCGTTTGCCTGCACAAGCCCCGATCTGTCGCGCGCGCTGCGACGCAATCCGCATTTGAGGGTGCTGGTCGCCAGCGGTCACTACGATCTGGGGACGCCCTACAGCGCGAGCGACTGGTCGCTGGCGCAACTCGACGTGCCCCCCAACGTCCTCTCCCGTGTGCAGCACCACTACTACGACGCCGGCCACATGATGTACACGCGCGAGACCGACATGCTGAAGTTGAAGCGCGATCTCGCCACGTGGCTGGGCGGATAGGCTGCCCGTCGGCGCGGCTGCCGGGGAGCGCTATGTTGCGCAGGCGATGCGGGCGGTGAATCGATAGCAGTTGCGCGGTGAACCCGCCGCGTTTGTTACGCTCGAGGCTGAAGTCGTAGCCTGCGAGCAAAAAACAAAGGGCGCTGCGCGCCCTTAAGAAAGCTTGGCAGGTTCGCCGGGGTCAATCCCAGCTCAACGCGCCACCTGTCTGATACTCGATCACCCGCGTCTCGAAGAAGTTCTTCTCCTTCTTCAGATCGATCATCTCCGCCATCCACGGGAACGGGTTGTCAGCCTTGTCGAACAGCGGGTCGATGCCGATCTGCTGGCAGCGGCGGTTGGCAATGAAGCGCAGGTATTCCTTGAACATGGTTGCGTTCAGTCCCAGCACGCCGCGCGGCATGGTGTCCTCGGCGTAGGCATACTCGAGGTCAACCCCCTTCTTCATCAAGGTGTGAATTTCCTCGCGGAATTCCGGCGTCCAGAGGTGCGGGTTCTCCATCTTGATCGTGTTGACAAGATCGATGCCGAAGTTGCAGTGCATGCTCTCGTCGCGCAGGATGTATTGGTACTGCTCGGACGCGCCGGTCATCTTGTTCTGCCGGCCCATCGCCAGAATCTGTACGAACCCGACGTAGAAGAAGAGCCCCTCCATGATGCATGAGAACACGATCAGGCTCTTCAACAGCTGCTGATCGGCTTCCATCGTCCCGGTGGTGAACGTCGGGTTGGTCAGGGTGACGATGAACGGGATCAAAAACTCGTCCTTGTCGCGGATCGACTTGATCTCGTGGTAGGCGTTGAAGATCTCCGCTTCATTGAGCCCCAGGCTCTCGACGATGTACTGATAGGCATGGGTGTGGATCGCCTCCTCGAAGGCCTGCCGCAGCAGGTACTGCCGGCACTCGGGCGCGGTGATGTGGCGATATGTGCCGAGCACTATGTTGTTCGCCGCCAGGCTGTCGGCGGTCACGAAGAAGCCGAGGTTGCGCTTCACGATCAGCCGCTCGTCGTCGGTCAACCCATTGGGGTTCTTCCACAGCTCGATGTCGCGCTGCATGTTGATCTCCTGCGGCATCCAGTGGTTGGCGCACGCGGAGAGATACTTGTCCCAGGCCCATTTGTACTTGAACGGCACAAGCTGGTTGACGTCGGACTGGGCGTTGATGACGCGCTTGTCCTCGGCGCGCACGCGGCGGAAGCCGTTGGCCATGGCGTGCGCCTCGGCGTCGAGATCATGCACCGGTTCGCGGGAGAGGATGCCGCCGTAGACGGCGGCGGACGTCTTGGCGCCGATCGCGTCGGGCGACTCCGGGAGTGGGCGCGGCTGCGCGGGCGTCACGAAATCGTCTTCGAAGCTGAGCATACTCTCTCCAGTTTCCTGTCCTGGTGCTGTGCCTTTGCCCCGCTCCGGCATCCTCCTCCGGCGCGGGGCTCCTCTTCTTAGGCGAGCTGCGTTGTGGCTCTGCTCTCAAGGCGTTGCCGAGGGATAGGCCCGCCCGCGACGGCCTGCGTCGGTATTCCCCACCGTTGCCGGAGGGACCAGGGCGGGTGTGAATCCCTAATGCACCGCGCTCAACCTCGCATACAAGTAATCGGGAGCGAAATCCTGGCCGTCGTGCCACGCGATCGTGGCCAGTCCGTAGTCGAGGTAGAACTGCGCGAATCGCTCCCTATCGCGCAGGCCTTCGAATTCCTCGCCGTAGAGCTCGTCGGCGAGATCGACCACGCCCTTTCTGCCATCGTTGAACTCCAGCCAAACCTTGTAGTCACCAAGATACCGCGCATCCACCACATGACAGGGCACATGCTCGTACTGGGCCATCTACCGGGTCCCTCCGGGTTAGTTGCTCGAACACCTTCCTCGCTGCACCTGCAATGACGCTGTTCGCGCCACGACGTCCGGCGTCGCAAGCAACCAGTTCCTGTCTGGGTCGCGCCGGCGGTCCTTGTAACGCTGCGTGCGAGAGTCGCGCCTACTGGCATGACTCGCAATTCGGGTCATCGATCTTGCACAGCCTCGGTTCGGGCTCCTGCGCCGCTGGCGTTCTCGGCGCGGAGGCCTTGATGCCCGCGGTCAGGCCCGCTGTGCTTGCGACACCACCCGAGCTCGATACGGCGTTCAACTCGCCGCCCTGGCCGGTCGACTTCTCCGCTGACGTCGCCGCCAGCGTGCGCAGGTAGTAGGTCGTCTTGAGGCCGCGGATCCAGGCGAGCTTGTAGGTTTCGTCGAGTTTCTTGCCCGAGGCGCCCGCCATGTAGATGTTCAAACTCTGCGCCTGGTCGATCCATTTCTGCCGCCGCGCGCCCGCCTCGACGATCCACTTGGCGTCGACCTCGAATGCGGTCGCATAGAGCTGCCGCAGCTTCGCCGGCACGCGGTCGATCTTGGCCAGCGAGCCGTCGAAGTACTTCAGATCGGCGACCATGACCTCATCCCAGAGGCTCTGCTTCTTGAGCTCGGCGACCAGGTGCTCGTTCACCACCGTGAACTCGCCCGACAGATTCGACTTGACGTAGATGTTCTGATATTCCGGCTCGATCGACGCGCCAACGCCGACGATGTTGGAGATTGTCGCGGTCGGCGCAATGGCGACGCAGTTGGAGTTGCGCATGCCGTATTTCTTGATGCGCGCGCGCAGCGCGCTCCAGTCCATCGCCGCGGAATCGTCGATCTCGACGTAGCCGCCGCGCTCCTCGACCAGGAGCTTCAGCGAGTCCTGCGGCATGATGCCGCGGTCCCAAAGGCTGCCGCTGTAGCTACTGTAGCGGCCGCGCTCCTCGGCCATCTCGGTGGAAGCCAAGTACGCGTAGTAGCACACGGCCTCCATCGACCGGTCGGCAAAGAGCATCGCCTCGTCGCTCGCGTACGGGACACCGAGCAGGTGCAGGCAGTCCTGGAAGCCCATGATGCCGAGGCCAACGGGACGATGCCGCAGATTCGAGTTCCGCGCCTTGGCGACGGCGTAGTAGTTGATGTCGATCACGTTGTCGAGCATGCGCATGCCCGTCTTGATCGTCGTCTCGAGCTTGTCGTGGTCGAGCTCGTACTTGCCTTCGATCTCCTTCATGTGGTTGAGCAGGTTCACCGAACCGAGATTGCACACCGCGATCTCGTGGTCGCTGGTGTTGAGCGTGATTTCGGTGCAAAGGTTGGAGCTGTGCACGGTACCCGCGTGCGACTGCGGCGAGCGCACGTTGCAGGCGTCCTTGAACGTTATCCACGGATGCCCGGTTTCGAAGAGCATCGACAGCATCTTGCGCCAGAGCTGCACCGCGGGAAGCTTCCGGAACAGCTTCAGCTCGCCGCGCGCCGCTCTCTCCTCATGGCGTGTATACGCTTCCTCGAACCTGCGGCCCCACTTGTCGTGCAGATCCGGCACGTCGGAGGGAGAAAACAGGGTCCACTCGCCGCCCTCCATCACCCGCTTCATGAACAGATCCGGGATCCAGTTGGCCGTGTTCATGTCGTGGGTGCGGCGGCGGTCGTCGCCGGTGTTCTTGCGCAACTCGAGAAACTCCTCGATATCGAGGTGCCAAGTCTCGAGATAGCTGCACACCGCGCCCTTGCGCTTGCCGCCGTTGTGGGCCAGGCCGGAGGCGGTCATGTACGATTCGTCGTCGGCGACCTTAAGATCGACGACCAGCGGCCGCGGCACCATTGGCTCCACCGATCGCACCCGCGAAAAGATCGTTCCGCCATGCGTGATCCAGTTGTGCTTGCCGATCGGCTGGCAGCCAACCAGCGCGGCGACGTCCGGCACCGCGGGAATGCGCAGGTCGTAGGCCGCGGTTTTGCCGGGGAACGTGGTCTCGGAGCCATCGGCGCGGCGGGCGCGATGGCCGTTGGTGCGGAGGCGGAACTGTCCGCTCGTCGGCACGCCCAGGCGCAATAACTGGTAGCGCAATCCCTCTGCGAGCGGGGCCGACGCCGCGGTAAAGGTGATTTCCTTGCCGCGCGATACGCAACCGTCGGTTTCGAGCAGACCGCGGATCAGCGCCAGAGTCAACGGCCGCGGCAGATGCGCCAGGCGCGGGGCTACGCGCTTGCGGTGCTGGTCATCGTACAGGTCGTCGTAGCCGAAGGGCAGACTGGCAGGACCCGCGCCCGCAATGCGGCCGGTCGTCGCATCGCGCACCACGCCGCGTCCGGAGGCCCAGTGGACTTGCGCGTAGGTTTCGCCGCGCCCGCTTTCCCAAAAATGGACGCCGCGCGCGCGCAAGTAGTCGCGCACAAAGTCAAGATGCACGTCGCTCGCCGGGTTGCCGGAAACGCCCCACTGCATGCCGTCCTTCGACAGGTGGCCGTCGCCGAGCAGGATGCCGTACAGCCGCGCGTCCTCTTCGGTGAGGCCCGCCACGTTCACGGTTTCCGTCGGAATCGTAAAGCCGACGTAATCGCCGACCGCGAGCTTGCCCGCATCGATCCACTGCGCCTGCACCTTGCCTTTGTGCAGCCAGTCGAGCGTGCGTTCGATCGATTGCTCCAGCGGTACGCCGCGAATCGCCCAGAACGGGTGGCCGGTAGTGACCTCCAGCGTTTTGAGCGCGTGCTTGACGTCGATCTCGACCATCGGTCCGTGCTGGTTGTAGACGAGCTTGCCGAGCACCTCGCGGTAGAGGCCACTCTTTCCCAGCACGAGATCCCCGACCCGCACCTCGCGGATTGGGTGCACGCCGCGCGCGGTGTAGACCGGTGTCTCCGGGGCAAAGCATTGGTTGACCGCGACCGCGGTGTCGTTCACCACCTTCAGGAATGGCACCACGCCCTGCGACTTGCCATTGGTGCCCTTGATGTGCGAGCCCAGCGCGCGCACGTTGGTCCAATCGTTGCCGAGTCCGCCCGCAAACTTGGAGAGGAGCGCGTTCTCCTTGATGGCTTCGTAGATGCCGTCGAGATCGTCGGCGACGGTAGTGAGATAGCACGAAGAGAGCTGCGAGCGATGCGTTCCGGAATTGAACAGCGTCGGCGTCGACGACATGAAATCGAATGTCGATAGCGCGTTGTAGAACTCGATCGCGCGCGCCTCACGGTTGACCTCGTTGAGCGCCAGGCCCATTGCCACGCGCATGAAGAAGCACTGCGGCAGCTCGAAGCGCCTGCCACCGATGTACTGGTCGATGAGGAAGTAGCGGTCGTAAAGCGTCTGCAGCCCGAGATAGCCGAACTGCAGATCGCGCTGCGGCACGAGCGACGCGCCGAGCGTCTTCAGGTCGTACTGCGCCAGCGCCTCGTTCAGGAGCCCGATCTTGATGCCGTGTTTGACAAAGCGCGGAAAGTAGTCCGCGTACTTGGTCCCCATGTCGGCTTGCGTTGCTTCCTCGCCCAGCGCTTCGTAGCGGATCGCGTCCAGCAGCAGGCGCGCCGTGACGAAGCTGTAGGCGGGATCCTTCTCGATCAGCGTGCGGGCGGCAAGAACGACGCCTTTGCGCACCTCGTCCATCGGCACGCCTTCGTACAGATCCTTGAGCGTCGCCTTCATGATCCGTTCGGGATCGACGTCGGCGAGTCCCGCGCACGAGCTCTGCACGAGTTGCGTCAGGCGGGCGAGATCGAGCGGCCGCGCCACGCCTTGGTCGACGACGTTGATCACCGCCGTCGGCGCATCGCCTTTCGCGCCTTTCTGCTTTTCGTGCGCGCGCTCCTGCGCCCGCTTCTCCCGGTAGAGCACGTACGCGCGCGCGACCTCGTGCTCGCCGCCGCGCATCAGCGCAAGCTCGACTTGATCCTGGATTTCTTCGATGTGGATCGCACCGCCTTCCGGCTTGCGGCGCATCAGCGCGGCGACGACGGCGTCGGTGAGATGCGCCGTCAGTTCGCGCACGCGGGCCGACGCGGCGCTCTGGCCGCCATTGACGGCGAGGAACGCCTTGGTCACCGCGATCGCGATTTTTGACGGCTCGAACGCGACCACCGCACCGTTGCGGCGGATGACCTTGTATTGGGCGAGTCGAGGATCGGTACTCATTGCAGGCTGCGAACTCGCCTCGGTGGCCGTCGGGTTGTGCGTTGGGGCAAGGGACGGCGCGAGGGCAGAGCTGGCGACTTGCATGGTACGGTCTCCTGGCAAAATCTTGTCGTTGTTGGTGCGAACCCACGCTACAGCGCAGGAAAAGCCCGTTCGAAGCGGTTCCAACCCTGACGCGGGATTCCGGAACATTCGACGCTGTAGCCCCTTCGGCGCCAGTGGCGCACCGCAGCGGTTTTTCTACGTTTCCGGATTTCCCTTACGAATCAAAATCTACTATATCTTGTGTTCAAGTGCTGAATCAACACTAATCATAGTAGCTTGGGTTGGCGGACGCAAGCCCTTTTTGATGCACACAAAAGGGGCTGCAAAAGGATCAAAAAATCAGCGTTCTATCGGCGGCTGCGCGATTGCTGCACCATCTATCCACCGGAAACTCACGATGTTGTCCACAGCTGGCAAGGTTTATGCGATGCGGGAGGGCCGCAGGTCGTGGCTAACCCATTTTTTCGTCGCGGGACCTGAACGGAGCGGCGCGGTCGCCGCGCTTCGCCCTTGTCGGACTTCGGCCTACAAGGTATCGAGCGGTGCCTATTGCGCGAAAGCGCGAAACCCAACAAGCTACGCACTCCTCGTTTCTTGGCTGCACCTAACAAGACCATGCCAGTGAACGAAACAGACCGCTCAGGCCTTGCGGCGACCGACCGCGGCGATAACGTCCGCGCTGCCATCCCAACCAGCAAGGCCGAGCACAGAACCGTCCGCCGCGGCGACGAGGCAGTGCCCGGGCATATGGCTGGCCTGCTCGCCGGCCCCGGGGGGGTGCCCACCCTCGACGGGCGCGGGGACCGGGTCCGCGTCGAGGGCGTGGAGGCCCCAGCACGCCTGGGCGGCCTCGTCGGCCGTCGTCTCGCCGCGATCGGTGCGGCGACGCGCATTCCTTTCCGCGCTGTTTTTGCTGACGGTTCCGCCTACAGCAATTGCGAACAGCTTGGGGCACCACCGGCATTCACGGTGACGTTCAAGGCAGTGCGTGCTGAGATCCGCGTCGTCGCCTTCGGCCACGTGGGGTTGCTGGAGTCTTACTTCGCGGGCGAGGTCGACATTGACGGCAGTCTCGCACTCGCGGCACGCGCCGCGTTCGACTCGGGCTTCGACCACGACTCGAACCGGCTCGTCGCGCTGCGCAACCGCTGGCACGAGTTCCGCTTTTCGAACGCATCGATCCCGCAAGCGAAGGCGAACGCGCGCTTTCACTACGGCCTGGGCAAGCCCTTCTACCAGCCGTGGCTGGACCGCGTCGGCATGATGTACACCTGCGCGTACTGGAAGGAGGGAACGCGCACGCTCGAAGAGGCGCAATTCAACAAGATGGATCACGTCTGCCGCAAGGTCGAGCTCAAGGCCGGCGAGACTTTTGTCGATGTCGGCTGCGGCTGGGGCGGGTTGCTGTTCCACGCCTTGGAGCGCTACGGTGCGCTCGGCACGGGAATCAATGCCACGACCGAGCAGGTCGCGGAGCTGCGCGCCGACGTCGCCGCGCGCGGCCTGGGCGACCGGATTTCCGTCGTCGAATGCGACTTCCGCGAGATTCCGGGCCAGTACGACAAGCTGCTGTCGATCGGCACGCTCGAGCATGCTGGCCGCGATGAGTTGCCGGCGGTGGTCAAGGCGCATGCCGATGCGATGAAGCCCGGCGCGCTGGGCGTGATCCACTTCATCGGCCACGTTGGCCGCTTCGATACCGAGTTCTACATTCGGAAACACATCTTTCCGGGCGGCTGGATTCCGAGCCTCGCTGAGGCGATCGAGGCGATGGAGGCGAGCGGCCTGGAGGTGCTCGACGTCGAGAACCTGCGGCGGCACTACGCGCTCACGCTCGACGCCTGGGCCGAGCGCTTCGATGCCTCCTGGGAAGCGATCCACGCGCTCGATCCGGTGCGCTTCGACGAAACGTTCCGTCGCACCTGGCGGGCCTACCTGTGGGCATGCGCGGAAATGTTCCGCTCCAGGAACAGCCGCACGCACCTGTTCCAGGTTCTGGTGAGCAAGGGCAATATCGCCGGCAACTATCCGATGAGCCGCGCGTTTCTGTACCAGCCGCCCGCGACCGTTCGCCGTCCGTCCTAAAGCCTGTCGCAGGGCGAACGGCACGCCTTGACCGCGTACGTCGAGAAGATCGCGCAGCTTCGGGCCGAGCTGAGCGCGCACCGCGGGCCAGCGGCGCCGTTCGGCTTGGCCAAACCGACGTCGAATCTGTTCCGCGACCGCGCCAGGACAGCGCGGCCGCGGATTGATCTCAAGCATTTCAATCGCGTCGTCCACGTCGACCCCGAGGCGGGCGTCGTGGAAGCAGAGGGCATGGCGACGTTCGCCGACCTCGTCGACGCGACGCTCGCCGTCGGCGCCATGCCTTGCGTCGTGCCGCAACTGAAATCAATCACGTTGGGTGGCGCGGTGGCCGGCGTGGGGATCGAAGCGACCTCGTTCAAGCACGGGCTCGTGCACGACACGATCGTCGCACTCGAGGTCCTCACCGGCGCCGGCCAGATTGTCGTCTGCACGCCGGACAATGAGCAGCGCGATCTTTTCTACGGCTTCGCGAACTCATACGGAACGCTCGGCTACGCGCTTAAGGTCACGCAGCGCACGCAGCGGGTCAGGCCCTACGTCGCGGTCGAGCACTTCCGGTATACCGACCCTGCAGCGTGTTTCGCCGACGTCACGCGGCTTGCGGCGGACAGCGAGACCGAATTTCTCGATGGCGTTGTGTTCGGGCCGGATGCGCTTTACCTGACGCGTGGCTCGTTCGTCGCGGCGGCG
>Ga0210384_10006135_pt1 | contig 12868 bp, 15 predicted proteins | sample IncBWH2MmetaG_FD_160574 | JGI IMG/M metagenome (GOLD analysis project Ga0210384, IMG submission 160574) | Forest soil microbial communities from Barre Woods Harvard Forest LTER site, Petersham, Massachusetts, United States - Inc-BW-H-2-M | ecosystem: Environmental > Terrestrial > Soil >... | reverse complement strand
GAACCCGCGTCGGGCTTTGACCGCGCCCCCGGGGACGCGCGGTCAAAGCCCGACGCGGGTTCCGACGGCGACGAGCGCCCAGTTCGCGGCGACGGCCGCCACGACCCCGAGAAGGTACGGTCCGGAGTAGATGAACCCGCGGCGGGCGACCGCCCGCTCGGTGGTCCGCCATAACGGTGCCGACACCACGATGAACCCGGCTCCGAGGGCCAGCAGGGCGACGAGCACGGGCCACGTCACCGGGTCGAGGTAGACGAGGAGGATCGTCGCCGGGAGCAGGAGCGCCGCGGAGACGACGACGACGCGCCCGGAGAAGGCCACGTCGTCCATCCTCGGCAGCATCGGGAGCCCCGCGGCCCGGTAGTCGTCCTTGAGGAGGAGCGCCAGGCTCCAGAAGTGCGGCGGCGTCCATAGGAACACGAGGAGGGCGAGCGCCAGGACCCCGGGGGTCCACGTGCCGACCGCGGCGGCGCCCCCGGCCAAGGCGGGGGCGCTGCCGGCGAAGCCGCCGATCACGATGTTCCAGCTAGAGCGCCGCTTGAGCCAGAACGTATAGACGACCACGTAGGTGAGGCCGCCGAGCAAGATCGAGAAGCCACAGAGCGGGTTCAACAGGACCGTGGCCCCGCCGACGCCCAGGGCGGAGAACAGGAGGCCGAGCACGGCGACCCGCGAGCTCGGATCGATCCGGGCCGAGGGAAGGGGCCGGGCCTTCGTGCGCCGCATCCGCGCGTCGAGGTCGCGGTCGAGGTAGTGGTTCAACATCGCCGCCCCGGCGGACGCGGACGCCCCCGTGACCACAAGGATCAGGAGCCGCGCGGGTTGGATCGCCGTCGGCGAAGCGAGGAAGAACCCGGCTACCGCCACGAGGACGATGAGCGCCGTGATCCCCGGTTTGGCGAGCGTGACGTAGTCCCGCCAGCCCGCCGACGCGGGGGGAGTCGCGTCGGGGCCATCGGACACGGCGTTGCGACCCGTCAGGGGTACATAACCCGGTTCGGCGGCGGAGGCCACGTTCAGCCGGGGGCGGGAGGCGACGCGCCCTGCCGTTGGCCCACCGGCACGTCGGGCATCGGTCGGGATCCCCCCACCCGAGCCCCGGGTACGGGAGCCTGCTCTTCGGCCGCGTGCCGAGCCCACTCGAGGTAGCGACGGGGGATCTCCCGCAGGTTGGCGACGAGCGCGAGGACGAGGAGGAGCCCGAAGAGGACCGTGGCGAGGGCGAGATGCATCAGGACGATGGCGACGGTGAGGTCGCTGGTGACGACGAGCCCCCCCAACGCCGCCTGGCCGATCACGGTGGCGAAAGCGGCCACGGAGATCCTCAGCAGTACCGGCCGCGTCCGCTCGAAGACGACCCCGAGGGCGAGCACGGAACCGGTGGCGACGGAGAGCGCCAGCGCCGAGAGCCGGTGGCTCCACTCGATGCCGGTGCCCCCGGAGAGCGGGGGGGACAACGAGCCATGGCACGTCGGCCAATCCGGGCAGGCGAGACCGGAGTCGCTCGCTATGACGTTGCCGCCGAGCAGGATCGTGAGGTAGCAGAGGAGGAACGCCCCGACGGCGGCGTACCGGAAGAGATCGTGGCCCCGCGTCACCGCTCGGCCCCCCTCATGCCGATCCCTTCGAGCCCGCCGACACCGGGTGACCGACGGGCGTCGAGCTCGGTCGCGGGGTCGCCGGACCGGTCATCGTGCTGGGGGCCGCCTCGCCCCACGGATCGCCGACGACCTTCTGGCCGGCGAAGTAGCTGTAGATCATGTTGAACGCGAAGAACAGCTGGCCGATCCCGAGCACCATCGCGCCGATCGATGAGACGAAGTTCCAGAGCTGGAAGTCCGGCGTCGGAAGATACGTGTAGACGCGCCGCGGCATCCCCTCGGCCCCGAGGATGAACATCGGGAACAGCAGGATGTTGACGCCGGCGTAGGTCAGCAGGAAGTGGATGTGGCCGAGGGACTGGTTGTACCATCGTCCCGTCCAGATCGGGTAGTAGAAGTAGATCCCGGCGAACAGCGCCATCAGCGTGCCTCCGAGCAGGATGTAATGGAAGTGGGCGACGACGAAGTACGTCGCGTGGTAGAGGTAGTCGACGGGGACCGACGCCAGCATCAGGCCGGAGAGCCCGCCGATGACGAACCCGGTGATGAACGCCACCGAGAACCACATCGGGACGGCCATCCAGATCTTTCCGCCCCAGAGCGTCGCGACCCAATTGAACGTCTTGATCGCCGAAGGGACCGCGATCGCCATCGTCGAGAGCATGAAGACGAACTGGATGTCGACCGACTCGCCGGTGACGAACATGTGGTGCTGCCAGACCGCGAAGGATAGGACGGCGAAGACCCCGAGCGAGATCGCCATCGCCCCGTACCCGAAGATGTCCTTGCGGGCGAGCTTCGGGATGACCGTGGAGATGATGCCGAACGCGGGGAGGACCATGATGTAGACCTCGGGGTGCGCGAAGAACCAGAACAGGTTCTGGTAGAGGAGCGCCCCACCGAGCGGCGTTCCGTTCGACGCGGCGAGGATGTGCGTACCGAAGTTCCGGTCGGAGAGGACGAAGGTGAGGGCGATCGAGAGCGACGGGAGCGCGAACAGGAGCAGGATGGAGTTGATCAGGGTCGCCCAAACGAACAGCGGCATGTTCCAGTAGTGGACGCCCGGCGCCCGGTGCTTCAGGATCGTGACGAGGAAGTTGACCGCGCCGAGGATCGACGACGCCGAGAGGATGTGTAGCCCGAGGATCCACAGGTCGACCCCGTGGGGGTTCGGGGCGAAGTTCTCCGTGGAGAGGGGGACGTAGCCGGTCCACCCGGCGTAGGCGTTCGACAACAGGAGGATGAGGCCCGCCGGCGGGATCATCCAGAAGGCGATCGCGTTGATCTTCGGGAGGGCCATCTCCTTCGCGCCGATCATCGACGGGACGAGGTAGTTGCCGAACCCGGCGAGCGCCGGCATGATGAACAGGAAGATCATCAGGACCCCGTGCATCGTGAACAGGGTCGAGTAGACGTCCGGGGTGATCCCCAGGGTCGTCTGCGGATCGAGCCCGAGCCCCTGGACGAACCCGAGGTCGGTGCGGATCAGGATCGCGTAGATCCCGCCGATGAAGAAGAAGATGAACGCCGTCGTGATGTACATCAGGCCGATCCGCTTGTGGTCGGTCGTGAACACCCAGGTCTTGGCCGCCCGGACGAACCACTCGCCTCGGTAGCCCAGGACCCCCAGGCAGAACGCGCCGAACGCGGCGATGAGCGCGATCTCGACGTACGCCTGGGTCAGGTCGGTCAACGCCGTCCCCTCCTCGTCACGCGATAAGGCTCCCTAGTATGTACGCGATCCCGGCCCCGGCGCCGACGAGGACGACGACCTTGATGAACGTCGCAATCCCCTGGTCGGTGACGGGGCCGGGGGGCGACGTCGGCACCTTGCGGCCGAGCGGGTAGACCCGATAGGCCCGATCGATGATGTGGGCCAGCAGCGCCCCCATCAGGAAGAGGAGCGAGACCGCGTAGCCGAACGAGCTCTCGATCCCCGGGCCCACGATCGGTCCCAGGGTGATCGCGTACGCGGTCATGGCAACGATCCCGATCAGCAGCAGGATCACCGTCGCGAAGTACAGTAAGAGCGTCTGATCGCGCGCCCGGGCCCATTCGAGCTCGACGACGTCAGTCAAACAGCTTCACCGTCCGATGCGGGACGCCCCGCAGCCGGTCGACCCGGTAGAGGATCCCGGTGATGAGGAGCATGAACAGCGTCGCCACCGCGGCCCCGGCGATCGCGATCGGCACGTCGGGGAGGACGCGGCCCGTGGAGAGCAGATCGGTGACCCCGTAGACGAAGAACGCCGCTGCGACGGTGCCGACCATGAGGAATGCCCCCAGGACCCCCCAGAGGGCCCCGGTCCGGTATCGGACCCGCTCGCCGTCAGTCACGGGAGGCGACCTCCGGTCGACCCGCCGCGGCGGCGGCCGGCGACGGCTTCGAGTAGACCCCATCGAGTCGGAGCGATTGGCCGGACGCCGCCAGGCGACGCTGGTAGCTCGCCTGATAGCGCCGGTAGAACAGCCAGACGACGACGGCGTTCACCGCGAAGATCGGGACCAGGCGCTCCGCGACGATCATCGGGGCGATCGCGATCCCGGGGGTCAGCCCGCCCCAGACGGTCATCAGCAGGAAGAACCCGACCATCGAGTTCGCGATGAACAGGAACACGGGCCGGTCCCGCGGGTGCGTCGCCTTCGATCGGTCGAGGAACGGGAGCAGCAGCATGTAGAGGATGATCACGTTCGACAGCCCGATGGCGATCACCGGGGTCACGCCGACGAAATCGACCAGCTTGAAGGTCCACAGGAAGTACCAATCCGGCTCCGTGACGACCCCGGCGGCGGCGAGGTTGCCGACGTACGTCGGGAGGTCCCACGGCCACAGCGCCGCGATCCCGATCAGCAGCCCGATGTACAGCAGGGCCCACTTGGTGATGTAGAAGAAAATGTGGGGCATGAACGGGACCGCCTTCCGGTCCTCCACTTCCGTGAACCGCCGACGCTGGAGCGGGTCGGAGGTCGCCGGCGGGGCGATCCCGTGCGACTCGAACAGGGCGATGTGGGCGTACAACAGCGCGCCCAGGGCGATCGGAAGCAGCAGCACATGGGCGGCGAACATCCTCGACAAGAGCCCCTGGCCCGTCGAGTCCCCGAGCAGGAACGGCCCCAGAAGCGTGCCCGCGCCCGGCAAACGCAACGCCAGCACGAGTCCGACGCTGGTCGCGTTGTACGAGAGCTGGGTGTACGGGAGGAGATAGCCAGTGAATCCCATGCCGAGGGTCGTCAGGAGAAGCAGGGTCCCGACCATCCAGCTGAACTCGCGTGGCGCCTTGTAGACGCCCAGATAGTAGCCGCGGTAGAAGTGGACGAGCGCGAGGAAGATCATCGCGTACGCGCCGTAGAGGTGGGTGGAGAGCAATAGCGAACCCATCGGGACGGAGTGGATGATGTAGTACGTCGAGCACCACGCCGCCGGCGCGACGGAGAGGCTCCCGGCCGGCTGGCCGCATGGCGTGAACGTCGGGTTCACGCTCGGCTGATAGTAGAGGAGCAGCAGGATCCCCGAGATCACCTGGTAGAGGAACGCGTTGACGACGAACGCGCCCGTCCAGTACGACGGCTTGAACGTGAACTCCGGCTGGGGACGGAGCGCCCACTTGGGCATCCCGGATCGGTCCTCGATGAACCCCCAGACCCGGTTGAGGGTGCGGTTGAACCAACGCTCGAACGCCATCGATCCCTCACGCCGGGAAGGTGTCGCAGGAGTGGATCGGCTGCTGCTTGGTCAGCTGGCTCTGATTCCCCACCGAGTAGTCGCCGGTGAGGGTGCTGAAGTGTCCGTTCACCGGCGGACTGTTCGGGGTCATTCCGGTCGCCCAGATCGTGTCGTCCGACGTGTTCCACTCCAGGACGACCTGCGGGAGGGGCAGCACGGCCGGTCCCGTCAGGTTCGACGCGCCGTTCGTCACGTCGTACGTCGACCCGTGGCACGTGCAGTGGATGTAGAACGCCTGGCCCCCGGGCGTCTGCGGGCACGCCCCCGGCGGATAGTAGGAGATCGCCGGCGCCGGGCAGCCCAGGTGCTGGCAGATCGCACTGTAAGCGACGATCGACTTCTTCGGGCCGATCCCACCGGGGACGTTCGTCGCGCCCCCGCTCCCGCCCGTCGGAGGTCCGACGTTCAGCAGGAAGTTCGGCTCGTTCCGTAGCGGGTAGTTGAACAGGATCACGTCGTTGGTGTTGACCGAGTACTCCTGGGTTACTTTCGCGGCGGTCAGCGCCGTACCGTCCAGATCGAGGAGCTGGACCCGGGGGAAGTTCGAGATCCCCACGAGGGGCGGCTGGGCGTACTGGATCGAGCCGCCGACGAGGCCCCCGCCCGCTCCCCCGATCCCGGCGAGAACGAGGAGCTTCAGCATGTTGCGCTTCGTCTCGTCGTAATCCTGGCCACTGCCCGGGGGGGCGGCGAGCCGCCGGACGAGCCCCGGGGCCGCCGACAGCTCCGGCCGCGGCAGCACGAACGGGCAACCCGTGGGGCAACCGAGGTTCATCGCAGGGTCCTCCCGCGCGTGTCGGAGATCATGTCGTCGGGGATTGACGGATCGGGGATCTTCGCCTCGCCGGGAAGCTCGGCGTTCTCGCTATCGTAGAACACCGCCCAGGTGATGGCGATCCCGATCAGGATCGAAAACAGCTCGGCCATGGTGACGAGCTGGTCGGTCGTGAACGCGCTCATCGGCCTCCGAGCCGTTCGGGTGGGAGCGTCGGGACGGCCATCGACCAGGTGGGCGATCCGACGTGGCCGGATCCCAGCGCCGCCGTCAGGGCGATCGGGGCCACCGGCGGGGCCGAGACTGCGGCCGGGATCCCGGAGACGGGGCGACCGCTCTCGTCGAACCCGAGAAGCGCCTGCCGGATCGATAGGGGCTTGCCTCCGGGGGCCGTGGGGAGCTCCGCGGCCTGGGTGAACTCGGCCAGAAGGTCCTGCTTGAGGCGCATGGCGCGGCCGTAGTATCGGCCGATCGTCCGAAGCACCGCGCCGTTCCCCTGGCCGAACAGGAAGAACGCCGCCACGCCGAGGAGGATCACCCAGTCGACGTCGGAGAACAGCGCCAGCCTAGCTCACCCCCCGCACGCCAGGAATGGGGGCTTGGGCGATCGGCGCTCCCAGCGACCGGCGAAGTAGGCCCCCCCGAGGTAGAGGCCGATCATCGGCACGGCGATCATCAGCATCGTGATGCCCGAGTTGTCCGGGGTGATGATCATCCCGAAGAACAGGGCCCCAATCACCGCGATGCGCCAGTGCTTTCGCCAGGCGGCCGCCTTCACGACGCCGAGCCGGGTGAGGGTGTAGACGAACACGGGGAGCTCGAACACCACGCCGAAGGCGATCGAGTACAGCAGGGCGAAGGTGACGAACTGCTGGACCCCGATGACGGGTTCGAGGCCCATCGCGGCCACGTAGCGGAAGAGCAGTCGGAAGGTTAGTGGCGTGAGCACGAACAGGCCGAGCGCCGTCCCGATCGCGAACAGCACGGTCGCGGGGATCCCGATGCGCCGCAGCAGCTCCCGCTCGTTGCGGCGGAGCGCCGGGACGAGGAACGCGCCCACCTCGTGGACGATCCACGGCATGCCGAACATCAGCGTCAGCAGGAATCCGATCTCCATCTGCACCATGATCGAGTCGCCCACCCCGACATTGAGGAGCTGGACGTCGGACGGGAGCATCGAGGCGACCATCGCCCGGAACACTTGGGCGGTGACGTTGCCGAAGAGGTCGGGATACGGATACGCCAGCGGCAAGGGCCGGCCGAACAGACGGAGGGTGAACGGGACGAGCCGGAACGTCACCAAGAACCCGAAGAGTGGGCCGAGGACCAGGGCGATCCGGACCATCCGGTGGCGGGCCTCCCCCAGCACGGAGAGGATCTTTTCGAGGTCCCCCATCGGTCACCCCGACCGGGCCTCCGAAGCGCGGGGAGACCGGTCCGACGGTCTCAGAACTCTCGTGGAGAAGGCTGCCGGCTCCTCCGACATCGTGCAGGGCGCGCTCCGGCTCACGGGGGGGACGTGCTACTCGCCGAAGCGGCCTTCGCCTGTTCGGCCTTGAGCTCCCGCTCGACCTCCAAGCGGCCGCGCTTGAACTCGCCTAGCGAGCGGCCGAGGCTGTGGGCGAGCTGAGGGATCTTGCTCGACCCGTAGAACAGTATCGCGATCACGACGGCGATGATCAGCCAGTCGTCCAATGAGTCGAACATAGGCCCGGGCCGACCACCGAGGGCCGAAGGATATGGGGTTCGTACGGGATGGTACGACCCGTACGAACTACTCGTACCTCGAGCATAAGAACCCGAGATCGAAGATGGGGCGCCGCGGGTCGACCGGACGAACCTCCCGTCTCGTCGATCGCCCGCTCGTCCCGCCGAAGCGGTGTGGGAGAGCGACCGTCGGAACGGAGAGCCGGATCAGGGTGCCGTGACGAGGATCGTCTCGTTGCCCCCGGCGACGGCGCGGTCGATCGCCACCTCGGCGAGCGCCGCGAGGCAGGCCGAGGCGCGGTGCAGGGAGACGGCGCTCGCGTAGCGGCCGTTCTTTCGCGCGGCTCCCTTCGCCTTCTGGCTCGTCGTCCGCGCCACTCCGGTGAGCCGCGTGCTCTCGGCATACGCGTCGCACGCGCGTCCGAGCGAGGGATGCATGAGGGCCTCGACGACCTCCTTGAGGCCCCCCTTGATCGCCGCCAGCAACTGCCGGAGATCGGGGTCGGTCGGGGAGCGCTCGGAGGGTTTGGCGTTGAGCTCGTCGGCGATCTCGGCCAGGTGGCCACCGATCTCCTCGAGGGAGTGGACGACGACGCGCCACTCGAGGAGCTGGCGGGGATCCGGGCTTCCGATCCGCCGCGCGAGCGACCAGTCCCGGCTCGCCAGGAACTGCTGACGTACGAGGAGGGCGAGGACCTTGTTCGTCTCCTCGGCGAGCGACGCGAGCCTCCGGGAACGGGTGTGGTGCTCCAGGATCCCTTCGGACTCCTCGATGAACGCCACGAGGATCATCTTCATGCGCTGCACGAGCTGCGGCAGGCCGTACTTCGACGGGTCGACGAAATTCTGGAGCACGATCCGGTTCGGCTCGTGGGCCACGACGGAGACCCCCAGGAGGCCGCGCGCGGCCTGGAGGAGCTCCTCGACCCGCTCGGCCGGAAGGGGCAGCTCGCTGCGGATCTCGATCGAGTCGTGCCCGACTCGGTAGGCCCCGACGACCAGGCGCTCGAGGACCCCGGGCGTATCGAACACCCTCGCCTGGACGAGGTAGGGCGAACCGGCCGCGACGGCGCCGGCGACCGGGGCGGGCTTGAGATATAGCGTCCCGTCGTCGTTCTGGTCGAAGACGATGAGGTCGCCCGGTCGCAGGTTCATCGCCTCGGCCCACGGCTTCGGCAGCGTGACCGCGATGGAGGAATGACCGGCCTTCAGGATGCGGCGCTCACGGCTCGGGGATCCCCATGCCATCGTTGTTACCGCCGAACCTTCTACGAGGTTCGTAGGTTGGAACTAGTCCTACTTCATAGGCTTTCCGGCGGCGGACCGGGCTCCTACGGCAGCTTCTTCGACTCCCGCTCGCCCGGTTTCGGCTCCGCATAGCCGAGGCGCTCGGGGGGCATCTCGTGCTTGGCCCCCTCGCGACGGCCCACGACGAAGGCGAGGACGATCGTGATCACGACCAACCCCACGATGGTTCCGCCGATGATGAACACCGGGGCGCCGGGGTCGGTGTTCACCCCCCCGCCGCTGCCCGCCTCCCCGGACCCGAGGAACCCGTACATCCCTCCGGCGAAGTGATCGTCGGAGAGGCAGACGTACTCGTACTCCCCGAACTTCGGCGCCACGAACGTCGCGGTGGCCTCGTGCTGGCCGGAGGCGATGGTGATGTTGACCAACGGAGGATGGGTCACCAGGTAGGTCATGATCTGGGCGGTGGTGTTCGTGTTCGGGTCGAAGACGCTCCCGGACGTGTTGAGCAGGGTGAACGTGTGGGCCACGTCGTCGGTCTGCACGACGGTCAGCTGGACGGTGTCCCCCGGCGTCACCTGCGAGGTCGAGAGCGTGAAGGAGAGCGCCGAGCCGACGGTCACGGTGAGCTGGTCCGTCGCGGCCCGGTGGATCGTGGCGCTCGGACCGGGCGATGCCGCGGCGAACCCGAAGAGCCCTGTCAGAAGCAGGATCGTCCCTAGGAACGTCGAGAGGAGCTTCGAACCGGTGGTACGGGCCATCGAGCGTTCACCCGCACGTCGTGCGGATGGTCGCGCTGACTGAGGAGGCGTTCAAACGGCTTGTGTACGTACCCGGCGAGCCCACGGGCCCCGCAGGGTCCCGTGTCGAGGGCCGGACGTCGGGGGTCCGCAGGGTGCCGATCCCCTGCGTCAATACCAACCTCGGCAATATGTAGGCCCGCCTCTCCATCCCGGGGCTGTGAAGGTGCGCGGCGTCGGGCGCGGGCTGCTCGCGTCGGCCGGCATCACCGGACTGTTCGGGACCGCGGGAGCCGCCTCGGCGGGTCAGACGAACCTGCAGCAGACGGACCCGATCCTCTGGGTCCTGATCGGCCTCTCGGTCGCGGGAGCGATCCTCACCTACGGTTTCCTGGCCTACGCCCTCTGGCGATTCCGCGACCCGGCCACGAAAGGGCGGCGGTATGGTTAACCGGCTCGAGGTCGCCTGGACGCTCGTCACCGTCGCCTTGATCGCCGGCGTCGCCGCCTACTCGACGGTGCTCCTCTACCATATCGACACCCTCCCCGCGCACCCGGATGAGTACGTGAACGTCGTCGGACAGCAGTGGTCCTGGCAGTTCTGCTACCCCGCGAACCACACGTGCCTGACCGCGAACTACGACCCGGCGACCGGCGGTTCGACCGGCGGAGCCCTATGGGCGGCCCCGGGGAGTACGGTTCAGATCAACGTCACCTCGACCGATGTCATCCATTCGTTCAACATCCCCGCGCTCGGGATCCGGCTCGACGCGATCCCCGGGCGGACCAACTCCATCGCGTTCACGATTCCCCACGTCCCTCCCGGGACCGAGTTCCTGATCCAGTGCACCGAGTTCTGCGGGACGTTCCACGGGACGATGCGGGCGTACCTCGTCGTGACATGAGGGGAGCGGTTCAGGGCGGCGGGGGTCCCGCCGGCTCGTCGACCGGGGCCAGATCGGTCCAGCGCGGTTCGACGATCTCGGGCTCGTCGGGCGGTCGTCGGCGTAGCAGGTAGGCGAAGGCCGCCACGATCGCCACCGCGCCGAGGCCGACGGCGGCCCACGTGACCCCCGGCGCTGCGGAGAACAGCGAGGTGCTCGCGATCGGCGCCGAGGGGAGCTCGATCGGGACGTAGACCGTCGCGCCTTGAAGGAGGACAGAGACCGTGACGGGATCGAACCCGGGATCCGCGACGCCCACGAGCACGGTACCGGCCGGCAGGTACGCCGAGTAGTTCCCGCCGGCATCGGTGGCCCCCTGGGCGAGGGTGCTCGAGAGGTCCGCGGTCGATACGGTGACGATGGCTCCGGCGAGAGCGAGCCCCGTCCCTCGGGTCGCGACCTCGACGACCAATCGGACCCCGATTCGGGAGAGCGTCAGGTCCCGGACGACCGGAGCCGTGGCGACGGAGAGACCGAGCACGAGGGGCGTGTAGCCGGTCGCCGTCGCGCTGAAGACGTACTTCCCGCTTGGGAGGGCGACGAGGAATCGTCCGGACGGACCCGTGACGTTCGTGGCGTTCGGACCGACGCGGACCGTGACGCCCCCCACGGGGAGGTGGTCGGTGGCGTCGGTGATGGTCCCGGAGACGGGGTAGGTCGAGATCGCGAGGGCGATCGTGAGACCCACGATCGGACCGGAGATGGTGATCGGGGCGCGGTACGACTGGCGGCCGGGGAACGCCACGAGGAGCGTGTAGCTCCCCTCGTCCGCGGTGAGGTCGAACTGCCCATCGGAGGCCGAGGAGGTCGACGAGATCGGGGCCGTCCCGACGATCAGCCCGATGAACGCCGAGGCGATCCCGACCGAGGTGGATTCGTTCTCGACGACCCGGCCGGTGATGCTCACCGTGACCTGCGCGACGATCGGCGAAAGCCGAACGTGGCCGAGGTCCAGGATCTCGCCGACGGGCACGCGGATGAGGGAGAAGTTGTCGAGGTAGCCGCTCGCCACGACGTCGAGGTTCACCGACCCCGGGGGAGCGAGGAATCGGAACGAGCCGTTCGCGTCGGCCGTGAACGGGGCCGCGCATCCGCCGCCGACGTAGGAGGCGCAGGCCGTCAGCGTGGCCCCGCCGATCGGCCGGGCATCGGTCCCATTGACGACCGTCCCCTCGAGCACCCCGTACGACTCGAGGAAGTGGAGTCCGGTATCGAGGAGCTCGCCGGAGGTGACCGAGATCGGGAAGACGGAGGAGTTGAACTCGGGGGCCGCCAGGAGGACATTGTACGTGCCGGCGGGCGCCGAGAGGGCGAAGCTCCCGTTGGCCACGGTGGGGACCGACTCGAAGCAACCGGTGCGGACGCCGAACATGGAGCAGAGGCTGACGTTCGCCCCGACGATCGGCATCCCGCTCGGGAGCGCCCAGACCTTTCCCACGATCGTGGAGAGGGCGTAGACGGGGATCAGGGGAACCTCGACGAATCCGTCGCTCGGCACCCGCACTGTCGCCGAGGTGTTCGCGAGGTAGAGCTGCGTGCTGATCGTGACGGTGTCGACCCCCGACGGAACGTCGATCCAGAACCAGCCGTTCCCGTTCGTCTGGGTCTGGTCGAAGCAGAGCGGGGGCCCGCTCGTCGGGCACGCCGACAACGCGACGTTCACCGCCGGGGTCCCGAACGGCTGGACGACGACCCGGCCGGCGATGACCCCGTCCCCGGTCATGTTGATCTGCGGGACCACCAGACGTTCGCCGTTCACGAGCTGGTAGGACGCTTGCGCGAGGGCGAACGCCCGCGCCTGCACCGACAGGGTATCGGCGGGGTCGGGGGGCGCCAGCAGGAGGAACTGGCCCAGCGCGTTCGTCCGCAGATTGGGCGCCGTCGTGGCTCCGGTGCTCGTCGTGACCGTCACCACGGCGTTCGCCAAGGGGGCGAACGTCCGGGCGTCGATGACCGTGGGGGTCGGGGGGACCCCGACGGTGTTCACCTCAAAGCTCTGGATCCAGGCGCCCGACGTCCCCGTCGTGTTCGTGAGGTTGACCGCCCCCAGCGCGGAGGTCCGGCTCTCGGAGACCGCGGTCTTGATCGTGGAATTCTTGAACCCGGACAGCGAGAAGAAGACGGTCGCG
>Ga0210384_10006134_pt1 | contig 12869 bp, 16 predicted proteins | sample IncBWH2MmetaG_FD_160574 | JGI IMG/M metagenome (GOLD analysis project Ga0210384, IMG submission 160574) | Forest soil microbial communities from Barre Woods Harvard Forest LTER site, Petersham, Massachusetts, United States - Inc-BW-H-2-M | ecosystem: Environmental > Terrestrial > Soil >... | reverse complement strand
TCCGCTAGCGCCCAGGCTTCATTCGGCGTCATGTGACGGCGGCGGCCGGTTGTCGGGTCGGTGATCTTGACCAGGGAACGGAGTGGACGGTTGTTGTACTCGTCCACCTTTTCCTTGCAGAACTCAACGAACACCGGCCAGCCCATCAGCGGCATGACATTAGTTTCACCGGGCTTGGCAATCGCCTTGCGTGACAGCTTGAACACGTTCAGCTTGGCCTGGCGGTCCATATCCTTGCCCATATAACCGGGCACTTCCTTGGCCGCGTTGACCCAGATGGTCTGGTGCAGCTTTTCAATCACGCCACGCGCCTGGGAGTTGTACGGCAGGCTGTTTTTCATTTCGATACCCAGGCGGGCCATCAGGCCAGTAGCAACGTCTGTCATCAGCTCATTTTTGTAGCCCGAGCCGTTATCGACATAGAACACGGCAGGGATGCCGCCCGTAAAAACGGCGTCGCGTAGCGCATCCAGTACCGCAAAGGCGCTTTCGGCCAGACCGACCGACCAGCCCACGGTCTTGCGTGTGGCGATGTCGATGATGCTGGTGATCTCCGGCCGGAAGGGGCGACCGTGCAGCGGGTGCTGGACCTCGGCGTCAAATGTGTGACCGTCGGCGCTGTAGATGTCGGCTGGCAGTAGTTCATCAAAGCCGCGGCGGATGAACGGTTTCAGCGATTTCAGCTCACGGTCACCCATGCGACCGGTCTCAAGCGTGACGTTGCCGACCTTGGCCAGAAAGCGGCGCACCTGCCAGACGCTGGGCGCTTCGCCCAGGTCTTGCGTCAGTCGCTTGATGAACTCACGGTAAGCATGTTCGACAGTTGGCTTTTCCGGGCGCTGATAGCAGGCCAGAAACGCAGGCGCCCATGCCGGGATGCTCATGTCGCGTTCGCGCTTCTTCGGGGCCAGCATGCCGGACCGCTCGTATTCAACAAAACGCAGCAGGCTGCGCTCTGACGGCAGACCGTCCGGGCTTGGCCGGCCGCGCTCATCCCGCGCCATCTTCAGCATATTGACCAGTTGCTGGTCGGCCTGGCCCTTGCGCGCCATGTCGATTAACGTCCGTGCCGCTTTTTTTAACGGGTATGCAGACCGTTGCATCAGCAGGTCTAACGCCAGCAGCACACCTTTGCGGGCGTCAGCCTTCAAGCCTTGGCCCTCGGTTTCTATCAGGGGTATCTGATCTTCCGGACACAGCGCAATGCGCTTTGCCGGCATCGTGGTGACAAGATTGTGGGCTGCCTTGGCCTTGATCGCGGCCATGACTTCGGCGGGCGGCGCGTATTCGCGGCGCACTCCGCCTTTGCCACCTTTGCCTTGTACTTCGATGAAGCGCCAGTTTTCAGCCTTTGCTTTCTTGAAGATGGCTGGCCGGGTCGTTGGCAAGCCAGGCAATTGCATGGCGGCCAATGTGCCAGCGTCATAGTGCGTTCTTAGGGCTACCTGGTTCATTGCGCAGTCCCGAAGAGGTCTAGTTCTGGAGAGCCTGCCTTTAGCACGTTGCAACGCTGATATGCCACTTGACTGAGGGTGCACGACAGCGCAGTAACGGTCTCGTCCAAGCCTTCGCCGCGCTGGTAGAAGCGGGCCAGCAACGTCATTGCTTCTGAAAACGTGATTTGCACATCTGACAACTCCATCACGTCAGCCTTCTTGCCGGCTGGGATTGCCACGACCACTTTGTCGCCTTGGGCCAGACATAGGTATTCACTAATCAAGGCGATTCCGCAGAAAGTCTCAAACTGGCGGATACGGTTGAGGGGCATTGATGTATCGGAAAGCCACCTGTACAAGGTCTTTAGCTCTACGCCCATCAGGTCAGCCAGTACCTTTATCGGGCGGCGGTTTTCGCCCGCGAATTCGACGCACAACTCCAAAGCCTCATTCAGGCTGGTTGGGCGTACAGATTTCCATCGTTTGTTTCGCATAGTTGTTTTTTCCGCTCCGAGAAATGCAGACATGGCGCTTGAGAGAATTGGGGCCTAAGATTCAATTCAAGCCAGCGGTGGCTTGAATTGGCATTGAGGTAGGAAGAGGATTTGCTAAGTTGTTTTGTGTGTGCTTTATGTGTGTTTTGGGTGACAAAACGGGCGTAAAATTACGTTTTGCGTAACGTTGAGGCCAGATGTCTTGCGGGGCCATGTCAAGTGCGGCGGCGATGATGCCTTCAGCCTTGAGGTAGGGACGGTCCAATGCTGATTTCAGCGTTCCGTCGCTCAGGCCGCTTTGACGAGAGAGCTCACGCAGAGACCAGCCCTTTTTGTGTAGTGCAGCTACAACGTCCGCCCGATGCATATCAGCTTGGGCGGCTTTTTTTGAAATATCTAATGCGCTCATTGAAGGTTTCCTTTAGGTGGGTCAGTGAGCGTATTTTAGGTTGTTAAGTTGTTTCTTGCAACAAGAAACAACTAAAGAAACAACATTTAAATCTACTTTTATCTAAGTGATTGATTTGTATAGTTGTTTATTTGGTTGTTAAATCTTGATTCAAGAAACAACTTCTATTGAGAGGTTGTTTCCGAATGTCAAAGAACTTTCGACAAAGATTTCTAGAGGAAGCTGGCGAGCACCCCTATGCCTGGGTGACGTCCCTGGGGCTGCCAAAAGACTTGGTTTCCTCGGTGATGAGGGGAGGCGAGGACTATCGGCCCATTCAGCGCACGCTGAGGAAGCTGGCCGACGCTACGGGCAGAAGCGTGGAATGGTGGCTCACAGGAGCAGAGGGCGGAGAACTTGGACCAGCGCGGGGGAGCGCCCAGGTGGCGGGTACCATAGCGGCTGGGTCCGCCCAGGTAAATCCCAAGTTGCTTGCGCTCGTGGTGCGCGCCGTCGATGAATGGGAACAGGGGCGGGGCGAGAAAATCTCTAGCGAGAGGCGTAGCGCTGTTATTGCGTTTCTCTACGATTACACGCAGAAATCCAGTGATAAGCCGGAAGAGGCACTGGCGTTCGCGCTACAGGCGATGGGCTAGATTTTTTTGGGGAGAGGAAAGCGGTGCCTCAAAGTGGCTCAACGCCGGGCACTATTTCTGCATATCAACTAAAATGTAACCATTTCTTACGTTTGGTTACATAAAGATACATGCCTGAATCAATTTTAATTGCAAAGCTGAAGGAGTTGCTTGACGGCGCAGTGGGTAAAGCCAAATGTACAGGCGCATTATGTTTTCAGCAATGCGCACCGCGCAATTCGGTGGCGGCGAATGATGGGAGATTTAATGTGTCCGAAAAGAAGTTATTCACACGGCGGTCCTATTCAAGTGCCAAAAGCCGCGCAAAAAGTAGCGAAACGGTCCGGTTTTCGCACATTCGGCGACAAAAAGCCAAAGTGCCCGAAATGCCCAGACACCTAACAACCATGCGGGTCCCGGTTGAATTATTGATTAATGCCTAGGTGTCAAAACAGGCACTCCCTCACACTGAACCACTCCAATCGTATTGTGCTGATTCATTGTGAACTGCATACTGAATTCGTTTAGCTTTTCGATTTTTTCCTTCACGGGGTTTCGTTTGTCCCTGTAATGCCTATATAGATTCCTGTACTCTTCGCTTCTCGGGTTGAATGGGGCAATCTGCTCTCTTTCGCTTCTATCCATCTCGTCCACTTCGTAGATAAATCGAGTTACCTGCTGTTCGATCATCTTTAATATGGCAAGCTTATAAGCAAAGACTTTTTCATGTGCTGCAGCCCCTTCTGACAACGCCAATTGCTGTTGCTGAAGTTGAGTTGCTTTAAGTTGCAAAGCATGAATATCCAGGAACTGAAGTCGTTGCCCCTCAATCGCTGCACGCTGTAAGCTAACAGTTACGATTACGGCCATTAATGCGACGAATGAAACTGCCGGACCTAAAAGGCCGCCGATGTATGAACCAAATGCACCCCAATCCTCAGGTTTTGCTGAAACATATTTGCCTAATATGTGTGAGTAGTACCAAGTTGACGCCGTGGCCGACAGCACTAAAACGAGCGTGGCCACCACGAGAAACCACTCTATAAATTTCCATGAGGCAAATATTTGTCGCATTCGGTCCATTTGGTTTCCATAAAATTAAAGTGCGGAATCAAGAGGTCACATTGTAGCGGCAAACAATTGCACCCCAGGCATCATTGCATCAACTATGCTGGCGATTCGCGGCATATTCGGTTTAATCAAAGTTCATCAGATCAGAAGGCTTTACGCCTAGCGTATCGGCTAACTTGCAAATATTAACCAACGCAATATTTCGCTGACCGCGTTCAACTCCGCCAAGGTAGCTGCGGGCCACTCCACTTTCCAAGGAAAGCTTTTCCTGTGACCACCCCTTGGACTTCCTGATTTGCGCCAACCGTTTGCCGAATAGCGTCTGTACATCCATAATCATCTTTCCTAAAGAGAAAGATGCTATGCATTTGGCCACTATGGGGCGACGCCCTATGAGTGACAATTGGCTATTGCAATGATATATTCCATCTCATTGATTTTTAACCAAAGGTAGCGATATGAACAAATTTGCAGTGCTGATACCGATATTATTCGGTTTGGTAGGTTGCGCCACGGCTTCCGTATACCGTGACCCTGTAAGCGGACAGGTTGCGCAATGTAACGCCTCTACGCCAGGCATTTTCCCGATCATCGCGCAGAGCGAGATAGATAAATGCGCCGCTACCTATGAAAAAATGGGCTGGAAGCGCCAATAAGCGCGCCTGCAAGATTTAGCGTTCCGCGTGTGCGAGTAAGCGGAGAGGGCGTCTTTAAGCCTGTTTGCTTCAACATACACTCTCCGTGATGTTGACAGTTCTGTGTCGGTCACGGTTGACCTGCCTATTTACTTCTACTACAGCCAGCGCGTGGCATTGGTGAAAAACATGCTCACTTCAAAGTATTTGGCTTTACTGCTGTTTGCATATCTGATTTGTCTTAGTGCGCCTGGCTGGTCCCAAAGCAAGGCCACAATAGACGAAGACTTGCAACGTTCCCAATTCTGTGCAAGGGCGGCAACCTCCCTTGTTGGCTGCCCTGACCAACTTGCCGCCAGGCGTCGAGGGGGATGCAGGCTCAGGATTTGTCATTGTCACCAATGAGTCCGCAGAGGCATGGTGGACATTCATGATCGCCGGCCGGTGGTGCTGTTGCCTGAAGACGCCCGCGATTGGTTGGATTTGGATTTGACTACAAGCAGGCTGAGATGATTGCTAGGGAGTGGTCGTTGCACAGTGATGCAGATAAGTGCGCACATTAAATGTAGTAGTTGTTCCCCGTTAGGCGTGCCGTCATCACTTCCCAAGCCATTTCATTACTAGTGAGCGCACTGGGCTTGAAAGTCTTTGAGTGCAGCTTCCTGAATGTTTCTCAGCGTGCCATCCTGGCTCATTTTCCGCAATACTGCTTCAAGTTTTGGAATCAGCGCCTCATGGCGTTTGCTGATCCAGTGATAGCCTAAAAATTTTTCCAGGGATGGCTCAAGCAGGACTACCCTGTGCAGCCCCCATCCTTTTAGTTCGCAATAACTTGCCCGGGAATCTACGACCAGATCAGTACGGCCAGCCTCAAGCTTCCTGAATAGTGACTCCATGTTCGGGGCCGTATCAACCCTCATCCCCCTGAGCTTTACCTCGAGCAATTTAGCACCGGCAAGATAACCAATCGAGTATGGCCGCAGGCTTTCGTACCCTGCCACCGTGAATTGCTTATCCACCGAAAAAACGCCAAATTCTTCATAGGTAATGGGGGGCGCAATTTTTTGCAGATCGCCAACTGGGGAGTCTATTATCCGATAAGCGGCGCCATCCAATTCACCCGCCTCTATCAAGCTTTTTGCCCTGGAATTTGGAAGTTGCTCAAATCTAACGGAGACGCCGATCCGCTTATATGCATCGGTCAAAACGCGTTGCGCGATGACAGAACCCGGCCTTAAATCAATGACGTCTGAAAATACCAGGTGGTCGTCGGCCAGCGCAGGGTTGGACAATCCGAGAACAAGTGCGAAGAGCGTGCGCGCGCGATTTGTAAGGTTAAATGGGGCCATACGCAATTATAGCGGCGGGGGAGGTAAGTCGCACTTCTCCAAAAAAATTTGCCACTTCGCAGTACATATCCCAAAAGCCATTTTCTAATCTAATAATGTATAAATAGACAAGTGGTCCGAGTTGTCGCCTTTGTTATCCATAAGGTATTTTGTGGATTTCGCCTTGTGTGCAAGTAATAGCTTTTCCTGCAGCCCGGCAGTTTTTTCAATGTATTTCTTATCACGCAGTCTCATATGCCGCGCTTTGCCGCGCCAAGCCAAACTCTTCAACACTGAATCCATTTGGCGTTAAATCGAGCGGGCCATGGCATATACTTATTGTGTACCGTGTAGGCCGCCATGAGGTAATTCGCTTACAAAAATGTGAGCGGGATCATGCGCTGTCTGGCAGATTCAAGCAGGCTTCCATATCGCAGGCATGCTTGTTATCTACTGATTGGTTGAACTCCGGACCTACCTGGAATTTCAATGATGAACTGGATAAAAACATTGTTGGGGAACGGCTTGCGCCTTTACCTTACCCATTTTCCTATTGATTATGGAAAGTGGCGGGTGTGGAAGTATGCCGAGAAAAAAGGCCTGACAAAAAAAGAGCGTGTTCTCCAAAGTACTACTCGGCAGGGCGTCAATATGTCTATCAATACCAAGGAGCATCTTCAGCGCTTTATTTATTTCTGGGGGCTCTGGGAACACAATGAGCTTAGGGTATTGCGGACCTTGCTAAAGCCCGGCGATACCTTTCTGGATCTCGGCGCCAATATCGGCTTTTTTTCTCTGGTTGCATCCAGGATCGTGGGAGAGCGCGGCCACGTCCATGCGTTCGAGGCGATTCCCGACACGCTGAAAGAGTTGGAAGCGAATATCTTGCTTAACTCGATAAAGAATATTACCGTCCATCCACAAGCCGCTGCCGATCGGGAAATGCGGGTGCGCTTTGCCAAGCCGGCGGATTCTCGTTCCGAAATGAATTCGATGCGTTTCGAAGTTCACGGTGAAAACTATTGGGAAATTCCCTGTGTCCGGGTCGATGAGTCCATTGATGCAACTCAGGCAATCAAACTCATCAAAATTGACATAGAAGGGGCGGAAATGATGGCTTTGCGCGGGATGGAAAAAATTCTGCAGCAGCCCGCCAAACCGATCATTCTTTGCGAAGTGATCGATGAGTTTCTCAAGGAGATGAACTCCAATGCCGAAGAGCTATTCTTTTTTTTGGAGGCGCATGGTTATCAATATGTGTATTTGATGGAAAATAAGGGGTTGATGCGATTGACTCGAACCGTCGATGGCCTTGCCGGGTTTAATCACAATGTCGTATTTTCTGCCGTTTCGCTTCCCCGGTATCTGGTCAGGAATTGAGTTTTTAAAAGGGAGGCCCGGCTATTTCGCCGGACCCGTTTGCTCTCCAGGTTAGCGATTATTACTTCAAGGCTCTTTGCCAAACCCATGCTGGACAAGCGCAATGTTGCCAGTTGCGCCGCTTGTTGCGGCTCTGTGTCACGCTGTAATAGTCGAACAATTGCTGGATGGAGCGGGTAAATTCAACGCTGCCGCTGACAATGCGCTCATGCAAGACGGTATGGTGCCCGGTAGTGCGCCACCGGAGGGGCGCTTTGTTGAACAGGGCGAATTCTGCGCTGGAGGGGACAGGCTTGCCAATATGTGTTTCAAAGGCATCTTGTGCTTACTTGGTAAGTGATTTGCGGAAGCCGATAGCCAGCCGGTTCCAGCTATTGATGGTGGCGATGGCGACAGTCAGGTTGACCTGCTCCGCTTCGCTGAACTGGGCGCTCAAGGCTTCATAATCGGCGTCGGGCGCGTAGGTTTGTGAAATCAGGGTGACGGCTTCGGTCCAGGCCAGCGCGGCGCGTTCGCGCTCGGTGAAAAACGGGGTCTCACGCCAGACCGCCACTGCATATACGCGCCGCTCGCTTTCGCCGGCCTTGCGCAGATCGGTGCTGTGCAGGTCGACACAGAAGGCGCAGCCGTTGATTTGCGAGGCGCGCAGCTTGACAAGGTCCAGCAGGGTGGTTTCCAATCCCAGTTTGCTGACGGCGCCTTCCAGCGCAATCATCGCCTTCAGGGCTTCGGGGGAGGCTTTATAAAAATCGGTACGCTGGTTCATGAAATTTTCCTTCGCTTATAGGTCATTAAAATGTTGCTACAGGTATCATTGCGATGGCTCTATGCGGATCGCTCGCCCGATCTGCAACGGCAATTGCGCAACACTGGAGAAATGATATAAGCGATACCTGCGCCAATGGGAGACCAATCCTAGGGAAAATGGGGATGCCAAGGCAGCCATTGGAGTCAACGGCCAAACAGGCATGTGCCCGTTGCGTTCGTCATCGTAAATTCTTGCAGGTGGGGTGAAGCATGGAAATGCATATCGTCATCAAAGGCGATAAGGACCTGAGGGGTCAGCTGTATCAACAAATGAGGGACGCGATTCGGTCGGGGCGTCTGGCGGCGGGCAGCCGGATTCCGCCATCTCGTTTGCTGGCCGAACAATTGGGCATATCCCGCAAAACGGTATCGACTGTCTATGCAAAATTGACGGATGAAAGGCTGCTGACTGGGCAGGTCGGCGTCGGCACTTTCGTCAACTCGCAAGTGCTGCCCCGCGCCCAAAGCCGAGGCAAGGGCGCGCTGGCGGGCGCTGCGGTGGTCAAACGCTGGAACGACATTCCCACACCGTTGCGCCACCCCGAGCTTGCTGGAAGATCGCGCTATGAATATATAGGAGGCAGTTCTACCAAAAACCAGTTCCCTATGGACGAGTGGCGGCGGTGCGTCTTGTTTGCGCTCAGGCAGGACGCCGAATCCCGCGGCCTGTATCAACAGGCCGAAGGGGTAGCTATGCTGCGCGATGCAATAGCGCGCCATATCGGATTTGCCAGGGGCGTCGCCTGCACCGCTTCCGACATCATTGTGACCAATGGCGCGCAACAGGCGCTGGACCTGATCGCCAGGGTCTTGGTGGAACCCGGCTGCGTGGTCGCAGTCGAAGACCCCGGATACCCGCCGGCGCGCTTATTGTTTGCCAGCCAGGGAGCCAATGTTTGCGGCGTACCGGTGGACAGCGAGGGCATGGTCGTCGACCGGATACCGGAAAATGCGCGCTTGATCTATGTGACGCCATCCCATCAGTTTCCATTGGGAATGCCGATGAGCATGCAACGGCGGCAAGCTTTATTGGACAAGGCCAGGGAGATCGGCGCCATCATTATCGAAGATGACTACGATAGCGAATTTCGCTTTGAGGGGCGGCCGGCGGACTCGCTGCAGGGCATGGATCAAGACGGCATCGTCGCCTATGTCGGCACCTTTTCGAAAGTGCTGCTGCCTGAATTGCGGCTCGGCTATGTAGTCGCTCCCGCTGAAATTCTGAATGCGATCGCAGTGGCAAAACATCTGACCGATTGGCATACGACGAGCATGACGCAATACGCTATTGCCAAATTCATCGATGACGGCTATCTGGCCCGGCACATCAGGCAATGCCATGCCATGTACGCCAGGCGCCGCGAAAAACTACTGGCGCGCTTTAGCACCGACCTGGCCGAGTGGTTTGAAGTGATTCCGTCGGTGGCTGGATTCCACCTGGCGGCCCTGTGCAAAAGAAAGCTGGATATCCCGCTATTGATCAAGTTGGCCAGGCAGGTCGGCGTCGGACTGTATCCGTTGGACGGCTTTTATCATTTCAGCGAGCCCAGACAAGGGCTGATGCTGGGATTTGGCAGTATAGAGGCACTGGACATCGATTTTTCCCTGGATCTGGTGCGGAACATATTGCAGCAGATGGGAGACTGAGTCCTTCGAGTAGACGCAGGTGTTGGCATACTTGCGGTTTTGATGCGAATATCTCTGCACCGGCCATCATCCATGGATCGTAATCCGATGCCAACTCGTTGCTTAATATGGTTTTCCTGCGCGCGTCTGCTGGCTATTGTGCTGGCTATGGCAACGGCCCCGCTTGTCCGTGCCGAGCACGTCCTGAGGGTAGGGCCGTCCGCGCCCATACGCACGATATCGCAAGCATCCGGTCTTGCCCAGGATGGCGACATCATAGAGATTGAGCCCGGCGAGTATGTCGGCGATGTCGCCGTATGGACGCAAAACCAGCTGACGATTCGCGCGGTGCGAGGAAGGGTCAAGCTGACAGCTGCCGGCGCCAGCGCCGAGGGTAAGGCTATCTGGGTCGTGCGGGGTGGCGATATTAAGATACAAGATATCGATTTTCGCGGCGCGCGCGTGCCTGACCGTAACGGTGCGGGAATCAGGCTGGAGAAGGGGTATCTCGTCATTCGCAATTGCTCCTTTATCGACAACGAAAACGGGATACTGACCGCGGGCGGCGATGCCACACTTGAAATAGAAGACAGTGAGTTTGCTTATAACGGCGCCGGCGATGGCCTGAGCCATAATATTTATGTGGGACCGCTACAAAAATTTAAGGTCACTGGAAGTTATTTCCACCATGCGAGGATAGGGCACCTGTTGAAGAGCCGCGCTCGCGAAAACCTGGTTTTGTATAACCGCTTGACGGATGAGGCCGGCGGGCAGGCAAGTTATGAACTGGAGTTCCCCAATGGCGGCATTTCCTATGTCATCGGCAATATCATTGAGCAGGCTGCAACAACCGAAAATCCGACGATCATATCCATCGGTTCCGAGGGATATGCGTGGCCGGATAATGCGCTCTACCTCGCCAGCAATACGATAGTGGATGACTTGCCTGCAAGTGGCGTTTTCCTTTTTGTAAAGCCGGGAAATATCAAGGTTACGGCGATTAATAACCTGCTGCTCGGAAATGCACAGCAGGCGGTCGACAAGGACGGCGAGAACTATCCATGGATGCCTCCCGGTATCACAGGAAACTTCCGCAATAACTATATTGCCGGCCGGGCGCAGTTTATTTCCCCCGCCAAATTCGACTTTCGCTTGAAAGCGACCTCGTCGTTAAGAGGAAAATTCAGCCCGCCGGGAATCGCAAATCATTTGAATTTAAGTCCGCAGTTTGAATATGTCTATCCGTCCGGCATCAGGGCTTTGCCAGCAAAACCTGTGGCACCCGGTGCGCTTCAAACTCCGGGGCGGGACTAGCGCGCAAGAGCCCGGAGGGTCGGATATGAAGGCTGTCAGATTTTACAGGTCAAACTGATGAAATTTGGAAAATTTAAACGATATCCGTATTTTGTTGTGGTTTATGTGCCATGCACAATGCATTATTGCAATATTATTTACCTGTAGTACCAGTAGAGATAATAAAATCAGGGTGGAAATTCAAAATTAGCGGCCGAGGTGATACCATAGAGAAACCTTTTGATATAAAGAAACGGTTTTCTATAACACTCCAAGGCAAGAAGTTGTGGCGCGTTGATGCTGATGGCATTTACATCGGCAGGACATTTTGTCGAGGGTCGGCTCTTGCATTGACCTGATTCATTCGCTGCAATTTCCAAGTTAATTATTGATGGGAAAGGAAGGACTTCTATGTCCATATCCACACAAACTGAAACAACTGAAAACAAAATCGGCGATATCTCTGGAAACGAATTCCTGGCGTTCACTTTGGGCAAGGAAGAATACGGCATAGACATATTGAAGGTGCAGGAGATACGCGGTTACGAAGCGGTGACGCGCATTGCCAACGCACCGGATTTTTTGAAAGGCGTGATCAACCTGCGGGGGATCATTGTTCCTGTGGTGGATATGCGCATCAAATTCAATCTGGGCGAACCTACCTATGACCAGTTCACGGTAGTGATCATTCTGAATATCGGCGGCCGCATCGTGGGCATGGTGGTCGATAGTGTGTCGGATGTAACCACGTTGATGCCTGAGCAGGTCAGGGCGGCACCGGAGATGGGCACGACGTTCAGCACCGACTTTTTGATAGGTCTGGGCACGCTGGAAGAACGCATGCTGATCCTGGTGGATATCGACAAATTGATGTCCAGCCCGGAAATGGGGCTGGTAGACCAGGCTGCGGCCTGATCCCTTTCATTTTTACAGGAAGCCTATGAACCAGTTGTCTAATATCAAAATTGGTACTCGTCTTGCCCTTGGGTTTGGTTTGGTACTTTTGTTTGCTACGGGTTTGCTGGTTTTAGGTTTGTTAAGAATGAGTCAGTTGCAAGGCTCAACGGACTACATTTTTAATAATAAAGTGGCCGCGTTGAACGCGGCCACCGATATGCGCGAACAGGGCCGTGCTTTGTCCCTCGTGCTGCGCAAGATGACGGCGCCGACCGACGTCGCGGAAGCCGAACGGGAAACCAAGCGCCTGGTTTCTACGATGGATGATTATGCCAAATCGGAAAAGCTGGCGAAAAATTTGATCGAAGGGAGCGAGGGCAAGGCGACATTCAGCAAGGCCTTATCTCAAAAAGAGGCCGTGATGGCCATCGTGGCCAAGATCAAGAGTTTTGTGGGAGAAGGCAATTATTTTGACGCTGCCTCCCTGCTGCAAACCGAATTCAATGCGCCGCATGAAAAATGGATGGTGGCCCTGACCGAGCTGGCCCAGCAACAGCATGCGGCAATGAAGCTGACCTTCGAGGAATCACAGAACAATTACAAGAGTGCGATGCTGGGCATGGTCATCATCGGTATCGTCATCCTGGTTTTGGGCGGCGCAGCGGCGTGGGTCATTACCCGTACCATTTCCATTCCCATCAAGAGTGCCGGCCTGGTGGCTGACTATATCGCCAGCGGAGACCTGTCGCACGATATTGAGATTCATAGCTCGGATGAAGTCGGCGCATTGCTGCAATCCCTGAAATTGATGCAAACCAATCTGGTGAATACCGTTACCCAGATCAAGCAGGGCACCGAGACCATCACCGTCGCCGCGCA
>Ga0210384_10006133_pt1 | contig 12869 bp, 11 predicted proteins | sample IncBWH2MmetaG_FD_160574 | JGI IMG/M metagenome (GOLD analysis project Ga0210384, IMG submission 160574) | Forest soil microbial communities from Barre Woods Harvard Forest LTER site, Petersham, Massachusetts, United States - Inc-BW-H-2-M | ecosystem: Environmental > Terrestrial > Soil >... | reverse complement strand
CTTTCCAGGAGGTCCGCGGGAATGGCGCCGCAGTTGACCGGCACGAATGGATGCGCTGCGCGGCCTGAAAGCTCGTGAATGTGGCGCGCGACCATTTCCTTGCCCGTGCCGGATTCCCCAAGGATCAGCACGTTGGTATCAAAGGGTGCGACTTGTTCGATCAGCCGATGGACGGCGCGCATCGCTTTCGAGGCGCCGCTGGGACGGAATCGATGGGTGCCGGGTTGGGTTGGGTGGCCGCTGCGCACGTTTTGCGCCTGATCGAGCACCGCTGACAGGCGCCGTTGCTTGACGGGGGTTTCCAAATGAAACCAGGCCAGATCGCCGCTGCTCTCGGCGATTTTCGGCAATCCGTCGGCGCTGATGCAGATGACGGGGAGCGGTTGGCGCATCGCGCGCAGCTGTGTCACCAGCTCTGCGCCCAGCGCGGTCACGGTCTCGCGGCGCGCAATGACCGCCAAGCACTCGGGAGCGTTGGCGTGCGCTGACTGGCGCAACTCCGCCACATCGCGGACGTGGACCGGTTCCAGGTCCAAAAAGCGCAACAGAGCCTGGAGCGAGTTCGCTTCCAATTCTGCGGGCTCGATCACGATAACTTTCGCTTCAACCACGACTGGGACTCCTTCCCATTAATCAAAGTGTGACGGAGAGCACAAATCTCTGGTCCCGTCTTAAGCTTTTCGTCTAAGTCTTTGACATATCTCAATTAATTTCGAGAGCTCGGACATACTAACTGATGAACTTGAGAGAAACATCATGGCGAATCCCCGCAAAGCTAGTAGGGAGTTCCCGCAAAAATAGCTGCGGTGTTTCTACTTGAGGGAGCGTAAGGTTGCTACGAGGCTGCGTGCTTTGCGCCGGCGACCAAACGCCGATGATGTCGGAAGATCAACTTTTCCAGCATGTCGACCACCGCGTCGCTCAATCCCACGAACCGAAAGCGCGTTGCGCGCGCATCGTCGATGACGCACTCGCCGGCGACCACGCTGGGAATCTTCAGCGGCTGCGGTAACGAGGGATTGATGTAGATCGACAGCAGACCCGTCGCCTCGGCTTGCACGGAATGCTCGCCGAACCACTCCAGTGCAAGCGAGGACATGCGCACCCGCTCCGCGGCCGGCAGCCCGCTGTTGCGCAGCGTCAATTCGGCGGTCAGGCGCAGCAGAATATTGACCTTGTACTCGAGGCGCTGCAGCTCATGCAGCAGCGCGGGTGATTCATCCTTGAGTGCTTCATGGACTCGCACTTCGTCCAAGGAGGATTCAGCGCCGAGCAGCTGGTGGTTGTCGGCATTGAGGCGGGCGAGCAGCGCGCCGCTTGCCAGGACCCCGGGCGTCCAGGTCACGGGCAGCAATTCCTCGAATATCAAACCATCGCCCAGAAATGATTCAGGCATGGTGCCTTACGCCTTCTTGGAAATGAGTCTTAGCGTTGCTGCCGGCCGCCGGAATAGGCAGCGACCGCCCGCCGGCCCACGGCAGCCATGTCGAGATCCCGGCCCTTGCTGCGCCGCTGATGCTCCAATAATCCTATCGCACGGTCATTTATTTCGTTGATTTGCGCAAGCAGTGCCTGGTCGGCCGCAGATACCTGCTTTGTGCCGTCGCGGAACGACTTTAGCAGTTCCATTCGCGTCAGGTCGAGCGACGCCAGGGATTGCAAGTCGCCTTTTTCCGCGGCGCTCAGCATGTCATGCGACAGGGCCAATGCGCGCGCCAAGCCTTTTGACTTGCCGCCGCTCATCCCGGCTCGACGATCCGATCCCAGCCGGTCTTTACCTTTTCGACCAGGGAGGCGACCTCGCCGACGATTTGCGGATCGTTGGTGACATTCGCCTGGGTGAGCCGCGCCAGCATGTACACATACAGCGCACGCAGATTTTCGGCGATCTTTTGCCCGCGCTCCATATCCAGGGTGTTGTTGAGCTGGTCGATCAGGCGAATCGCCTTGCCCAGCGCCTTGCCCTTGGCGATCACGTCATTCAGCGGCAGATTGTTCTCGATGCGGGCCATGCAGCCCTGCGCCGTCGCCAGATGCGCCAGAATTTGTTCGAACATGATTTGCACCAGCCGCGCGGGGCTGGCTTCGGCGACCAATCCGTGGTTGCGTACCGAGCGGTACTGAGCCGCTCCTCGTTGCGAGTACATGATGGCTAGCCGCTGACGCCTAAGTTGCCGCTTCCCAGGCTGGTATTGCTCTGCGACGTGCCGGAGCCCGCGTTGGCGCTGGGATTGAACTCGGCGTTCAAATAGGTTTGCGTTTGCTTGAGGAGCGCGACCGCGGTGTCCATGGCATTGTATTGCGCGGTGAGCTGGGCGGAGTACGCCGCCAATTGCGCGGCGAGCGCGCTCTGCTGCTTGGAAACATTGCTCAAGCCGTTTTGCAATCCCTGATTGATGGTGGCGAGCAGGCCGCCGGGCTTGGTGTAGCCATCCACCAAATTGCTGATCTGCGTGGCGATACCGTTCGCGCCGCCGAGCAGGGTGCCGACGGATGCGAGGCTGGCGCTCAAGGCGTTGCCGAGTTTGGTGTCATCGGTGGAATAGGTGCCCGCGGTGCCGGCGCTGATACCAAGATCGGCCAGCGATTTGACGCCCCCTCCGGCATTCGTGAACCGGCCGAGAATGTTCTGCAATTGATTTTGAAACGCCTCGAGCGTCGCGTTGCCATTCAACGGACCCGCTGCTTTCGTGGAAGGATCGTAGCTCGTCAAAGTTTGAATGCTGCTCAGAACGCCGTTCACCGCCGTGACGAACTTGTCGATCGCGCCTTGAGCCGACGAGGTATCCGGGCTGATCGTCAAGGTCGTCGGCGTTGCGGGGGCCGAGGCCTGCTGTAAATTGAGAGTCACGCCGCTGATGGCATTGGCGACGACATTGCTGCCGCTCGTGGCCGGGAAGTTGTTGATCGAGAAATTCGCGTCTTGCGCGGGGACCGTGGTCAGCGCCAGCGATGCCAAGCCGCCGTCGCCGCCGGATGGGGTGACGGTGATCTGATTGGCCGCCCCGGTGCTGGTTCCCGCCAGCACCAGCCGTGAGCCGCCCGTGCCCGTGATCACGCTGGCGCTCACTCCGGCGTTTGGCGTCGAATTGATGGCTGCGGCAATGCCGGCGAGCGTGTTATTGGTCGAATCGATGGTAACCGCGGTCGATGCACCGCCGACCGCGATGGTCAGCGTGCCCGTGCCCACCGCAGCGGTACTTGACAGGCGTGCCGAGGTCGCCGTCGCCACGGTCGCCAGATTGTTCACCTGCAAGGAGTAGGTGCCGGCGACCGCACCCGAACCGGTGGTCGCGGTCGCAATATTCTTGTCGGCAACGGTCGCGGCAAATGCCGCCAGCTGGGAGGGATCCTCAAGACTCGGTAGCGAGAGCTTCAAGGTATCGAGCGCGGCGGTAAATGTTCCGTACGCCGAGACTTGAGAGTCGAGCGTGTTTTGCTGATTCGTCAGCTGGTTGGTCTGTGCCGCGCCGTACGCCGTGGTCAGCGAAGACACGATCGCGCCGATATTCAGTCCCGACCCGATGCCGGTGGAGGTGACCAAGGCGCTGGCGCTCGGGGGGGAGGAGCTGGGAGAAATGACTGAACTCATGGGTTTTACGTCCGCGCGTTACGTTGCCCGATTTATCGGCAACTTCTCGCCAGACTTAAGCAAGCGGCGTACCAAGAACCGTCCAGCACCCAGGAGCTTAGGCGTGCTTATCGACGATGACGCCTGAAATGCCGACGCTGCGTGCCAAGGCCGCAAATTCACTGGCCGGGAATTCGCCAACTACCTCGCCATTGGCCGGATTGATCTGCTGGATGATCTTGTCGTCGGAATCCGGAGCGACGCGAAATTGGTCGGGTTTGCCCGAATCGTTGAGATACTTGTTGAGCAGCTGAACCTGCGCCTGCAGGTTTGGCCGCGCCTGTAGGTTTGGGGCGGCCGGCGGTGCCGCGGGCCTGCCGCTTCGCGGCAAAACATTGCCGCTGTGTTGAACTGCAACCGTCGTAGGCGCCTGACTTCCGTGCACGAGGCTCGCCGCCGGTATCTTGACCGGCTGTCCGTCACTAGCCATGGTTCCACCTGTTTACTTAACGCATACCTCTGTTTCGTTTCGAATTCCGTTCGAAGACCACGGCTCGACCGATTTCGGTCGAGCCGTGGGATTTTCTACTCTACTTCTTAAGCTATCGGCTGTTACGCCAGAAGCTTGAGAATCAGCTGGGGCTGCTGGTTGGCCTGGGCCAGAACCGAGATACCGGCCTGTTCCAACACCTGAGACTGGGTCAAATTCGCCGTTTCCGCGGCAAAGTTCGCGTCCTGAATGGTGCTGCGCGACTGGGTCAGGTTCTGTGCAGTGGACTGCAAGTTGCCGACCTGGGCCGTGAAGCGATTCTGGATGGCGCCCAATTGACTCTGGAAAGCGCTGACCGTCGCCAGGGCGGAGTCGACCGACTCAATGGTCTTGTTCGCACCGGCCACCGTCTGCACGTTTTGCTGAGACAGCGTCGAGTTTGCATTCAGCGAGGTCGCGCCTGCGCCGAAGCTGACGGCCGTCAGATCCGCCCCGCTCGTCCCACCGATGGTGATATTCGCACCGGCGGTCAGCGAGACCGTGCCGCGATACGTCGTGCCGGCCGCAGCGATGGCCAAACCACCCGCCGCGTCGCCCCCGTAGGCCTGCGTCAGCTTGATGTTGCTGCCGTCCGCTGCCGTCAGGGTCAGCCCGCCGGCGCCGACTGAGGCGGTCACGCCGCCGTCCTGCGAGGAGACCTGGTTGATCTGCGCGGCAATGGCCGAGGAACTGATGCCGGTACCGACGGTCACTGCGCCGAACACCGCGACCCCGTTGATCGACAGACTGTACGTACCGGTGCCCAGGACGCTGGTGGCGCCCCCGAAGCCGGCGTCGGTGACGCTGTTCGTCGCTGTCGCCGTCAAGCCCGATGCCCCAGCCGCACTGAAGGCGGCCGCCTTGGCGTAGGCAGAGCTGCCGTCCTGCCAGGCAACCGCGGTCGCATAGCTCGCGCTTGCGCCGACGCTGACGGCCTGGCCGGTGCCGACCTGCACGGTCAATGCACCGGTGGCGCCGGTCGTGGTCGCCGCGGTCACAGCCGTGGTGCTCGTCGCCGTTGCGGTCTCACCGATCTGGTTCGCACCCACGCCGGTCCCGAGGTTGATCGTGATCGTGTTGCCCACGTTCGCGCCGACCTGGTAGGTCGTACTTCCGCTCGAGCCGTTGAGCACGTTCAAACCATTGAACGTGGTCTGCTGCGCGATCTGGGTGATTTCAGCGATTTGCTGCTGCACCTGGTTGTCGAGCGCTTGGCGATCGGACGCGCTGTTCGAACCGTTGGCCGATTCGACCGCCAGGGTGCGGATGCTCTGCAAGTTGTTGACGATCGTATTCAGAGCGCCCGCAGTGGTCTGGGCTTCCGACACGGCGTCGTTCGCATTGCTGACGGCCTGATTCGTGCCGTTGATCTGCGTGGTGAATTGTTGGCTGATCGCGAGACCCGCGGCATCGTCGGCGGCGCTGTTGATGCGCAAACCGGACGATAGGCGAGCCAACGCCTGTTGCAAACTGGCTTGCGAACTCGTCAGGTTATTCTGCGCGTTCAGCGAACCGATATTGGTATTTAGTACTAGTGACATTGATGACTCCTGAAAGTTTAACCACCGGCCCCTCTTAGGCCCTATGTGTTCACTTCACCCACCTAGGGCGGACCGGTGACACATTCAAAGTCTTTATCGGACCGCGCCCCGCGTTCTTGAGGCGCCCCGTTCGTTTCGGAGCAGGGTTTTACTTGAGCCAAGTCGCAGATTTGGCGACTGAAGAATTTGACAGTGCGAAGGCCCGAAATCACCGCGGAGTCCCGCAGACGCCGGTTATCGGCCCGCCCAGGGCAATCTTGAAGGGCCAAAATGCAGCCGGCTTTGGAGTACAATCCCGGCCCCTCCGCCACCGTCGAAATAGCGTGAAATCCGTCAAACGCAAAAGCCCCAAAGTGGGCTTTGTCAGCTTAGGCTGCCCCAAAGCACTGGTCGATTCCGAACGTATCCTCACCCGTCTGCGCGCCGAGGGGTATGAGGTGGCGGCCAGCTACGGCGCGGCGGACCTCGTCCTGGTCAACACTTGCGGCTTCATCGACGCCGCCGTGGATGAGTCGCTGGAGGCCATCGGCGAGGCTTTGGCCGAGAACGGCAAGGTGATCGTCACCGGCTGTCTGGGTGCGCAACCGCAAAAAATTCTCGACCGGCACCCACAGGTGCTCAAGATCACCGGTCCGCAGCGCTACGAAGAGGTGGTTGCGGCAGTGCACCAGTATTTGCCGCCGATGCACGAGCCTTTCGTCGATCTGGTGCCGGAGCAGGGCATCAAATTGACGCCACGCCACTACGCGTATTTGAAAATCTCCGAGGGCTGCAACCACCGTTGCAGCTTCTGCATCATCCCCTCCATGCGCGGCGATTTGGTGAGCCGGCCGGTGGGCGAAGTGTTGCGCGAAGCCGAGCAGTTGGTGCGTGCCGGCGTCAAGGAAATCCTGGTGATTTCCCAGGACACGAGCGCCTACGGCGTCGACCTGAAATATGCGGCGCAGCCCTGGCGCGATGTCCCGCGCCGGGCTCGCTTCTACGATCTCGCCGCCGCGCTGGGTGAATTAGGCGTTTGGATCCGGCTGCACTATGTGTATCCCTATCCGCACGTCGACCAGGTGATCGAGCTCATGGCCGAGGGCAAGGTACTGCCCTACCTGGACATTCCCTTCCAGCATGCCAGCGCCCGCATCTTGAAATTGATGAAACGGCCGGCGGCCGCCGAAAACACCCTGGAACGCATCGCTGCCTGGCGGCGTGTGGTTCCCGACATCACCATTCGCAGCACGTTTATCGTGGGATTTCCGGGCGAAACCGCGCAGGACTTCGAGGAATTGCTCGATTGGCTGCGCGAAGCGCGGCTTGATCGCGTGGGATGCTTCGAGTATTCGCCGGTGGAGGGCGCGGCGGCCAACGCACTGCGAGAGACTCCCGTGCCGGCTGAACTCAAGGCAGAGCGCCGCGCCCGATTCATGGAACTCGCGGCGGAGATCAGCGCCGAGCGCCTGGAGGCAAAGATCGGCCGCAAAATGCCGGTGCTCATCGATCGCATCGATCGCGACGGCGATGTCGCGATCGCCCGCTCGGCGAGCGATGCGCCGGAGATTGACGGCACGGTACGCATCGCGGGCGTGCGCGGCGCCGCCGGTGCCCTGACAGTCGGATCCTTGGTCGAGGTGCGCATCACCGCCGCCGGCGACTATGATCTTGAAGCCCGCTTAAGCGACCCGATTCATTGAGATTCTAAAACCTTGGGTGCCGGGCACCCCTTTCGGAGACTCCCGTGGAAATTTCTGCAGACAAAGTCGTATTGATTCACTACACGCTTAAAGATGACGACGGAGCCGTGCTCGACACGTCGGCCGGCGGCGAGCCGCTTGCCTACATCCAAGGTCACGGCAACCTGGTCTCAGGCCTGGAGAAGGCGCTCGAGGGCAAAGCGGATGGCAGCCAGGTCGCGGTGTCGGTGAGCCCCGAGGACGGCTACGGCAAGCATGAGCCGGGATTGATCCAGCGCGTCCCGAAGCGCACGTTGCAGGGTTCAGGCCAGGTCAAGAAGGGCATGCAATTCCAGGCCAGAACCGAAGACGGCATGCGGCTTTTCACCGTCACCGGCGTGATAGGCGACATGGTGACGCTCGACGGCAACCATCCGCTGGCCGACAAGACGCTGCATTTCGATGTGCAGGTCGTGGGCGTGCGCGATGCGACGACGGAAGAATTGGAGCACGGCCACGTGCACGGCGCCGGCGGCCATCATCACTAGATGAATTTGAACAGCGTCAGGCCTTGCGTCAGGTTGAAGGCCTGCAACGCTGCGCTCAGCGTGGTGTTTTGCTGATCGAGCGTGGTAATCGCCTTGGCGTAGTCCAGCCCCTGCAGAGTGGTGATTGACTGCTGCAATTGGGTCTGCTGACTGGTCGCAACCGACTGCTGAGTGGTGATGGCATTGAGCCGCCCGCCGATGGTGGCGCGCACGTTGGAAGTCTGGTTCAACGCCTGATCGATGTTGTTGATCGCGCCGTTGATGGAATTGTTCAGCGCCGCCGACGAGGCCGGCGAGGACACGCCCGTTTGCAGCGCGCTCACCAAATTCTGCACGGTCGTGAACATGCTTTGGTTGGCGCTCGGCGCCAGATTGAATGTATCGCCGGTGGCGGGCTGCCCGCTCAAGGTCACCTGCACCCCGTTGAACGCAATCGTGCCGCCGTCCGTGTAGGAACCCGTCGTCACCACGGTCGCACCCTGCGTCACTTGGTAAGCGCCCGGCGCCGTAAAGCTGATTGCATAAGTGCCGCCGTTATAAGCGGCCGGGTTCGATACGGTGGTCGCCCCCACGATGCCTGCACCTGAGTTGCCGGCCGCCGCGGTCACGGTAAAGGTGCCGTTGCCGGTTTTGATTTGATTGAAAACCGTGTTGCCGTTGTCGCCGTCGGCGACCGTCTGGCCCGCCGCGATTTGCACCTGCCGCTGTCCCTGATCGCCGTTGTAGGTCGCGCCCGCGGCGCTCAACGTGAAGGGCTGGGTCTGCGCGGCGAAGCCGGCGAAAATAAATTCGCCGTTGCCGTTCGTGGTATTCGCCAGCGCCAGCAAGCTGTTTTGAATCTGCACGGCTTGGGTCGCGATGGCGGTCCGGTTCGAGTTCGAGAGCACGCCGCTGTTGGCCTCGAGGGCCAGGTTGCGCAGGGCCTGCAGCTGCGTCTGTACCTGCGACAGGGCACTGTCCTCGGTGTTCAAATTGGTCTGCGCACTGGCGGCGTTCGTCCCGTATTGCTGGCTCTGCGCCAAGGTCTGCTTGTAATTGTTCACGCTGCCGGCGCCGGTCGGGTTCTGCGACGCGGTCGTGAAGCTCAGGCCGCTCGACATTTGATTCGAGGTCTGATTGATGCCCGATTCCAGCTGGGTGATCGAGGCCAGAAACTGCGTTTGATTGAGGCTTTGGGTAACGCGCATCGCAGTCTCCTTAACTGAACGTGCCATTCACTGAGCTGATCAAGGTGGTGAACAGGCTGTTGCCGATGGTCAATGCCTGCGCGGCCGCCTGATAGGCCTGCTGCCATTGCAATAGGCTGGCCGCCTCTTCGTCCAGATTGACGCCGGTGGTCGACTGCACGCTGCTCAAGGCTTGAGCGCTCACCGCGGCTTGCGCGCTCTGAGCGGTATTGATTTGCTGTGCCTGACTGCCAAGCCCCGTGACCAGTGCGCTCACGCCCCCGCTGATGCTGGTGGTGCCGTTTTGCAGCACGCCGGTATTTTGCGCATTCGACGCGAGGAGTGCATTGCGATTGTCGCCCGTGCCGCCGGCATTGCTGGTCACGGTGAAGGTGTCGCCGCTGGCCGGTGCCCCGCTGATCTGCACCTGCCAACCGTTCAGAGCGATGTTGCCGCCGCTGCTGTAGGGGTTGGGCAAGCCGCCGTTGAGCGTGTAGGTGGTCGGACTGGTGAAGGCAATCGTGACGGGGGAGAGCAGGCTCGGATTGGTCGAATCCAATACGGTGCCGGAAGTGATGACGGCCGCGCCGGTATTCGTGCCCGCCGCCGTGCTCTTGACCGCTCCGGCCGCGGCAATCTGCGAGGGATTGCTGAGCACGACTTTCAGGCTGGCCGCGGCAGTGGCCGTGGGCTGCACCAGAAATTGATCCCCGTTTGCCGGCGCGCCGGAAAGAACGATGGAGATGCCGGCCGCCGTGTAGGGACTGGCCAGCGTGCCGGCGCCGGCGGGCGTCACGCTGGTGCCGTCGGCGGTGTTGGTCAATTTGGGCGTGCCCCCCACGAACGACAGCAAATAGTCGTTCGCGGTCAGCGCGCCCAGACCATTCGCATTCACGGTCACGCTCGCGGTCACCGCATCGGTATTTCGCGAGGAGCCCGTGGCGAGCGGCTTGCCCACGGAAAAAATAGGCGCGCCCAGGTTGCCGCTCAGGTCCAGGCCCTGCGCCTGCTGCGAATTGACCGTCTGCGACAGGCCCGTGGCGATTTGTCCCAGTGAATTCAAGGCAGGATTGATGACCTGCGTGCGGGCCGCCAACAGGCCGCCCAAATCGCCCGACGTGATGCTGCCGCTGATGACCGCGCTCGAGGCGGAGGTACTGATTTCCAGCTGCGTCGCGTTGAATTGGTTGGCAACCGTGGTCAACGCGGTGACCTGGCCCTGCAGGACCAGCGCCTGTCCGTTGCCGACGAACACATTCAACGCGCCGTTGGGATCGGTCGTCGTGCTGATGCCCACCAACTGCGACAGGTTGGACACCAGTTGATCGCGCTGATCGAGCAGTTCGTTGGGCGGTTGTCCGCCCTGCTGCGCGGCGCCGCTCACGATCTGATTGTTGAGCGTGGAGATCGCCTTCGCGATCGAGTTGATCTGGGTCACGTCGGCCGTGATGCGCGAATTCACATCGGTGTTGAGCGAGCTGAGCTCGCCGCTGGCATTCTGAAAGGCGCTCGCCACGCTCTGCGCCTGCCCGATCAGAGCCTGCCGCGATGCCGTCGAGGTTGGATTGTTCGCCACGTCGGCAAAGCCGCCATAAAATCCTTGCAACGCCGTGCTCAAACCGCCGATGGTGGTTCCAAACAGATTGTCGATCTGAGTGCTGTAATTTTGCAGCGCGTTCAAATTGCCCAAGCTGCTCTGCGAGTTATTCAACTGATTGGCCGCGGCCTGGCTGAAAGCCCGGCTGATCCCGGACACCACGACACCGGCGCCGACGGTCGCGGCACCATTGGATTGCGGAATCGCTTCGGTCAGGTTGACCGTTTCGCGATCGTAGCCGGGCGTGCTGGCGTTCGCCACGTTGTTGCTCGTGACGTTGATGGCCTGCTGAAACGCCTGAAGCGCCGAGACACTGATTCCAAACACATCTGACACGTTTCTTCTCCGGTCTTGATGCCCGTATCGGCATCAGGAGAGCTTTCTATAATGCTGCGACGCGGGCGCCGAGCGCCCACTGCAAGGTATCGCTGCCCAGGATTTGATTTAACTTATTGGCGTAATCCGGGTCGGTCGCATACCCGGATTTGCCCATGCCGGCGATGTAGCCGCCGGGGTTGCCGCCCGCGGCCAGCACATCCCGATAACGCGGCGAGCTTTTGAGCAGGTTGGCGAAATCATTGACGCTTTCTTCGATGGAGCCATAGGCGCGAAACGTCGAGCGGCGCGGGGTCGCGACACCGTCGATGACTTCCATGCTATCGGCGGCGGCGCGAGCGCCCGTCCACCCATCGCCCGCCTTGATGCCAAACAGGTTGTGGCTGGAAGAGCCGTCGGCATTGCGCGGCATGCGCTGGCCCCACCCGGTCTCGAGCGCCGCCTGCGCCAGCATCCCCAACGGGTTCACGCCCAGCGCCGATGCCGCGCGCTGAATGCTCGGCATGATGCGATTCACGAACTCCGCCGGCGAGTGCGCGATGGCCGCCGAGGGCACGCCGGCCGGCGCCGCCGGCATGGACTCGCCTGAATTCAATTTGACAGTGCCGGGTGCGGACTTGCCGGCCAACTGCCGTTTGAGCAGGCGCCCTATTCCTAAATCGGCATGCTGGCTGATGCTCAAGGCGACTTGCTTGTCGAACATGTCCTGATACATGCCCATCTCGTTGCTGTCGGTTTGTTCGGCGGCGGTGGCGTCGCGCATGCTCTTCAGCATCATTTGCAGAAACAGTGCCTCAACCTGCTGCGCGACGGCGCTGATGGCCGCCGGCGAATTCGGATCCCGCTTCAGGGCCGCCAACGCGTTCACATCGGTGTACGTCGTCGCGGCCGAGAAGTCCGTCGCGGCCGAAAGATCGGTCGATGCCGGCCCGAGCGCGGGCATCGCTGCGCTGATCGGAGTCGTCATTTAAATGACCACCAGCTCGGCCTGCAGCGCGCCGGCCTCGCGCAGGGCTTCCAGAATGGCGACCAGATCGCCTGGGGCGGCGCCGACATCGTTGACGGCGCGCACGATTTGATCGAGTTCGACGCCCGGCTTGAACAAGAACATGCGATTGGAGCCCTGGTCGACTTTGATGGTCGAATTGTTCAGCACCACGGTCGTTCCCAGCTTGGAGAAGGGATTGGGCTGGCTGACCGTCTGCTCTTCTTTGATGGTCACCGACAACGAGCCATGCGAGACGGCGGCGGGTGTCACGATGACGTGGCTGCTGATCACGACCGTGCCGGTGCGCGAATTGATGATCACCTTGGCGGCGGCGGCCCCCGGTTCCACTTCAAGATTCTCGACCATCGACAGGAAGGCCACGCGCTGCGTGATATCGATCGGCGCCCTGACGCGGATGGAAGCGCCGTCCAAGATGGAGGCGACGCCATCGCCCATACCCTTGTTCACGCTGGCCACCAAGCGGGTCGCCGTGGTGAAGTCCGGATCGTTCAAATTGAGCGTGACCGAGTCGCCCTGCGCGAGCTGCGAAGGCACGGCGCGCTCGACCGTGGCGCCATTCGGGATGCGGCCCGAGCTCGGCACGTTCACGGTCAGTTTCGATCCGTCGGTGCCTTCCACGCCGAAGCCTGAGACGATGAGATTGCCCTGCGCGATCGCATAGATCTGCCCGTCGAGTCCGTGCAGGGGCGTCACCAGCAGCGATCCGCCGCGCAGACTCTTCGCATTCGCGATTGAATTGACGGTGATATCGATGGTTTGGCCGGGCTTGACGAAGGCCGGCAGCACCGCGTGCACCGCGACCGCGGCCACGTTCTTGAGCTGCGGTGTGACGTTGGCCGGCACCGTGATGCCGAGTTGCGCGAGCATATTGTTGAGCGACTGCACGGTAAAAGGCGCCTGGCTGGTTTGAT
>Ga0210384_10006131_pt1 | contig 12875 bp, 17 predicted proteins | sample IncBWH2MmetaG_FD_160574 | JGI IMG/M metagenome (GOLD analysis project Ga0210384, IMG submission 160574) | Forest soil microbial communities from Barre Woods Harvard Forest LTER site, Petersham, Massachusetts, United States - Inc-BW-H-2-M | ecosystem: Environmental > Terrestrial > Soil >... | reverse complement strand
TCCGGATGGACGGAAGCTCGGCCAGATTGTGCGCCCGCTCGATGCCATGGGCGCCTACGTTCCGGCCGGCCGCTATCCTTTGCCTTCAACGGTGCTGATGACGGTGATCCCGGCGCAGGTGGCGGGAGTCGCCACAATTTGCGTTGCGTGCCCGAATCCGAGCGCCGAGATCCTGGGAATCGCGCACTGGCTGGGCGTGACCCACATGTTTCGCATGGGAGGCGCGCAGGCCATCGCCGCCCTGGCCTACGGAACCGAGACCGTGCCGAAAGTCGACCGTATCGTCGGGCCGGGCAATATCTATGTGGCCGCCGCGAAGAAGCTGATCGCGGGCGAAACCGGCATCGATTTTGTCGCTGGACCAACCGAGATCGTCATCATCGCGGCCGAAGGAAATCCGCGCTGGATTGCCGCCGATCTTCTGGCGCAAGCCGAGCACGATGTGGATGCGTCGGCGATTCTGCTGACCACATCAAAATCGCTGGCAGAGGCGGTGGCGTCGGAAGTGGAGCGACAACTGGGAACCTTGCCGACCGCAGCGGTGGCGCGGCCGTCGATCGAGACCAACGGCGCAATCGTGGTGGTGGAAACGCTCGAACGCGCTGTCGAGATCTCGAACGCGTTGGCCCCCGAGCACGTCGCGCTGCACGATGGAGACCTGCTCGCGAAGATCCGGCACGCGGGCGCGGTGTTCGTGGGACCGTCCAGCCCGGAAGCGGCGGGCGATTACGCCTCCGGACCGAATCACGTGTTGCCGACTTCAGGCGCGGCGCGGCTGCGCGGAGGGCTCTCTGCGGCCGACTTCGTCAAGGTGATCGCCGTGCAGGAGCTAACGCGCGAAGGGCTCGAGCGGTTGACTCCGGCGATTACGCAACTAGCGCGAGCGGAGGGACTCGAAGCGCACGCACGTTCGGTTGAAATTAGGGAGGACGTGCGCCGTGAGTGATGCTCTCACGCCGCGGGCTGCAGTACGGAAGATGGCGCCGTACTCACCACCGACGGGTGAGCGCGCCGGAAAACTGCGCCTCGATTTTAACGAAAACACAGTGGGATGCTCGCCCGCGGTCATCGATTGCCTGCGTAAGTATGTGACTGCGGACTCGCTCTCCATCTATCCCGAATATACAGAAGCGATCGCGAGCCTTGGAGAATTTTTCGGCGTGGGCACAGACGAGTTCACGATGACCAACGGGACCGACGAGGCGATCCAGCTCCTGGTTAACACGTATGTAGACGATCAAGACCGGGTCCTCTTGCTCAAGCCGTCCTACGCGATGTATCGCTTTTACGCAGAGATCGCGGGGGCATCGGTGCGGGAAATCGAATATCACCCCGGAGATCTCGCGTTTCCGCTCGAGCAATTCGTGGGAGCAATCGAGCCTGAGACTCGCGCGATTTTGATCGCGAATCCGAACAATCCGACCGGTACCGGGCTCGCCGCGGAAGACCTGCGCCGCGTCATCGAAGCGGCTCCCAGGGCCGCGATCCTGATTGATGAAGCGTATTTCGAGTTTTCCGGCATCACGGCGCTAGGCTGGATTGACCGGTATCCTAACCTGTTCGTGAGCCGCACGTTTTCCAAGGTCTACGGAATGGCCGCGATGCGTTGCGGCTGCCTGTTTTCGCGTGCTGAGAACGTTCGATGGCTGCGCAAGGCGCAGTCGCCCTATAGCGTAAACATGCTGGCCGCGATCGCCGCCCGCGCGGCGGTGCACGACCGCGAGTATGTGGCCAACTACGTCGCCGAAGTGCTGGCGGCGCGCGAGCGGGCCTATGAAGGCTTGCGCAAACTCGGGATCAAGTTCTATCCGAGCCAGGCGAATTTCATTTTGTTCAATGCCGGTGATCGCGCCATTCCGATTCGCGACGCGCTGCGCGATCGCGGCGTGCTGGTGCGCGACCGCAGTTACGAAATCCCGGGATGCGTGCGGGTCACCATCGGGACGCGGGCGCAGATCGAGCGATTCCTCGCCGAATTGGAGAGCCTGTGGACTCGGTGATCGTCTTCGACATGGACGGCGTGCTCGCGGAAGTCACCGAATCCTATCGCGAGGCCATCGTGCAAACGGTGGAGCACTTCACCGGCCAGCGGATCGCGCGCGAATCGATCCAGGACTACAAGAACCGGGGCGGCTGGAACAACGACTGGGCGCTGTCACAAAAGATCGCGGCGGATTTGGGCGTCGAGATTGACTACAACACAGTGGTAAAGCAATTCAACATTTTCTTTCTCGGCGAGAATGGCGACGGGCTGGTGATGCGCGAGCGGTGGCTTCCCGAATCAGGATTGCTCGAGCGGCTGTGCAAACAGTATGCGCTCTCGATCTTCACCGGCCGTCTTCGCTATGAGGCCGACATTACACTCCGCCGATTCGCCAACGGTCTGCGATTCGATCCCATCATCTGCGCGGACGACGTGAAGGCCAGCAAGCCCGCCCCCGAAGGGCTGATCGCGATTCGAAACAGAAGGCCGGGTCTCAAGCTGTGGTACGTGGGCGATACTGTGGATGACGCCCGTTGTGCACGCGCCGCCGGTGCCCCGTTTATTGGGATTGCGGCGCGCACACATAGCAAGCGGGACGAGCTAGTCCGCTTATTTGAGCAAGAGCACGCCGTCGCGATTCTTGAAAACGTCAACCAGATCGAGGACGCGCTATGACCGTGAGGCGGGCAATCCTCGAACGCAACACTAAGGAGACGCGAATTAGCGGCACTCTGAAAATCGACGGCCGCGGGACTTACGACATCTCAACCGGCATCCGTTTCCTTGATCACATGCTGGAACTGTTCGCCAAACACGGCGGCTTCGATCTGAAACTGCGCGCCGGGGGCGACCTGGATGTCGATCAGCATCACACGGTGGAAGACGTGGGCATCACGCTCGGGCAGTTGTTCGCCAAGGCGCTAGGGGATCGCAAGGGCATCAACCGCGCGGGGTATTTCGTGCAGCCGATGGATGAAACACTGGCGGTGGTCGCGGTCGATCTGGGGGGCCGGCCCGCGCTGGTCTATAAGGATCTTGTAAACGTGCGGTTGGTGGGCGATCTGCAAACCGAACTAGTCGAGGACTTCTTCGGCGGCTTCGTGAATCACGCCGGGGCGAATCTGCACGCCAAGGTCCTGTACGGCCGCTCAAACCATCACAAGATTGAGGCTATCTTCAAATGCTTCGCGCGCGCGATGCGTTACGCGTGCTCGACCGACAAACGCTTGAAGGACCAGTTGCCTTCGACGAAAGGTCTTTTGTGATTTCGATTTTCGATTACGGCGCTGGCAATCTGAGGTCGGTGCAGAACACGCTAGGTGCGATCGGCGCCGAGTACGAACTGGTGCGGACGCCCGAGGCCTTGCGGCGCGCGACGAAAATCATCCTGCCGGGCGTCGGGCACTTCGGCCAGATCATGCGGGCGGTGGATGCATTGGACGTGCGCGAGCCGCTGAAAGACGCGATCCGTGCGGGTGTTCCCTTCCTCGGAATTTGTCTGGGCCTTCAGGCTCTGTTCACCGAAAGCGAGGAGGCGCCGGAGGAACGCGGTCTCGGGATCTTTACCGGAAGCGTGCGGCGCTTTCAGGGCGAGATGCGAATTCCGCACATGGGCTGGAACCAGCTTGAGCCGTTGCGCGCTTCGCGTTTGCTGCGCGAGACGGGCGAGAAGCCGTTTGTCTATTTCGCGCACAGCTATTATGCGCCCGTGACGACGGCGACCGCGGCCATTTGCGAGTATTCCGTGCCGTACACGGCGGTGCTCGAGCAGGATAACGTGTGCGGCGTGCAGTTTCATCCGGAGAAGTCCGGTGAGCTCGGGTTGAGAGTCGTTCGCAATTTTGTCGAGAGTTAGGATGCTCGCGAAACGAATCATTCCGTGCCTGGATGTGACCGGCGGCCGCGTGGTCAAGGGCGTCAATTTCGTCAACCTCCGTGACGCGGGCGATCCGGTCGAGCTGGCCGCGCGCTATAACCAGCAGGGCGCCGACGAGCTTGTTTTCCTGGACATCACCGCGTCCAGCGACAATCGCGACACCATGGTCGACGTGGTGGCGCGCACGGCGCGCGAGGTGTTTATTCCGCTCACCGTGGGCGGAGGCATCCGCTCGGTGGATGACGCGCGGGCGATTCTGCATGCAGGCGCGGACAAGGTGAGCGTCAACACAGCGGCGGTGCACCGGCCGCAACTGCTCACCGAGTTGAGCGAAGAATTCGGCTCGCAGGCGGTCGTGCTGGCGATTGACGCGCGCAGGCGGGCCCATCCAATTACAAGCCACGGCGGCTGGAATGTCTACACCAAGGGCGGCCGCCACGACGAAGGCATCGATGCGGTCGAATGGGCGGCGCGCGGGGAACAGCTTGGCGCGGGCGAAATTTTGCTCACCTCGATGGATACCGATGGCGTGCAGACCGGTTTCGATTGCGCTCTTACCCGCGCGGTAAGAGGCGCCACACACATTCCTGTAATCGCCTCGGGCGGAGCCGGAAAACCTGACGACTTCTTCGAGGTTTTTGAGCACGCGGGCGCTGACGCCGCGCTGGCCGCGTCGATCTTCCACTACGGCACATACACGGTCGGCGATCTCAAGCTATTTCTGAGCGGGCGTGGAATTGGGATACGCTCGTGATTTTTCCCTGCATCGACCTGATGGGCGGCAAAGTGGTGCAACTGATCCAGGGGCGCGGCAAGGCGCTCGAGGGCGACCCGCCGCTCGAAATGTTGCGCAAGTTCGCCGCATTTCCAGAGATTCAAGTGATCGACCTCGATGCGGCGATGGGCCGGGGCGAGAACAGCGCGCTTATCCAAATGCTGGCGAGCCGCGCACGGTGCCGCGTGGGAGGCGGCGTGCGAACACCGGAGCGCGCACGCGGACTATTCGAACAAGGCGCGCATCGGGTGATCGTCGGTACAGCCGCATTTACGCCGGTAATCGAGGACATCGCCGCCGCCGTGGGACCGGAACGGCTCATCATCGCTCTCGATTCGAGAAATGGCAAGGTCGTAGTCCAGGGCTGGCAGGAGGCCACCGAGTTCACCGCCGAACGGGTCATCCAACGCCTGGAACCGTTCTGCGGCGGATTTCTGTGCACCTATGTCGACAAGGAAGGCATGATGCAGGGGACCGACCTCGACTGGTTCCGGCGTCTGCGCGCGGCCACGCAGCACGAAATCACCGCGGCCGGCGGCATCACGACGATCGAGGAAATTCGCGAACTGGCTGCCATGAATGTTCACGCCGCGCTCGGCATGGCGATTTACACGGGGACCCTGGATCTGGCGGAGCTGGCGGCGTTCACCGAATGATCACGTATTCGATCAAACCGCCTCGATAGGTATACTTTATTTATGAACGCCGAGCAGCTGGAAGCGGAAGCTCTCAAGCTTGATCCCAAGGTTCGTGCGCAACTCGCGGATCGTCTTTATCTGAGTCTTGATCCGCTTTCCGAAGAAGAGTGGGCGCAGTTATGGGCTGCCGAGGCAGCGCACCGAGATGCGCAGATGGACGCCGATCCATCGTTGGGCATACCGGCCGATGATGTATTCCGGAAGGCTTATTCCAAGTTGAAGTGAGCGTCCGGCTGACGTTCCATCCTAACGCCGAAGGCGAGTTGGATGAAGCGGCACAGTATTACGGCCGGGAAAATCTTGCACTCAAACGCGCGTTCCTCGACGAGATGCGGCGGTGCGTGCAAACTATCCGCCAGAACCCTACTGCCGCCTCACCTTTGACCGAACAAGTGCGGCGACTGCTTGCGCGGCGATTCCCATACGGTGTCATCTACTCTGTAACATCCAGTGAGATTCGCATCCTCGCGATAGCGCACTTAAAACGCCGGCCGCTGTATTGGGCGGGGCGTCAATAATCCGGCAGCAATTCGTGCGGCCTATGGGCCCAGAAATCCGGTTCCCACCCGGCCAGGTCGTCGGGATCTCCGTATCCCCACGTCACGGCGCAGATCCGCATGCCCGCGCGGCGCCCGGCCTCCATGTCGGAGGGTGAGTCGCCCACAAACAGACAATCCCGCGGCCGCACGCGCAAAACTTCCAGCGACCGAAGCAGCACGTCTGGTTCAGGCTTGGCGGCGAAACCGTCGGTCCCCTGCACGTGGTCGAAGTGCCCGATCAAGCCGAACTGCTCAAGCACCTGGCGAGTGGTCGAGGTGCCCTTGGTGGTGGCCGTCGATTTCCTCCCGCCCAGCCGGGCGAGCGTATCGGCCACTCCGGGATACACCACCGTCGAGGCGTGCTTGCGAGCCGGGTAAATGGCGCGGTACTCGACGATCATCTCCTCGATGTCGTCGCGCCTGAAACCCAACTCCAGGAATTCGTCGAGAAGGTGGCGCCCGATGTACGGCCGCAAGACATCATGAGTGATATCGGTCCGGCCGCGGTTGGCAAGCACCGTTTGGATCGCGCCGCAGATGTCCGCAGCGGAGTCCATCAACGTGCCGTCCACGTCGAACAGGTAGACAGGAAACGCGGGAATCAACGTTCCTCTCCCGGAACGCGCGGCATCCAATAACCGGGTTTTCGTCTGTGATGCGCCACCGCCGGGATCGTAGCCCCATGCGCGTCAAGGCTGTAGAAAAGCGAGTATCGGAAATTCGGCAGCACCCTCTTTCGCACGCCGGGCCTGATCTCAACCGAGGATTCCGGGAACTCGGCGATGAGCGCTTCGGATTCTTTCACCTCGGAGAAGAATCTGCGCCCGAGCCCCACCCGCCGTGATTCTAGGTACTGGATCTGACTTAATAACTCTACCTCGGCGGCCGGATCGTATCGGACCGGAATCACTGCAGCAGTTTTTCAGCCTTTGCGTGCACCTGCTGGGCTGGGACAGGGATCGTGCGCCCCGCGCGATACGCCTCCAGACGCTGCTGCGCTTCGCGTGCCCAAAGGCGCTCGGCTTCCGCCTGGTCGAGATTCCCGTTGTCCTGCTGCTCGTCCAGGCTGGCGAGGAGTTTCTCCGCGAGTGCGGCGCGTTCGTGGGCGTCCAAGACCAGCGCGTCCCTCAGGACATCTTCCGGATTCGGCATCGTTAACTTGTCAGGCCGGCTGCGGGCCGCCTTCGAGCATTCCGGGAAGCCGCCTCGGGCCCTCCGGCTTGATCACCTGCTGTGTGCCATCGCCCGAGGGCGGTTTAGGCACGGGAGGAGGCAGCGCCGCCAGCGTCTGGCCGTCGATCAATTGATGCACCTCGCTGCCGTCCAGCACTTCGCGCTCAAGCAGCGCCAGAGCGATGCGCTCCAGAGCGTCGGAACGCTCCTCGATGACGCGGCGCGCGCGCTGGTATCCGTACTCGACCAGCTTCTTGACCTGCTCATCAATGCGTATGGCCGTCGACTCGCTGTAGTCGCGGTGCTGCGCGATTTCGCGGCCCAGGAAGATCTGCTCCTCGCGCTTGCCGAAGCTCAGAGGACCGAGCTCGCTCATCCCCCACTCGCAGACCATCTTGCGGGCCAGATCGGTGGCGCGCTCGATGTCGTTGCCTGCGCCGGTGGTGATGTGGTGCATGAAAATCTCTTCGGCGATGCGGCCGCCCATCAGGATGGCGAGCTGCGCCTCTAGATACTCCTTGTTGTAGCTGTGCTTGTCGTCGAGAGGGAGCTGCATGGTCAACCCCAGCGCCATGCCGCGCGGGATGATGGTCACTTTGTGCACCGGATCGGCGTTGGGGGTCAGCGCGGCTACCAAAGCGTGACCGGCTTCGTGGAACGCCGTGTTCTTCTTCTCCTCGTCGCTGATGATCAGGCTCTTGCGCTCGACGCCCATCATGACCTTGTCCTTAGCCAGCTCGAAATCGAACTGCGTGACCACCTTACGGTTCTGGCGAGCGGCCACCAGCGCCGCCTCATTGACCAGATTCGCGAGATCCGCTCCGGCAAACCCAGGAGTTCCCCGCGCGATGGTCGTGAGATCAACGTCGTCGGCCAGCGGCACTTTCTTGGTGTGGACCTTGAGAATCTGCTCGCGCCCCTTCACGTCGGGACGCCCCACCACTACGCGGCGGTCGAAACGGCCCGGCCGCAGAAGCGCCGGATCGAGCACATCCGGGCGGTTGGTGGCGGCGACAAGGATCACGCCTTCGTTCGATTCAAATCCATCCATTTCCACCAGCAGTTGATTGAGGGTCTGTTCGCGCTCGTCGTGGCCTCCACCGAGTCCGGCGCCGCGGTGCCGCCCGACAGCGTCAATTTCGTCGATGAAAATGATGCACGGAGCGTTCTTCTTGCCCTGCTCGAACAAATCCCGCACACGGCTGGCGCCCACGCCCACGAACATTTCCACGAAATCGGAGCCCGAAATCGAGAAAAACGGCACATTGGCTTCTCCGGCGATGGCCCGCGCCAGCAAGGTCTTGCCGGTCCCCGGCGCGCCGATCAGGAGCACGCCTTTGGGAATGCGCCCCCCCAGCTTCTGGAATTTCTGCGGCTCGCGGAGGAATTCGATGATCTCCTGCAGCTCTTCCTTGGCCTCCTCGACGCCGGCTACATCCTTGAATGTCACCTTCTTCTGTTGCGAGGAGTGCAGCCGCGCGCGCGACTTGCCGAAGCTCAGAGCCTTGTTCCCTCCGCTCTGCATCTGGCGCATCATGAAGATCCAGAACCCCAGCAGCAGCACAAACGGGATGGCGTTCACCAGAATCGAAACCCAGTTCCCGCCGTTGTCTTTTTCGACGGTGATGGCGACGCCTTTGTCGATCAACAAAGTGGTGAAATCGTTGTAGGTGTGCGGAACGGTGGAACGGAATTCATCGCCGTTCTTATATTTCCCGTGCACATCCCCGGTGACACTGTTGAGCGTTATCCGGTCGACTTTCCCGTCCTTGACGTCCTTGACCAACTCCGAAAAACTCGGCTGGACGCCGGGCATCTTGCTGCTCTTGAATACCGCCCAGACCAGGACGACCAGGCATAGAATGATCAGCCACAAAACTGCGTTTCTGACACTGGAATTCATTGACATCTCCCAAAACCGCTGCGAGCTACTGCCTACTAAGACGACATACGAACACCGAAAGGTTCAACCGTCTTGATCCTCAACTTCCCAAACCTGGAGTACCGGACCCCGCTTTCTATCCGCCGCGAACTCAGCCGCTGCGCCGAAACCCCTGGCCCAAAGGATCTTCCCCCCTCCTGTAACAATCGGCCATAAAGGCCTTTGCCAGGAGGGCACACGCGCCCGGTGGAACAGTTCTTTAAGCTTCTGATCTCGGGATTGTCCAGCCGGGCGGTAATGATCACCAGGTCTCCACCCACGCAACTCCAGGTGCGTGGGAATGAGGCGCCAACCTAACTCCGCTTTCAGCGTAGCACAGGGCTCGGTCACCGTCTTTCGAGCAACTTCGAACCGCAACTTGAAGCTGCCGCCGGGGGTGGCGTAGGTTCCTGGAACTACCAGATCCACCGAGGGGAAAGCTTCGGGCGGACAGGCCGGCGCAATTCGCAGCCAGTCAAATGAGCGCGTGACGTTGATATCGGGCAGCCGTAGCCCCCCTTCGCCGCCGCTCCGTTCAGCCAGTTCCAGTACCTGCTCGACGTGCATGTATTCGATTCGACGGAGGTCGCCTTTGATCTCGGCCAGCGCGCGCCTGACCAGGCGCCGGGCCACCGTCCGTGGCAGCTCCGCCAAGGCTCCGGCGCGCACCTCGATACTTTTTGACCTACGCTGCAACAAATGACCCGCGAGCCGCTCGATCTCCGCCTCCCACCAGCGTTCCTCTTCGTGAGCCAAGTCCGCCAGGTGCGCCAGTGCGTCGGCGATACGGGGGTTCCATTCGCGCTCCAACTGCGGCAGCAGCGAATGCCGAATGCGATTGCGTGCGAAGCGGGGATCGCGGTTGGTGGCATCCTCGCGCCATTCGAGGCCGCGCGATCGCAGAAACTGCTCCACCTCGGCGCGCGTGATTTTGATGAAGGGCCGGATATATCCGTCAGCCGTAATCGGGTAAATACCGGCCAGCCCCGCCAGCCCGGAGCCGCGCAGCACGCGGAACAACACCGTCTCGGCCTGATCGTCGCGGGTGTGGCCGAGCGCGATCCGGTCCGTGTAGCCCTTGCGGATCAGTTCTGCAAAAAACGCCCGGCGCGCCCGGCGCGCGGCTTGTTCGAGGTTGTCTTTGGAGCGGGCGACATCGGCCGAAGCACAATAGCACCGCAGCCCATATCGCGCGGACAACTTCGAGACAAACTGCTCATCTTCATCCGACGCCGCGCCGCGCAGCCGGTGATTGAAATGCGCCACCGAAAGCTTGAGCTCGAAGCGTGGCGCGAGCTCCCGCAACACCTCTAGCAAACACACCGAGTCCGGGCCGCCCGACACCCCCACGGTCACGTGGCTTGCGCGGGGCAGCATGTTATAACGAGTAATGGTTTTGAGCACCCGCTCGATCACGGTTCCCTTCATTTTAAGTTCAGATCAATGACCTCTGAAATTCAACAACGCGCAGCGCGCGTGCGCCTCCTGCTGATGGACGTGGACGGCGTGCTTACCGACGGTCTTATTTATAACGTCCCCGGCCCGGACGGAAAGATGGTCGAGACCAAGGGATTCAACTCACAGGATGGAATCTCGTTGCAGTGGCTGGGCTGGCACGGCATACAGACCGGAGTGATCAGCGGACGCGTTTCAGCGGCCACTGAGGAGCGCGCGCGGCAGGTCGGCATGACCTATATCTATCAGGGCCACATCGAAAAGCTTCCGATTCTCGATGACATCATCGCGCGCAGCGCCCTTGCGACCGACGCGATCGCCTACATGGGCGACGACCTGACGGACGTTCCGATCATGCGCGGCGTGGGACTCGCGATCGCCACCGCCAACGCCCGGCCGGAGGTGAAGCGCGCGGCACATCACGTCACCGCGGCTGCCGGAGGCGCCGGGGCGGTGCGCGAAGTAGTCGAACTGCTGCTCGAAGCGCATGGTAAGTGGGCCGATATTTTACAGAAATACGGGGTGAAATGAGTGGCGACGCAGAAGATCGGCATCGAGATCCATGCAGGCTCCGGACCCGGCATCCTGCACGATCTGACGGGCGTGATTGCGCGGCATCGCGGCAACATCCTCAGCGTCGAGATCATCGAGCAGCGTCCGGACACGCGCGTGTATTTCGAGATCGAGGCGCCCGGCGAGGCCGCGGCCATGGTCGAGGACCTGAGTAAGCTTCCGGTGGTGCGCACCGCCGCGCAAGTCGACACCATGGAGAAGATCTACGGCAAGCGCATCATCATCATGGGCGGCGGCGCGCAAGTGGGGCAGGTGGCGCTGGGCGCGATTCTCGAAGCCGACCGGCACAACATCCGCGGCGAGCACATTTCGGTGGACACGATTCCCTTAGTGGGTGAAAAGCCCCTGGCCGCGGCGGTGCGGGCCTCGGCTCGTCTGCCACGCGTGCGGGCGATTGTGCTGGCAGGATCGCTGATGGGTGGCGACATCGAGCAGGCTGTGCGCGACGTCCGCGCGCAGGGAATCATGGTGGTCAGCCTCAACATGGCGGGCAGCGTTCCCGATGCCGCCGACCTGGTGGTGACCGATCCCGTGCAGGCCGGCGTGATGACCGTGATGGCCGTGGCTGACACCGCCTCGTTTACCCTCGAGCGCCTGAAGCGCCGCGTGTTCTAGCGGGGGTCCCGTCACTCCCGAAGAACGGCTCTTCAGTCCTGTCTGATCTCCAGCAGTTTGGACAGTGGTATCGTAACAGCCGAAAAAGGCTTTCCGCCCACTTTCTGGTTCACACACGGTAAACGGTGAATGTAGATTCCCAAGTCCGCGTTCTTGCTGAAGCCGGCCGACCCCGGGCCTTTCGGGGAGAGGCCGTATCCGCAGTCCTCGTCGCTTGCAGCGGCCAAAATGACTTCGGCCAGGTATTCTAACGACGCCTTGCTTCCCTCGAGGAGCACATCTGGGAGTTGAGCGGCGCCTCGTTCAGCCGCGATCAACTTGGTCGTCAATGCAACCTTGCGCCTTGCGAACCGCTTCCAGACCTCGTCGGGAGGCGGAACCTGTTTACGTCTTGTTCGGCGTCGGGCGGGCCTTTTGTGCGTCATCAGACCCATTCTAGAGTGACTGATACGGCGCTGAAGCGGCGCGTGTGCTGATCCGCACATTCACGATGAGCGCTTGAGCGCCATGCGGACCGTTCTTATATCTAGATACATTCGCTGCGGACTGCCTTCGGCTGCGCCCTCCAGCGCAATAAAACCGTAGCGCGCATACCAATCGATGGCGTCGCGATAGGCGTCTGTAATGATGCAGCGGCATCCCACATCGCCCGCCACGCGAAGCGCGATTTTGAGGGCTTCGGAGATAAGCGCGTGCCCCAGCCCTTTTCCTGAAAATCGCTGGTCGACCGCAAGCCTCGCCAGTAAGATCAGAGGCAATTCGTAGGGAGGCAGCCCGCGCACGAACTTCTTGGGGAATGCCTCGCGAGGGACGCTCGCCGTCGCAAGAGTGAAATACCCGACAACGCTGCGGGGAGCCTTTTCTTCCAACGCCACATACGTCACACCGATCGAGCTCTTTTGCTGGTTCTGCCAGGCGTGGCGCTTCAGATAATTGTTGAGCCGATCATCACCGCAATCGAAATGCCCGACCTCGTCGTACTCTTCGAGACGACGAATGAGAACCGCCACTCACCCTCGTACGGCCCGAATGAGTCGTTCCGTGGGGCTGCCAGGTTCCCCCGATGCGAGCTTGGCAAGGCTCTCCTTCTCCCGCGGCGTCCAATCAATCTCCACACGGGGAAGCTCGACATTGGGAGCGATACGTTCCAGCCGCGGAAACACCAGTTCCCTGCGCTCACCCGCCTCGGTTTCGCTGAAGATACGATGGCCGCGCTTTCTCTCTCCGACAGCCCAACGGAACAACGCCACGGCGTCGGAAAGGAAA
>Ga0210384_10006130_pt1 | contig 12876 bp, 13 predicted proteins | sample IncBWH2MmetaG_FD_160574 | JGI IMG/M metagenome (GOLD analysis project Ga0210384, IMG submission 160574) | Forest soil microbial communities from Barre Woods Harvard Forest LTER site, Petersham, Massachusetts, United States - Inc-BW-H-2-M | ecosystem: Environmental > Terrestrial > Soil >... | reverse complement strand
CAAGCGCGATGGCGACAAATGGGTTTTTTCCGGACCGCTCCCCGCCAGCTTCCACGGTTACGAGGGAGATCATGCCAACTTGCTGGTGCGATACATGTTCGAATTGACCCCCGAGGAGCAGCGATCGCTAATGGGCCGCACTCCATCAGGCAGTGGTGCAGGGAACTAATAAACCAGTCGCGATAGTGATATTGTATTTGTACAGCCGGGCGATGCTGCCAGCTGTAGGGCTCCGAAATCAGTAGCGTAGGCTTCAGCCTGCGCGGTTCTCGTCGGCTTTGTAGGGCTCGGCTTCAGCCGAGCCGTTAGGGCCGCAAAAAATTGGGGCTTTAGCCCCTGAGGTTCTCTGAATTTTAAGCAATTCTGCGACAGGAGGAAATTCTTCGTGAAGATCAGCAAATTTGGAATGTATTCACTGGCAATCGGAACGCTCGCGCTCTCGATTACCGGTTGCGGTGGCAGTAAAAATGAAACTTCGGAAACACCCGCGCCGGCGGCCAACGCTCCAGCCGGAAAGGCCGTTGATCCCGCCACTGCGGGCGAAGTCACAGGCTCGGTAAAACTCGACGGCGCTGCTCCCAAGATGAAGCCCATCAGCATGGCCGCGGAACCCGCGTGCGCCAAAGCACATACCGGACCCGTACTCAGCGAAGAGGTCGTAACCGGAGACGGTGGGGCTCTCGCCAACGTGGTGGTTTACGTGAAGAGCGGCCTGGAAGGATATTCCTTCCCGGCGCCGGCGGCGCCCGTGAAATTTGAGCAGCAAGGCTGCCAGTATCACCCTCACGTGGCGGGCCTGATGGTCGGCCAGAACATCGACGTAGTCAACGACGACCAGACCACGCATAACATTCACCCCATCCCCACAGTGAACCGGGAATGGAATGAATCGCAGCCTCCGGGAGCCGCCCCCATCGAAAAATCCTTCGCGCGCGAGGAAATCGCCATCCCGGTAAAGTGTAACGTTCACCCCTGGATGAAGGCTTACATGGCCGTTCTTTCGAATCCCGCATTCCAGGTGACCGAGAAGGACGGCAAGTTTGACCTTAAGAATCTTCCGCCGGGAACGTATTCGGTGGTCGCGTGGCATGAACTCTACGGCAACAGCGACCCGCAATCGGTCACCATTGGTCCCAAAGAGACCAAGAACATAACGTTCACATTTAAAGCCGCGGCGTCTGGAGACTAAATTACGCCCCACGGAATCAGGACCGCCAGGGCGATCTTCACTCGCCCTGGCGGGTTGACCCGGTCATGCAAACCGCACCCAATCAAGATCTTCACAAGTACGCCGTATTCACGGCGTGCTGCACTTTCTTGCTTCTGATCGCCGGGGCCCTGGTCACTTCGAACGATGCCGGCCTCTCTATCCCCGATTGGCCGCTGGCATACGGATCGCTGACCCCTCCCATGGTGGGCGGCATTCGATATGAATTTACACATCGGGTAATTGCCTCTTGCATTGGGATTCTGACGATTATTTTGGCTGCTTGGCTATGGAAGGTCGAAAATCGCCCGTGGATGCGCTGGATGGGCCTGGCGGCGCTTGGCGGGGTAATTGCGCAGGGGATGCTCGGCGGCGCGACCGTTCTTACATTCCAACTTCCAGCGGTTTCCGCGGCACACGCCACGCTCGCGCAATTGTTTTTTTCCACCGTCGTGGCGATTGCCGTCTTTACCAGCTCGTGGTGGAGAGGGGAATTACCCGAAGTCGAGGACACGGGCTCGCCCCGGATTCGTTCGCTGGTCGTTTGGACGGCGTTGGCCGTATTTCTACAGTTGATCTTAGGGGCGGCGTTCCGCCACAAGGGTTTTGGAATTATTCCACACCTGGTTGGCGCGGTCATTGTTACAATGCTGATCTTCATGACGGCAGGGGCATTGAAGAGGCGCTTCCCGGGAGTCGCCCCGCTTCGAAATTGCGCGCGATTCCTGCATATCCTGATCGGAGTGCAACTACTGCTGGGCGCGGGCGCGTATTGGTCGCGGATGTATGCAGCCAGGTTTCCTCAGCCAATCGCGGTGATGGTAGCATTGACGGTCGTGCACACGGTCACAGGAGCCTTGGTCTTGGCGACGACACTGGTCACGGCGCTGGTGAGCTATCGCCTGATATCCGTTCGAAGCGTTGTGAGGAATTCCGCGTCAGCCACGCAGCAGGTTGCCCGGTGAAAACGCGATGAGAAACACCATCGAAACTACCAGAGCAGTCGCGGCAGAGGCTAGCCGCCCCGCCAGTTACCTGGCGCTGACCAAACCCGACGTTTCGTTCCTGGTGGTGATGACGACGGTGGCCGGGTTTGCGCTGGGAACTCACGGCCCGCTCGACTGGCTTCGTATGACGCACACCGTGTTCGGAACCACGCTGATTGCCGCGGGCACGTCGGCCCTCAACCATTATTTCGAACGCGACTCCGACGCCCTGATGCGACGGACGGCTTCCCGGCCTCTGCCCTCGGGCCAGTTGAAGCCCCGCGAAGCATTTTGGTTTGGTATGAGCTTGATTATTGTCGGAACGCTCTATCTGGCGTTGGCGACGAATGCGCTTGCCACCGTGCTGGGTATCCTCACTTCGGTGACATACCTGTGCGTTTACACTCCCCTGAAGCGCCGGACGACCCTGGCGACGCTGATCGGCGCGTTTCCCGGCGCCGTGCCGCCCCTGATCGGTTGGGCGGCGGCTCGCGGGAGCATTTCACTGGACGCCTGGATCCTGTTTGCGGTGTTGTTCCTGTGGCAGTTTCCGCACTTCGATGCTATCGCCTGGATGTACCGCGAAGACTACGCGCGCGCCGGGATCCGCATGGCTTCGGTGGGGGACCGCGAAGGAAAGCGGACCTTTCGTGAAATTCTGATGACGGCCGCGCTGCTGGTGCCAGTCAGCATGCTTCCGGCTGTGACCGGGCTTGCTGGGGCGCATTATTTTTTTGGCGCGCTGGTTTTGGGAATCATGCTCGTGGAAGTGTGTTTATGGGCCGCGGCGTCAAAGAGCAACATTCGCGCGAAATGGCTCATGCACGCAACCGTGCTTCACCTGCCGGTGCTGTTGGGATTGCTCATTTACGACAAATTCACCCGGTAATTTTCCACGCCGACGGGACGGCTGCGAGAGGCTATGAACGGAAAAGAAAATCCGCTCGAGTTGCTGGTAATGTGCGCGGTGATGATCGTGCTTTCGCTTCTGGGCATTGTCGGAGGCCTTTCCAGAGGGTTGTTGGGAAACATGGACGGCATCCTGCTGCTGGGAGTCTGCCTGATGATATTGCTGGTTTCCGCTCTGCTGCTTTTCAGTTTAGCGAAGGAACAAAGCTGGATTGGCAAGCACAATTCTGAAGATGGTGCGGCACCCCCCGCCAAAGCGAATAAATAGTAGGACAGGCTTTAGCCTGTCTGCCTTTGACTTTGCGAACTGCAAACCATACAGGACTCAACTTGTCTGATCTTTGGTTTTGATAGGATAAGCTTTAGTTGCCGTTGCGAACTTAAAACCCGACAGGCTGAAGCCTGTCCTACTTTAACCATGAGTACCGTGCCACACGCCGCTGAGTCTTCCCCTGCGCCACCGAAATCGGCCATGGCCAAGAAATGGCTCATCGCCATTCTAGTGCTTACCTTCGCGTTCGTCCTGATGCCGTTTCTGCTCTGGTATATGACGACGTTCAGCCGGCCGCTGTCCGACGCGGACATTGCCGAATACTTTGCCGATTCCGCGCACCCGCGCCGCGCGCAGCACGCGCTGTCACAGATCGCCGACCGTATCATGAGTCCGAACACAGCAATACGCGACTCAGCAAAGACCTGGTACCCGGAAGTTGTGAAATATTCCACACAGGGAAGCGACGAGCTGCGCGTTACCGCCGCCTGGGTGATGGGCCAGGACAATCAGTCCGCGGAATTTCATGCCGCGCTGCTGAAGCAACTCTCCGACGCAAATCCCATGGTGCAAAGAAACGCCGCATTGTCGCTGGTGCGTTTTGCCGATCCTGCCGGTCATGACATCATCGCGGGAATGCTCGCGCCGTATGCGATGGCAGCGCCGCGGTCCGGCACGCTAGAGATTCGCCTCAAACCAGGCGACGTCATCAATCCCGGAACGATGGTCGGCCACATCAACCTCGGTGAAGAAAAAACGGAAGTCCGCTCAGAGGTCCCTGGAACGATTCTCGAATGGACCTCAGCCGACAACTCGCACGTGGAATCCGGAAAGCAAATGCTCCTGGTCGATCCAAGCCCGGAAATGGCCTGGGAATCTTTGCGCGCGCTATACCTGATTGGAAAGAAAGACGACCTGCCCGCGGTGAATCGCTACGCGCGAGGAACCGAAGGAATGCCGCCGCAAGTTCAGCAGCAGGCGGCGCTCACAGCAAAAGAAATTGAAACTCGTGACTAGTGATCGGTGACTGGTGACTAGTGGAACTCCATTGCACCGACGTTCCCAGTCCACAGTTAATCGCAAGAACTAAACGTTGGTTTATTGAATACGAGAGGCGTGTACGCGGTGGCGAGTTTCCACTAGTCACCAGTCACTAATCACCAGTCATCGTCTTCAGAACGGCAATGATCCATTTTCCGCTTCAAACTCCGCCAGCGGCACCATATCAATGGCGTCCCACGGGCAGCCTTCAAGAAATGCGCCGTCAGGACCCTTACTGGTGCAGAGTTTGCAGCCGATGCAGAGAAGGGGATCAACGATGATGCGGCCGAAGGGAGGATGGTCTTCGTCCGGAGCCCAAAACATGCAGTCCGCGACAGGGCAGTATTCGACGCAGGCAGGCGATCCCGAGCAGCCCGTGCAGGATTCGTTGATGACCGCAAGAATATGGGGTTTGCGTTTGCGCTGCGTCGTCGTGCCGGTCGAGATCGGCTCGTACTTGACGACTGTTCCTGCCTGATATTCTTCGATGCTGGGAGCGGTATACGCCACGCAAAGCCTCCAAATGTTGGGGTTACAACTCCTTATTCTTGCCGACTCGATTGAAGTTGTCAATCACACTACCGCGCTATGTTTTGTGACGCGTTCTCCACATTAAATTCCGAAAAGCACAACACAGAGGACACAAAGGAACCACAGAGAATCACAGAGAAATCAGGTCTTCTCCTTCCGCGCTGTACTCACCTTCTCCTCATGGGAGTTCTCAGTGCTCTCTGTGGCCTTTCTCTGGGCCCTCTGTGTTAAATCTCGAGAGGCGCTAAAAATGCGTGCGCGACGCAAACACTTCGACGGCCAGCAGTGCGGCAGACTGCCCGATTGGAGATTCTGATTGACATAGATTTTCTTTTCGTGGTACCTACCCCGGCAGACGAACCTAGAGCACGGCGACATCTTTGGGGGTGACCCAGGTAGAGACTACATCGGGCCCCGGCGCTGCCAGGACGGCCTCGCGACATCAGGGCCGCTCCCAATTATATGTCTGGCCACGCGATTCTTTTTACCGCCGAGCAAAACCCGACAAGTGAGGAGAACCGCAATGGCTCATGTTGACGTGCCGTTGGTGCGCTCGAAGTTTGCACAAACTTCGCGAACCGATTATTGGTGGGTGCAGCCGCTCGTTGTTTTTCTCGGCTTCTCCGGATTCATTGTTTATTCTACCTGGGCAGCGCTGCAGGGCCAGCATTACAGGTTCGGTCCGTATCTTTCTCCGATGTATTCACCGGAATTGTTTGGCGATCCTGCGTACGCATGGTTCGGAATTAAGCCGCTGTGGATGCCGGCGTGGGTTACAGCGGCGATGCTTATCTTGTGGGCTCCCGGCGGCTTCCGAGTTACTTGCTACTATTATCGCGGAGCGTATTACAAAGCTTTTTGGGCGGACCCGCCGTCCTGCACCGTGGGCGAACCTCGCAAGACGTACCTGGGTGAGCGCTCGTTTCCGTTAATCCTGCAAAATGTTCATCGATATTTTCTCTATCTTGCACTGGCGTTCCTGATCATTCTTGCCCGCGATGCCTGGGATGGATTCTGGTTTAACGGCCACTTTGGCATTGGCGTTGGATCGCTGGTGCTTTTAATAAATGTAGCGTTGCTGAGCTGTTATGCGCTGGGGTGTCACTCGCTTCGTCACCTGGTTGGCGGAATTCGCGACCGCCTATCGGGCGCGCCGGTTCGCAAGCAAGTCTACGATTGCGTAAGCTGCCTCAATCGCAGCCACATGCTGTTTGCCTGGTGCAGCTTGATCTGGGTGGCGTTTTCTGACTTCTACGTTCGTATGTGCTCGATGGGTGTGTGGACCGATTGGAGGATCCTCTAGTGGCCGAGTACATAACGCACGAGCACGATGTGCTGGTGATTGGCGCGGGAGGCGCCGGCTTGCGCGCCGCCATCGAAGCCTCGGCTGCAGGAGTGAAAGTTGCTGTCATCACAAAATCGCTTCTGGGCAAGGCGCACACGGTCATGGCCGAAGGCGGCATTGCCGCCGCCCTCGCCAACGTGGACGATCGCGACGGTTGGCGCGTCCACTTCGCCGACACCATGCGCGGTGGCCAGTACCTGAACAATTGGCGCATGGCCGAGCTGCACGCCAAGGAAGCACCGGAGACCGTGCGGGAACTTGAAGCATGGGGCGCGCTCTTCGATCGCACGCCGGACGGACGAATTTTGCAGCGCAATTTCGGCGGGCATAAGTATCCACGACTCGCGCACGTCGGCGACCGCACGGGTTTGGAAATGATTCGTACGCTGCAGGACCACGGGATTCATCTGGGCGTTGACGTCTTCATGGAGTACACGGTTGTCTCGATTCTGAAAGATGGCGACCGCGTCGCCGGCGTATTCGGTTATGACCGCGAGCGCGGCAGGTTTCATCTTTTCCGGGCCAGGGCAGTGGTGCTGGCGACCGGAGGAATCGGCCGCGCATATAAAATCACCAGCAACAGTTGGGAGTACACCGGCGACGGCCTTGCGCTCGCTTACCATGCAGGAGCGGCGCTGCAGGATATGGAATTTGTGCAATTCCATCCGACCGGAATGATCTGGCCGCCAAGCGTGTGCGGAATTCTGGTCACGGAAGGCGTTCGCGGCGAGGGAGGAGTCCTGCGGAATAAAGAAGGACGGCGCTTCATGTTCGATGAAATTCCGCCACTCTATGCAGGGTCAACCGCCGAGAACGAAGATGAAGGCTGGCGGTATACGCAGGGCGACAAGAATGCCCGGCGGCCCCCTGAATTGCTGACGCGCGATCACGTAGCGCGTTGTATCCGAAACGAGGTGCGCGGAGGACGCGGGAGCCCTCACGGCGGCGTATTCCTCGATATCGCCTGGATCAAGGAAAGAATTCCGAGCGCCGCCGAGCACATCAAGAAAAAACTTCCCAGCATGTACCACCAGTTCAAGCAACTGGCGGATATTGACATCACGGCGGAACCCATGGAAGTCGGCCCGACTACGCACTACATGATGGGTGGCGTGCGCGTGGACGCCGAATCGCAGATGTCCGATGTTCCCGGCCTGTTTGCCGCCGGGGAATGTGCGGTAGGTCTGCATGGCGCAAACCGCTTGGGAGGCAATTCGCTTTCCGATCTGCTGGTGTTCGGCAAGCGCGCCGGCGAATATGCGGCGAGCTTCGCGAAAGAACATTCGCAGGGAAAAGTGAATCCGGATGAGCTGGAGGCGGCCGAGTCGCGCGCCTTGAAACCATTTGAAAACCGGGGTCCCGCGCCATACACCATTCAATACGAGTTGCAGGAGACCATGCAGGATCTTGTGGGCATCGTCCGCACGGAACCTGAAATGCTGCAGGCGCTCAACAAGATTGAGGAATTCAAGAAGCAGGCAGAGATTGCCGGAGTCCCGGGACACCGCGAATATAATTCCGGGTGGCATACCGCCATCGACTTGCAGAACTTAATCGTCGTGTCGGAAATCATTACGCTGTCGGCGCTGGAGCGAAAAGAAAGCCGCGGCGCGCAGTTCCGTGACGACTATCCAACGAAAAGCGAAGAGTACGGCGGCTTCAACATCGTGGCGTGGAAAGGTTCCGCAGGCGAAGTCGAATTGCGCCGCGAACCTATCCCGCCGATGCCGGACGATCTGAAACAAATCATTCAGGAGATGAAGTGATGGCCAACGCAACGTTCCGAGTCTGGCGCGGGGATCGTGGCGCTGGACAATATCACGATTACACGATCGGAATTTCGGAAGGAATGGTCGTGCTCGACGCGATGCACCAGATTCAGGCGTCGCAAGCCTTCGATCTCGCCATTCGCTGGAATTGCAAGGCAGGGAAGTGCGGCTCCTGCTCCGCGGAGATCAACGGTTCGCCGAAACTGATGTGCATGACGCGCCTGAATTCGATTCCGCTCGACCGGCCGGTAACGGTCGAACCGATGAAGGCGTTTCCGCACATCCGGGACCTGGTCACCGACGTTTCCTGGAACTTCCAGGTGAAAAAAAAGATCAAGAAATTCAAGCCGCGGCCTCCCGATGCGCCCGACGGAACCTGGCGCATGTCGCAAGTGGACGTGGATCGCGTGCAGGAGTTCCGCAAATGCATCGAGTGCTACCTGTGCCAGGACGTTTGCCATGTGCTGCGCGACCATCATATGGAGGACCAGTTCATCGGCCCCCGATTTCTGGTATACGTCGCCGCGCTTGAAATGCACCCGCTCGACGTCGAGGATCGCGTCAGCGACCTCAAGGAGAAGCACGGCATCGGGTTGTGCAACATCACGAAATGCTGCACCAAAGTTTGCCCGGAAAACATCACCATCACGGACAACGCCATTATTCCCCTGAAAGAACGCGTGGTGGATCGCTTCTTCGATCCGCTTTCGAAGCTGTTCCGCATTTTCAGTTCGAGTGGACGATAGGTAATGGACTATAGCTAATGGAAGATAGGAGGTCTTCATGCATTTCGACTTAAAACCTATCTCAGTAGAAAGCATTCCTGAGGCGTTTGCAAAAGTGGAACGCTACCGCCTTTTGAACGAGCCGGGCCTTGCGGAAAGTATCTGCATGGATATTTTGGAGGTAGTGCCCGATCACCAACAGGCGTTGATTTCGCTGCTGCTGGCGCGAACCGATCAGTTTGGCAGCGAAATGAACGCGTCGAAGGCTCGAGAAGTTCTGCCCCAGATCAAAGGCGATTACGAGCGCGCCTACTATGCAGGAATTATTTCAGAGAGAAATGGGCACGCCTATCTTCGCCACGGCGGCCCAAACAGCGCATCGGCGGCCTATCACGCTCTGCGCGAAGCCATGGAACATTACGAGCGCGCCGAAGCTTTGCGTCCGCCGGGCAATGACGAAGCGATACTTCGATGGAATACCTGTGCGCGAATTATCATGCGTAACCCGGAGATTCGCCCGCGACCCCAAGACGAGTTCCAACCGATCACGGGAGAATAGGTTCGCAGCGCGCCGCCAAGGGTTCCAGTAGCGTAGACTTCAGTCTGCGCGCGGTTGTCACATCACGTAAATCTAAACCGCGCAGACTGAAGTCTACGCTACTGGAGGCGACTCCGAAAAGTATTCCTTGGAAACCAGTTTCCCACCGCTTAGATCGTCATCAGATACAAGCTGAATATATGAAGTGCATCCTCAGAGTTAACAGACCGAAGCCATCTAATGCCCGCTGGTGCGATCGATCAGGCCGCGCTCACGCGCCATGTTGTCACAGGAGTGGAAGATAAAGAGCGCGGCCGCGCTGAGCAATAGCGTGAGACTCACGAGGATGCCGAGCAGGTCCAAATCGCTTAAGCGAGGGAACGTCTCGATTCCTGGCGCAGAACCCATAAGTGACCGGCGCAAGAGTTCCAGCCAATAGGTAATTGGCATAGCAAATCCGATTGGACGCAACACACGCGGCAGAACATCGATTGGAAATATCGCACCGCTGAACAGATAAAGCGCGCCCGCTACTCCCTCACCCACGGACCACGAGGTCTCAGGCAGCAGCAACGCGAATCCGGACAGCATGAGTCCCATCATCGCGAGCATGACCACACCCGTCGCGAGCGTGATAAGGAACAGCGGCCACCGGACCGCCCAGAATCGGATCGGCAGGTGAAAAAAAATAATCCCGACCGCGATCGTGATCGCGACGGTAACCGATGCCGTTACAAAGCGGGCGACTCCGCGACCGGCAAGATAAAAACGAATATCCACCGGTGCAACATAGATGGACCGCAACGTTTGATAGCGCTCGCGATCCTCGGCTGCGGCGTATGCCATCCCGGTCATCACTGCACCAACATAGGTGTAGAAGGCGTTGCCGAGATACATGTAGGCGAACATTGGCGAAGAAAAGTTGCCGCCTGTGACCAGGCCGTACAGCACGACGAGGATGCCTGCTACCGCGAGCGGCTTCACGATCGAATACAGCGCGAAGAGCAGCGGCTGTGTCCAATTCGATTCAATCTGCCAGCCAAGCCACGTGGCGGTTTTGAACGAGCGCCATGGAGTCTCAAGCATGGGTTTCCGTAAGCTTCCCTTCGGCGACAGCGAGTCGCTCCATGTGTTTTAGAGACTGGTGTGCGCCCACAAGGAAAACTACACTCAATACGAGAAGCGACGCGCATTCAATTTTCGGACTCAAGAAACCCATCGTCATCCCTGACGCTCCTCCCGATGCGAACACCAGTTGGCGCATTGCGTCCAAACCCAAAGTAAGCGGAATCAGAGACGCCGCGGATGCCACCCAGAAATTCAGGCTCTTGATAGGGAAGTATGTGCCCGTGAGAAGGTAGGCTGGCTCCTGCGATAGTTCCACAAAATGCCGCGCCTCGCGGCCAAACAGTAGAAACAGCGACGCAAACATCATTCCCATCGCATAGAGCGCCGTTACCGTCAGCAGAAATACCAAACCGACCATCGGTATGCTCCGCACCATAAACTTGATGTGAAAAAACCACGCGCCCAGCAGAACGATGACAGCCGCGCGCATCGTCGCGATAACGATGCCGCCAATGGCCATGCCCAGCAGGATCGCCATCAGTGAGCTTGGCGCCATGACATACAAAGCCAGATTGCCGATTTGCCGCTCCCAAAAAAACTGGCTGGACATTCCCCACAAGACGTTGATCCAGTACGCGCTCATAGCGCCGCCCAGAATCACGTAGCCAATAAATACTTCCGGAGCGTGAATCGCGCGATACACAAACACGTATGCGAACAGTGCAATCAGCGGAAGGGCGACGTCGATCAGTAACTTGACCGGCTCACGTGCGTATCCAAAGACTCGCGGATAGGCGCGACCCAGAACGGTACGGATGAACAGACGCCATCCTACATCCTTATGTAAGTGCGGGCTCATCGGTGACTTCAACTTCCTCCATGCTGCGCCCCACCAGCTCAACGAATACGTCCTCAAGAGTAGGCTGGTGTTTGGTTAGCGAGAGCAAACTGATTCGGTTCGCCTCCATCGCGGCGATCACCGCCCCAATCACTTGCTCTTGTTCGAGAATCAACTCAACTCGCGCGCGGCCATCGCCCGCATGGCAGGCGACCTTGCGTACTCCGGGAATCGCCGCAATCTGCTGGGCGCCCAGACCGTCAAGAGGGGTCGTTTCAAGACGAAAGATCGAGTCGCTCTGGAGGCGCTGCTTCAGCCGGGCAGGCGTATCGCAAGCCAGCACGCGGCCGTCGTTAATGATCGCGACACGGTCGCATAGCTCGTCGGCCTCCACCATGTAGTGAGTTGTCAGAAGCAGAGTGCGCGCCGCATCTTCCGTGCGATCTTCATTGATCCATCGTCGAACAAAGGCACGGACGTCTCGCGACGCGCCCACGTCCAGCCCCAGCGTCGGTTCATCCAGGAACAACACCTGCGGATCGGTGATGAAGCCCCGTGCAATATTCATCTTCTGTCGCAAGCCTGTCGACAACTGCGACGATTTCGTATTTTTGCGATCCGCTATCTTGAACGTCTCGAGAAGATCTGCGATTCGCCGGTTGGCTTCCGCCGAACTGATCCCGTAGAATTGCGCAAACATCCAAAGATTCTCACGGACGGTAAGCAATCCGTACCCGGATGACTCACCGCCTGAAACCATGTTGATCAAAGGGCGAACGTGCTGTGCTTCGCGGCTGACGTCATAGCCCGCGACGCGCGCCACGCCGGACGTAGGGGATAACAGAGTTGTCAGAATTTTTATAAGTGTCGTTTTTCCCGCGCCGTTGGGACCAAGCAGTCCGAACAATTCGCCGCGACGCACCTCCAGGGTCACGTCATCAAGCGCGATGAGAGTTTTCTTTTCGGTCTTTTTCTCCCGCGTTCGGTAAATACGACCGAGATGTTCTGTCTCAACGGCGAACTCTCGACCCATAATCCATGCTCCCCGCTCCGAACTAATCGTTAAACTCACTCACGCTGGCGGGCTCATCGCTGCAATGACCGCTTTTGTAAATTCCTGCGTTGTCGCCGTGCCGCCAACGTCACGCGTCGTATGTTTACCCTCGCGATAAACTTTGTCGAGCGCGCCAAGAACGCGACGGGACGCATCCATTTCACCAAGATAATTCAGCATCATCGCCCCTGACATCACTAGGGCAGTCGGATTTGCGATACCCTTGCCGACAATATCCGGCGCGGTGCCATGGACCGCCTCAAAGAGAGCAGATTCATCCCCAATGTTGCCGCTCGGGACGACCCCCAATCCCCCCACCAGGCCCGCTGCAAGATCGCTGACCACATCTCCGTAGAGGTTCGGCAGCAGCAATACATCGAACTGCGCAGGATTCATCACCAGTTGCATGCAGGTGTTATCCACGATCATTTCGCGGTATTCAATGTCCGGGTATTCGGTGGCCACCGCGCGAATCGAATTGAGGAACAGGCCGTCGGAAAGCTTCATGATGTTGGCCTTGTGAATCGCATGAATCTTCTTGCGTCCATTCTTGCGGGCATATGTAAATGCGAAGCGCGCAATTCGCGTCGAGGC
>Ga0210384_10006127_pt1 | contig 12880 bp, 5 predicted proteins | sample IncBWH2MmetaG_FD_160574 | JGI IMG/M metagenome (GOLD analysis project Ga0210384, IMG submission 160574) | Forest soil microbial communities from Barre Woods Harvard Forest LTER site, Petersham, Massachusetts, United States - Inc-BW-H-2-M | ecosystem: Environmental > Terrestrial > Soil >... | reverse complement strand
ATCCACGGCCATCAAGTAGGCCACCAGTTTTCTGGCCACCGCCAGCGTGGCACGATTGGCATTGCCCTCTTGCTTTTCCCCGTCATAGAGCAGCGCCAGCGTTGGGCTGTAGCGTAGGGCCATCTTGGCCGCTTCGATCAGCGTGGTCTGCAGATGTTTGTTGCGCTGCTTCGACAACGGCGTACGTTGCGCGGTGTTCGCCGAACGTTGCTCATCGCCGCACAGCCCGCAGTAGCTGATGGTCTTCTTGATGGACGAAATACGCTGCCGCTCGCCGATTTCCAAGGCACCAAGCGCTTCTCCCTTGACCTATACATTCAAACTTATCGGAAGTTGACTCTCTCGTAGGCATAGCGTCCATCATTCGTTCGCCCCATCCAGTGCATGCTCTAAAATTAGGACATTGGCAGTTCTGGCACGACAGGAGTGCGCGTTTGCCGAACCTTCTTTTTGAACATGCTTGGCCAGGTATGGTCATTTGGGGTCTTCTTTATGTCTCCGATTACACTTTAACGATAGTCTGCGCCCGCCTTTATGGACGACAGAAAACGATTGTCTTTGAGGGTAGCTACGAAATTACTCCGTTTTACCAGCGGGACATCGATTCTTTGCGAGTTGTGAGTCCTCGCTTTATTTTCATATTGTTCCTGACTTCGGGCCTCTTGGGCTTCCTTTGGATATTGAATGAAAGTTCCCCGGCTCCCGAGCTTTGGCAATTCGCCTTGGGCGCTTTAATCGGAGTCCAACTGGCGGTACACCTGCGTCACTTTCGCAATCTTTTTCTCTTTCGCTCAATCAATAACACGGACTTGATTCACGGCCGCATTGAGTATGGCCGACGTGTGGTTCTTCGGGCCTCGTCATGGGAGTGTTTCGCATTTTCCGGTTTCTATTTGATGTTGTTCGCCTTCACAGGAAGCTGGTTCATGTTGGGCGGCGCAGCAACTTGTTGTTCGTTGGGCGTAAAGCACCGCAGGCTCGCAGCCAAACTTCATACAAATATTGTGAGAGCGTCACAGTCTCCGCAGCAGACCTGAGAGTTGTCGAGTAGTGCCTGGTCAACGCGCAACCGGACATCTCTAACAATGTCGGCCCAGTCAAACTCTTTTTGAGCAGACTTCTCCATTCACTTCACCGATCCTGAGCGTTCCGAACTCGCAAGAATAGGTCACCCTTTTTATGACAGGTAAAGTCTCCGACTCCATCCGGGTCACATCGACTTAGAGCTTACCGACACCCTGCCGACCGGGCACTTTGCCTTTACTTGCTGAGATAACGGCAAGAACCCAATGGATATCGGGAAACGCAGTTCGTATGCGGGGCCGATGACCTCCCCTAAACGACCTACATCCCTGTCACATCCACCAGATATCTGTTTGCCGTGCAATGCCTCCCACCACTTTAGGCGCGACGCCTAGTCTCCCTTCAAGCCATAGGTTTCCGACCTGGGCCTAATAACCTGTCGACAGCCGCAAACGCCAGTCCAACAAGCAAGAACCCACCTGCCAAGAAAACTATATTTTGGAATACGCGGACGTTGCCGAGTGCTACCGCATCGAGGAACGGATAGGAATAACGGTGGGTGATCGTTGCGCGTAGGAGGGCGTACATCACATAGAGCAACGGATAGCCCAGCCACAAAAAAGGATGCACCCAGCGAAGACGCCCTTTTGGGACGAACAGCAGCCAATACAGAACGACTAGAATGGGGCTGAGATCGTGAAGGAGTACGTCGGCCCACAGGGCTGGACCCTCCGAAACGCGAAAATCGAGCAATAGCAAGCTGTAGCCGAGGCCGACGACAGCGATGTAGCTGGCAATAGCGCCCAGAACCGTGGGACGGCGGAAGAAGCTTGCGAGTTCTGAAGCAGGCGCGAGTAAAGGAACGATGAGCGCTGATGCGACAAGTAGATTGGTTAGAATCGTGAAGTAATCTAGAAAGACAAGGATGGCCTGCACCCAATGGCGTCGCTGCGACGCGATGAGGTTGTTGGTCAGATAGAACTGCAAGATCAGAGCGAAACAGACCAGCGCGCCTGCGACCATTGCGTACGTACGTTCACGAGCGCGTATCGGTGTATTCATCAATTTTTCTCGGTTCGGTAATTCCCGCCAAAAGGCGTCGTACGAAACTAACCCCAGGGCTGGCACCTTGTTGTTTACAAGCCCCAACATTTCGCGCCATGATTTCCCCGATGCGAATATCAGGGGAGCCCCGATGGACCGCTCTTGGAGTTGAGCGTAGACATAGCACGGAAATAATTATGAAGGGCTGTATCACTCCATACATTAGTTGCCGACTTTCGAGCAGTTCTACGTGGTGTCGTCTTGTTGATTTAACAGGACGTAAATTCTAGAACCTCTCGGGCGGAGAGCGTCTCTTAGCCGCGTGGAATTGCTCGACAGTCGGCAATCCTGACCATGTGAAACTGACTATTTCTTCAGGAGCAGCGGTGGGCCGCTCACTTCCTTTTCCCTGAGGTTGAAGGTTACCTCGACGTGGTCGGCGATTTTGATGAACGGAATGCCTTTGTTCATGCCGTAGTCCTTGCGATCGAACTTCATGGTTCCAGTGATCTCGCCCGACCCGATGCCCTGGCTCGAAATGGTCAGCGTCAGCTTCTCCGGGTTGGAAACTCCCCGTATTCTGAAGTCGCCGTCGACCTCCAGCGTATTGGGGCCGGTCTGCACCATTTTGCTGGAGACGAAAGTGATCTCCGGATTTTGCTTCACGTCGAAAAAGTCTTTGCTTTTGAGTTTGTTGTTTTTCATGCCGCTGCCGGTGTCGACACTGTCGGCCTGGATTTTGACGTTGAGGACGCCGGTGGTGGGATCCGGTGACGCGAAGTTCAGGGCGGCATCCCACTTGTCGAACTTGCCGACGATGGCCACGGAAGCTTTGACGTAGAACTTGATGGAGCTTTCTTCCGGGGAGGCCGCGAAGGTGGGAGCTTGTGAGCGGGCTGCCGAGGAGAGTACGGATAACAATAGGCAAAGGATGGCAAATCGCATGGCGCGAAGTGTGCGAGCTTCGCGCCCTATTGTCAATTGAGTTTTTGCGGCAGCTCCCGTGATCTCCAGTCCAACCTGCAGAGTCTTCGTTAGCACTGTGCGCGTGACGACACGGTGTTCCCACAGGCACACATCACTGCCGGATGCAGAGACGCGAAATTTCCAATAAATCAGAGAATTCCTGATTGGAGACTCGCCTGCAAGTATTGCCGCGAATGCTGTCGGAGTATAGTAATCCGTCATTTACGAGGGTGCGATGGGTGGCAGCGGCAAGAGACGATGGTGGTGGATAGCGGGATGTGTTGCCGGGGCCATTGCGGCTTCCGGCGCGTGCATAGCGTGGCGGGCCTCCCGCGCAGTGCGGATTTCGACCGAGGAAGTGCGCGCGGAACGCGAGATCGCCTTCGAGGTGCGGCCATACTTGCCGCCCATCAATTCGACTTTTGAGCCGGTGCGGTCGCCGGAAATCTTCCTACAAGCGGTACGTTTTCAAAATCACCTTTACATCGCTGGACCGGCGGGACTTTCCGAGTACGACTCGGTCGGAGCTTTGTCGCGGGAGTTCCGGGTAGGAAGAGATCTGCCGGGTTCGCCGCTGGTCGCTGTGAGTGTGGGCGTGTTGACGGACTCCAGCGAACCGGAGTTGCTGGTCGCCACCGCGGAACAAGGGCTTCTGATTTTTGACGGGCGCGCATTTCGCCGAATTTATCCCGCGGACGCGCAGATCCGCGATGTGACTTCGATCTTGCCGGTTTCACCCGGGCATTTGCTGATCGGCACAAAAAAACGAGGCGTACTGCTGTACGACGGAAAGACGATTCGCGAATTGCACGCGACACTTGGCCGGATGTACGTGACTGCCCTTGCGGGAACGGAAGTGGATTTGTGGGTAGGGACGCTGGATCAGGGCGCGAAGCACTGGCATGCCGGAACCACGGAAACTTTTGGACAGGCGGAAGGGCTGCCGGACGCGCAGGTGCAGGCGATTGTGCTGGCCGGCGAGAAAGTGTACGTGGGAACCCCTTTGGGTGTGGCGGAGTTTGAGGACGGGCGGTTTTCTCGGGTACTGGGCGCGGGAGTGCTGGCAACAGCGTTGCTCGTGAACCGTGATGAGTTGCTAATCGGTTCGCATGATCAAGGTGTGGTCCGTGTGCCGCTGAAAGGACGCCGAGTTGCGGCTGCGCGCGTGGACACGGCGGAACTTAGCGAGGTGCGGCAGTTTCTGGTAACCGAGGAAGGTGTACTGGTTTTGGCGCGAGACGGCGTATTCGAAATGAGTGCCCGCGGATTTGGCTGGAAGGAAGTGTTGAAACCACGCGCCGCGGTGTTGAGTGACCCAAATATTTCGGCGCTGGCGACCGACAAGCGCGGGCAATTGTGGGTGGGTTATTTCAACCGCGGGCTAGACATTTTGCCAAACGTGTTTTCGAGCGAACTACTAAATGGGCCAGGCCGCACGGTGCATGTGGAGAACGATCGGGTGTTCTGCGTCAACCGGATCTGGCCAGATGCTAAAGCCGACAGGGTGGAAGTGGCTACGGCAAATGGGCTGGTGCGATTTGGTGCGAGCGGAAGCCAGGAGCAAGTTTTGACGCGGGCCGACGGACTGATTGCGGACCATGTCACGGATGTGGTGCCGTACCGCGAAGGCCTGGCTGTGGCGACCCCCGCGGGGATTACGTTTCTGGACGCGGACGGCGCGCGAAGCATGTACAGCTTTCACGGGCTTGTGAACAACCATGTGTACGCTCTGGGGGTTTCCGGCGACGACCTGATGGTGGGAACGCTTGGCGGGCTTTCGACGATTGAAAAGGGATTTGTGCGCGCGAATTATACGGCTGGACGGTCGGGGTTGAAACAGAACTGGATTACGGCGGTGGTGCGCGTGGATGACGAATGGATGATTGGCACGTATGGCAGCGGAGTAGTGGGAATGGATGACGCGGGAAAGTTTCACGTATACGAAACGGCTTCGGGCCAGATGGAAATTAATCCCAACGCCATGCTGGTAACGCCGACGCACGTGTTCGCGGGAACGCTTGGCGACGGATTGCTGGTGTATGACCGGGAGAAGCGGCGCTGGAGCGCGCTGAGAGAAGGAATGCCCTCGAGAAACGTGACGGCGCTGACGGAAAGCAACGGGTACGTCTACGTAGGCACGGACAACGGTTTAGTTCGGGTCGAGGAGAAAAAGCTACGGCCATGAAGTTTGCGCTGAGAACCCTTGCACTGCTGTTGCTTACACCGCTGGCGTTGTTCGCCGACGGCGGTGTGCTGATCCCACGCGATAAGGCGCAACCCGATCCCTCCATTCTTTCGCTGGAGGAGATGGAAATTAGCGTTCAAATCGACAACGGCGACGCGCGCGTTTTTGTGAAGCAGATCTTTGCGAACCATACCGGCAGGATTGAAGAAGGCAACTACGTATTTGCGCTGCCGGGCCGCGCAACAGTTTCCGATTTTGCGGTGTGGGACGGACCGACGCGGATTCCGGCCGTGATATTGGAGCGCAAGCGCGCCGAGGAGATTTACAACCAGTTGAAGCAGCAATCGATCGATCCGGGATTGCTGCAGATGGGCGAGCGCGGAGCGGAAGAGGCGAAACGCAGCGCACTGTTCAGCGCGCGGATTGTACCGATTCCCGCGTATGGCACGAAGCGGCTGGAGTTTGAGTATCACGAAACCATCCCGGTGGAGAATCTGAAGTCATATTTCGCCATTCCGCTGCGGCCGGACGCGTACCAGGCGCAGGCTGCGCGGCACTTCCGGATTAATTTCGAGTTGCGCTCGGCACTGGGCCTGAACAACTTCCAAGTTGGATCGAAAGCGTTTCCACTGAAGCTGGAGGAGCAGAACGCGCACGTGGTTCGCGGATATTTTGAGGGCGAAAACACCAAGCTGACGGAAGACTTGGTAGCTACGTTTGATTTGGACAAGTCCGGGAGCGATACCGTGGCGGTGATCACACACCGAAATCCGGTGAGCGGGCAGCCCTCGCCGACGGAGAAGGCGCCGGTACGCAGCACGAATGAGCCGGGATTTTTTGCGACCGAGGGACTGCTCGGTAACGGGGCGGTGAATCGCGGTGCCGGAGATGAGGCGACTACAGCCGAATACATTCCCAAATCCGTGGTGATTTTGTTTGACACTTCGCTGTCCATGCAGTGGGAAAAACTGGAGCGAAGTTACCAGGCTCTGGAGGCCCTGCTGCGTAGTTTGAAACCCGCGGACAAGTTCAATCTGATTTTGTTCAATAGTGAAATGCAAGCATTTCAGCCGTCGCAGGTGAATGCGGAAAGCAACAAAGTGCAAGCTGCTCTCGATTTTGTGCGCGCCAGCCGGTTGCGTGGCGGTACGAATTTGCAGAGTGCGCTCAGGGATGGATTGCAGCAATGCTCGGGTGGCGACGGCCCGAGGGGCGGTGGAAGTCCTTATCTCGTACTACTGAGCGATGGCGGCGCGACGCAAGGGGTGCTAGGTAACGGCAAGCTGGCTGCTTGGTACGAAGCGGAATGGAAGCGACTGCCGGAGGCGAACCGGCCCAAGACGTATGCTTTCGGCGTGGGCGATGACGCGAATTTGCCGTTGCTGAAACTGCTCGCGCGGGAGAACGGCGTGCTGGAAAATGTTTTGTCCACGGAGCCGATGGAGTTCAAGCTGAATTCGTTTCTATCTAAAATTGGGCGCAGTCCAATCGGCCAACTGGACCTGAAGGTGTCTCCGGAATCGGCCGTGGACCTGGTGTATCCGTTACAGGACGCCGTGTTTTCCGGGTCCATGGCCACGTGGGTCGGGCGCTATACAAAGCCGGTGCAAAGCGTGGAGTTCACCGCACACGGAGTGAGAGACGGAACGCCCTTCGCGATCGCCAAAAAAGTCGAATTGCCGCGCGAAAATGCAGAACATTCGCAATTACCACGCCTTTGGGCGCGGGCGCGCGTGGGTGCGCTGTTGGAGAAAATCGAACGCCAAGGCGAGGACCAGGCTTCCATCGAAGAAATTATCCGGCTAGCCAGGCAATACAAGCTCGTGACGCCGTACACATCGTTTCTGGCAGTACCGCGCGCGCTGCTGAGGCCGCGGGTGATACGTCCCGGCGACCCGGTGATCCGCGTGAAAACGCATGACTCGATCGTTTCGGTGGTGGCGCTGTTTCCCTTCGGATTGACGCAGGGTCTGCGCTATCTGCCGAATGAAGATATTTGGCAGACGCGATTCTATGCGCCAAAGGATTTGGCCGATGGAACGTACAGCGTAAAGCTCGTGCTGCGGGACCGCGCGGGCAACGTTTACAAGGAGCACAAGACGTTTGTGATCGCCAGCAAGTCGCCCGAAGTGCAGATCAAGTTGGCCAGGAAACGCTACCGCGCGGGAGAGACGGTGCAAGTCAAAGTAGCCACGTCGCAAAATACCCGGACGCTGGTAGCGCGAATCGAGGGCGTTGCCCCGGCGGGACTGCGATGGGATGCACAAGCCGGAGCGAACACCGGCGAACTGCGAATTCCGGAGCAGATGATTCCAGGAACATACAAGCTGACCGTGACCGCGGAAGATATTGCACACAACATGGGCTCGCAGGGGGTGGACATTGAAATCGTTCCGTGATTCCGCACCCAAGAAATGCGCATGCCGGACGAAGCTCGGAATGTTTGGAGTGCTTCTTGGCGCGATTGCGTTGAGTTTCACCCTGGCGGCGCGCGGGGAATTGCCTGGATGGATACGCAACATCGAGGCCCAGACCGGGATCGAAAGTGCGTTCTTTCGTGCCATGCGCTTGCCGTACGGAGACGTGCTGTACCGGCGGCCGCCGTCGGAGACCCGGGCGGCGCTAAGCGAATTGATTGAACATACTCCGGATGCCGACGAGTTGTATTCGCTGCGAGCGCTGGAAGACGAGCAGCAGCTTGATTTTGCGGCGGCGGAAACGGACTGGAAGCTGTACGCTGCGAAAGCAAGGAACAAATCCGTAGCGACACTGCAATTGGCGGATTTTTATCATCGCCGGCTGCGGCCGCAGGACGAGATTGCCACTTTGCGAGCCGTTGCCGATGCGCCAGCGGATGCGAGTGAGAAATTCACTCCCGTGCCGGAGCAACGGTCGTGGACCGCGTTCGAACGCATTTTCGGAATTATTCAGGCGCAGGCCCCGTCCAGCGACGTTTCCGTCGCGAATTACAAGGCGTGGATTGCGCGCTATCCCAGGGAGCAACAGCTGTACTCGCGATTCCTCGATTATCTGATGGATCAAAAGGATTTTGCCGACGCGAACCGATTGATCGCGGAATGCCAGAAGCAATTTCCCAGCGACACGATTTTTGCGGTGAAAGCGAAGGCGCTGCTGGAATACCGGCAGGGCGCGCTGCAACAAGGCCTGGCGGTTTACGAGAAAACCTTCCAGCCGCTTTGGGATCCGGAGCTGGTGAAGAGCTATTTCGATTTGCTCGGGCAAACGCAGAGCCTGCGAAAGCTTCTGGATGAGGCTCGCGCGGAACTGAGCGCGAATCCGGAGGATCTGAAGGCCACCGCGCGTGTTTTCTACTACTACCAGCAGCAGGGAAAACTGGACGCGGCGCAGCAGGCCATTACCAGCTTGCGACTCCACAAAGAGGCCGCGAAATCGCCATGGACGGCGGACGAACTCTATGTTTGTGGGCGCTTGCTGGAAGACATTCACGCGTATCAAGAAGCGGCGCGCTATTATTTCGCACTTTATAACGGTGCAGGGAATGGCGGAGCGACCGCAAAGGTCGCGCAGGAGCGCTCTCTCAGCCGACTGACGAACATTTTGCTGACGGCACCGGAAGCACCGATTCGGCTGGGGAGCGGGGAACTTTCTCTCTATAAGGACATTGCTACGCTGGACCAGGGTCCGGGCTACCTGAATGGAATTCTTTCGCTGATTTTGAATTCCACGTCGCCGGAGAGTGAGTATCCGGCGGAAGAACAGCATGGCGTGCCGTATTTTCATCGGGCACGCGCGGCGGAGTTGCTGGCGCTGCTGGACAAGGATTTTCCGGACGCGGCGAATCGGGCAGAGCTGCACGCGAAGCTGCTGGAGTTTTACGCAAACAGCGGCAAGAGCGAGATCGTGCTGCAGGTCGGAAAACAATTCCTGGCGGACTTTCCCAAGGCTGAGCAGCGGACGCAGATATCGCTGCTAATGGCAGATGCGGACGAGCGGCTGAAACGTCCGCGCGAGGAATTCGCGATTTACGATGCGGTGCTGCAGGAACTTTCGAAACAGGCGGAGGGGATGCCGCTGGGAGCGCGCGTTGCGGGCGCAGAAGAGTTTGCACCGGGGCGCAGGGGTGGAAATACACGCATCGACACCGGAGAAGGCGAGGGCAATGAAGGAACGCCAGGTTCCGACGCGTTTTCACGCGTGAGCGGCGACCGGGCGAATATTGCGTTCCAGCTGAAAAAGCATTCGGGAGTTCGAGAGAGCGGTCCGCGTGCGCCGGAGTATTCGCGCGTGCTGGAAAGATACTTGGCGCGGCTGGTGGAGTCGAAAGAAATTCCGGAGGCGCTGGGGGTGCTGCGCACAGAGATCGATCACAACCCGGATGATCCCGGTTTGTACGAGCGGCTCGCTATTTTTCTGGAACAGAACCATCTGGGGCAGGAGCAGGAAGAAGTGTACCGGCGAGCGATGGCGCGGTTTCCAGAGCGCTCCTGGTACAGCAAGCTGGCGCGCTATTACTTGCGCTATAAGAAAAACGCGGAGCTGGAAAAGTTGACGCAGGATGCGGTCAAGGAATTCGCTGGAACGGAACTGGAGAGCTACTTCCAATCCGTGGGTAGCAGTTCTCAAGCGATGTACGTGCGGCTGAATCAGTATGCGAACGCGCGTTTTCCGCACAATCCTTATTTTGTCAGGAATCTGTTGTACGCGTATCACAGCAAGCCGACCTACGATCACGTGGCTTGGTTGGCGCTCATTCGGCAACACTGGTTTGAAGAAGCAGATTTGCGGAATCGCTACTTCGAATATCTTTCGTCGTCGGGCCAATTGGAGAAAGAGCTCGTCGGCCTGCGGCAGACGACGCCGGCTGACGAAAATGGCGAATGGGATGCGTACGTGCGAAAAAATCCAGCGGCCGGGGAGGAATTGGCGGACGCGGAGATTTGGAGCTCGCATTTTGAGCAGAGCGCGCCGGTGCTGAAGGCACTGGCGACGGAATATCCCGCAGCGACGGAACTCGACCGCACAGCTTCGTCGGTTTTTCGATCCCTCGCCTACTTTGACCAGACGAAGACTTTCGTTGCGGCGAAGATCGAAGAGAATTTGCTGACGGTGAATCCCGGTGACACGGAAATATTGTCGCGTATCGGAGATATTTACGCGGACCGCGGGCTGTTCGCTGCTGCTGCGCCGTATTGGCAGCGAATTCCCAAGGTTGCGCCGGGAGAATCGAGTGGATACCTGGAAGCGGCGACGATTTATTGGGACTACTTTGATTTCGATAATGCGTTACGTCTGCTAGACCAGGGACGAAAGAAACTGGGGAACGCAACGCTGTATGGATACGAAGAAGGCGCGATTTTCGAAGCGAAGCGCGATTACCCGGGCGCAGTTCGCGAATATGCAATGTCCGCGCTGGCGGCCAACGGAGAATCTCCTTCCTTCAGCAGACTGCTGGAATTGGCGCGGCGGGCGAAGTATCGCGATCTGGTGAACGAAGGAACCGAGAAGCTGGCCGCTGCTGCCGGCGATTCGTTGCCGGCGATGCATCTGCGTGTGCGCGTACTGCAGGCAGAGAATCGCAAAGCGAAATTGATTGGGTACCTAAATGCGGCTGTGGATCGCGCGAAGACCATGGAGCAGGCTGCGGAAATCGAGACCATCGCGCAGCAGAATTCGCTGGAAGATGTGCGGCAGCGCGCGCTGGAGAAGCAGGCCTCGCTGGCTGTCGATCCAGTGACGCGGCTGCAATTGCGTTATCAACTGGTGCGGTTGTATGAAAGCCGGAAGGATTTTGCGTCTGCGCAAAGGAATGTTGAGGCGCTTTATCGCGATGATCCTAAAATCCTGGGAGTGGTTCGCGCCACAGTGGATTTTTATTGGCGGAGGAAGAACTATTCGCAAGCGATCGCTGTGCTGCGCCAGGCCGCGAGGGACGCGTATCCACTACTGGGAAGGCAATTCACCTTTGAGGCGGCGAGAAAATCCACGGAAGCCAAGGAATTTCAGCAGGCCAGAACGTTGCTGGACGATTTGTTAAAGGATGCACCAGACAACAGCGAATATCTTGCAGCTATGGCGGATACCTACGCGCAGGCCGGTGATGCACAGGGGTTAGAACAGTTTTATGTGGACAAAATTGCGGCATTTCGCGATGCGCCGTTTACGGGTGACGAACGGAAGGCACGAATCGCAACGCTGCGGCGCGGGCTGATCCCTGTCCTCACGCAACTAAAGAAATACGGCGGAGCGGTGGACCAATACATCGAACTGCTCAACAACTATCCGGAAGATGAAGCGCTGGCGGCGGAGGCGGCACTGTATGGATTGCGTTACCAGCGCGAAAAACGGTTGCTGGATTTTTACGCCAACACCGTGCAGCAATCGCCGCGTGATTTCCGCTGGCCGATGGTGTTGGCACGCACGCAAACCAGTCTGGAGGATTTTCCGGCTGCGATTGAATCCTACGGGAAGGCGATCGCGATTCGTCCAGACCGTACGGATTTACGGATTGCGCGGGCGACGCTGGACGAGCGGCTGTTGCGATTCGACGATGCGGCGAGCGACTACGACAAGCTGTATCAACTGGCATATAGGGATCCCAAGTGGATGGAGAAGATTGCCGAGGTGCGCACACGGCAGGGAAGAAATGCCGATGCGGTGGTGGCGCTGAAAACGGCGCTGATCGATGTCGAACCGCAGCGCGCCAGCAATTATTTCGAAGTGGCGCGCCGGTTGGAGGCCTGGGGAATATTGCAGCCAGCCAGGGAATTTGCGGAACAGGGACTCCGTATTTGCGGCGGCGATTTGCTGGCTAGCGGGGAGAATCACGAAGGCGCGAAGGTGTATGCGCGGATCATGACGCGACTGCGACAGCACGAACAGGCATACACAACGCTGCAGGGTGCGATGAAGGCGGCATCCGACTCCTTGCCGGTTTTGACGGAGCAGGTTGCGCGACGGGGAATCGCCGGAGTTTCCGATCGTGAATGGCGCGAGCGCACCTTGACTATTCGAAAAACCAACGCTGAGAGCGGAATGCGCAGCGCACTGGTGGAAATGGGTACTACGGCGGGGCGCCATTTCACCCCAGAGGAGAAAGTTTCCTTTGGCGGGTTTGCCCAGACGGTGCGGGCGTCGTTCCATGAGTCCGCGGCGGCGAACAATCTTGCATTTTCGCTGGTCGCGGCTGCGGGATTGGCGGAGATCGAAGCGCAATGGCGATACGAATTGATGATGAGCTTGCCCGCACGGGACAACGAATTGATGAGGCAAATGCGACAGTTGGTGCAACTGCAAAGGGAAAGGCTGAAATTTGCGGAACTTGGCCAACAGCTAGAGAAATTTGTTCCGCGCGTGAGGCCGGAAGACTACGGCGCGGTGAATCAAGCCGGCGCGGAGGCGTACCGGGCCGCGCGGGACGAACAGAAGGAACTGGAGCTGCTGTCGAATCTCTCGCCCGGATATCTCGACCCGATCAATCAGTCGCGTTTTCTGGAATTGATGCTGAAGGCTCGTCCACAGCAGCTTGTGAAAGTTGCCTCGGAGTGGACGCCGTTCGGGCAGATTGCCGCGGACTATGCGGTGCTGCATGGGAATGCGGAACTTGCGCAGGCTGTCGTTGCGGCACGCAGCCACTCGCGGCCGGCCGTATGGGGAACATCGTACACCGCGCTGGTCGGAATG
>Ga0210384_10006126_pt1 | contig 12880 bp, 13 predicted proteins | sample IncBWH2MmetaG_FD_160574 | JGI IMG/M metagenome (GOLD analysis project Ga0210384, IMG submission 160574) | Forest soil microbial communities from Barre Woods Harvard Forest LTER site, Petersham, Massachusetts, United States - Inc-BW-H-2-M | ecosystem: Environmental > Terrestrial > Soil >... | reverse complement strand
CCGGTCGGCTCTGCGTGATTGCGACGAGGTCATCGCGAGCAACCAGGTCGAGTACGAGGTGCGGAGTCCCAGCAACGCCCTGGTGATCATCCACTACTCCTGCTACGTCGTATGGCGCGATGAATCAGGGAGGCCGTGATGCTCCATGGCTCAGTCTATCGGGGCCGTCAACGGCCTCGGCGCTCCGGTTGAAGCACCGGATGTGATAGGTCGCCGAGCCGGACAGGACGAGGCTCTCGTTCGGCTTGATCGGTTGCCGGCACACGACGCAGAGCGGCTCGTGGGGCGGCCGACGGCGTGTCGGCCGCGACGACGCCTGCCCTGGCCGGTCCAGGGCCGCCGCGCTCGACACCGCCGGGGTGCGCTCGAGGCTCACCAACACTCCCGGGATGCTCCGCCTTACCCTGTCATTCCTTCCCATCCAACGATCCTCCAGTCCGATTGAACGGTGTCGCATCGCTTGAATTCCCGATCGATAGAGCCGAGGCGCGTGCATACGGATCGAACGCGGACGCATCGGCTGTGCCATGGAACTGGCCGATGCTCGGGCGCCTATCGTGCGGACGGCGGCTGGGGCGCGGGCGGGGCGGTCGGCGGGCAGGGAGCCTCTGCCGAGGCGGCCGGAGGCGCAACGTCCGGTTTCTGGTTCGCTTCGACCGGCCGGCAGCTGGCGGGCGCGGGCTGGGGCTTGAGCGGCGCCGAGGGAAGCTGCAGGGGAAGCGGATTGGAAGGCAGTGGAGGCTGCGGCATGGGCGGCGCCGGCGGTGGCGCCGGGACGGTGGGCACTCGTCTCGGGGGCGGATCGGCCACCGCCGGCCGGCCTGTCCCCCACGAGGCCACCAGCAGGGCCGCCAACAGGATTGCCACCGCTCCGGAACCTCGATGGTTCAACTCATCCTCCGGCCGAGCCGGCCCGCCATGCCCGCGGTGACCAGGAGAGCAAGGCTGGTAGCCAGAACCGTGGCGTCGCTTCCGAGCCTTTGCATCACCCACGCCAGGATGGTCATTCCGAGCATCGCGGCTCCCATCGCCACCGCTCCGTAGAGCGTCAAGAGTCGCCCGATCATCGCGGGAGGCGCGACTTCCTGGAGAACACCCCACGCGATCGGCGTGAACAGGCCGATCCCCGCCCCGATCAGGCAGAGGAGGCCCGCGACCACTAGCCGGTTCAGCGTGAAGAGCAGGCCGCCGAGACACAGCGCGCTGATCACGCTCGACAGCGCGATCGTTCGCACCCGGGCTGCCACCCTCCACACCCCCACGCGAACGAGCCCCATCGAGACCGCCAGAATCCCGATGCCGAGGCTCGACCACAGGTACCCGACCTCCGCCGGGCCGAGACCGAGCCGGTTCTTTCCGAGGATCGGGAACAGGGTGGAGAACGCGCTCATCCCGAAGCTATAGAGTGCTGCGGTCAACATCAGCTGCAGGATCAGGGGCTGTTGCACGAAGGCGTAGCGGATACCTTCGACGAGATCCGCGATCGCCGATTGCCATTGGCTCGACGCGGTTCGCGCCGGGTCGATGCGCGGAATGCGCACGAAGAGCAGGCACGCGGCGGACGTCAGGTACGTCAACGCGTTCACCCCCAGGACCTTCTGCGAGCTCAACGCCGCGATGCCGACGCCGCTGAGCGCCGATCCCACGACGACGCCGATGCTCGAGGTGACCTGGAGCAGGGCATTCGCGGCCGTGCATCGGTCGCGAGAGACGATGAAGGGCACCGCCGCGATCATGGCGGGACCGAACACCGCGGCCGCGATCGAGTTCAAGAAGATCAGGCCGAAGAGGTATTCGACCGTCAGCGATTGGGGCGGGATCGCCCAGGGGACGAGCCCGATGATCAGCATGCGCAAGAGGTCGCTCGCGATCATCAGGGATCTCTTGGGCAGCCGGTCGAGGTAGACGCCGATGAGCGGCCCGAAGATGACCGGGGGGAGCGTCTGGAGGAGGCCGACGACGGTGGTCTGCAGGGCCGAGCCGGTGACCGAGTAGACGAACCAGAGCAGGGCCAGTCGGGTGATGCCGTCGCCGACCTGTGACACGAGCTGGCCCCACCAGAGCCAGCCGAAGTCCCATTCGGCCAGCAGGCTACGTTCGCGCGACTCCGGCTCGGCTCTGGGCTCGGGAATCAACACGGCTTCGCCGCCATGGGACCCGATAGCTCGCCTCGAGGCTCGCCCCCGCGGCCGAATCGAGGAGGCCGCCGTTCGCGAACGCCGAGGTGCCGAGGCGGGCCATCTCGCGCTGAACCAGCTCCCGGTAGACGCCGGGACCGCTGAGGAGCTGGTCCGGCGCGCCGTCCTGCACGATCCGTCCCGCCTGCAGCACCACGATTCGATCGAAATCGCGCAGGGTCGAGAGACGATGGGCGACCGCGATCACGGTTCGGCCATGCATCAGGCGCTCGAGGGCGATCCGGATCGCCTCCTCGGAGTCGATGTCGAGCTCGGAGGTCGCCTCGTCGAGGAGGAGGATCGGGGCATCCTTCACGAGCGCGCGGGCGATGGCCAGCCGCTGGCGTTGCCCTCCCGAGAGCTTGATGCCGCGATCACCGACCACGGTGGCGATGCCTTCCGGCAGGGCCTCGATGAAATCGAGGCTTTGCGCCGCCGCGGCGGCCTCCAGCACCTCGTCGTCGGATGCCTCGGGCCGGCCGTAGCGAATGTTCTCCAGCACCGAACGATGGAAGAGCGAGACGTCCTGGGGCACGATCGCGATCGCCTGACGCAGGCTCTCCTGGGTGATCCGGGTGACGTCGCGGCCCTCCACGAGGATGCGCCCGGACTGCACGTCGTAGAACCGTTGGAGGAGAGCCAGGAGGGTCGATTTGCCGCCCCCGGAGGCACCCACCAGCCCCACCCGCTGCCCGGCCGCGATGCGGAGCGCGAAGTTCGCGAAGACCGGTCGCCCGCCCGGATACTTGAAATGGACCGCTTCGAACGCGACGCTCCCCCGGCGGGCGTGGAGCGGCGCCGCCGCCGCGTGGTCGCGCAGGGCGTGGGGGACGAGAATGGTCGCGAGCGCCTCGGCCAGTCGGGCCATGTGCTGGGTCACGTCCACGAGGGCCACCGCGAGATCACGCGTCGCGTGGAGGATGGTGAACCCGAGAGTCGTGACGAGCACGACGTCGCCGGTGCTGGCTTCTCCGCGACGCCAGAGCGCAAGCGCCCAGGCCAAGAGGGCGATCGCGAAGCTGATGGTGGTCACCGCGTGGGCGAGCCGCACCCGTTCCAGATAGAGCAGGCTTTGCCGGCGCGCGGTCATCTCGTGACCGATCGTCTCATCGAACCGGTGATGTTCGCGTCCGAGCCCGCCGAAGGCCCTCACCAGCGGCATGTTGCCGATGATGTCGATCATCTCACCGTCGACCGCGGCGGCCCGGTCGGCGAAGCCGCGGTGCAACGGCTCTCCCTTGGCGGCCAGCCGGAACAGCGCGCACGCCACGACCACGGCGACCCCCGCCATGCCCGCCATCATCGTCACGTTGACGGTCGCGAGCAGAGCGACGGCGGCCAGGGTGGCCAGGCAAGGCGGCAGGACGTTCCAGATGGCCATGGTCTCTACGGTGAAGACCGCATTCGAGGTCGCGGTGATGCGGCTCGTCAGCGCGCCGGGCAGGCGATCGAGAAAATAGCTCGGCGCGTGCCCGGTGAGATACCGGAACAGATCCCGACGCACGTCTCCGGTCACTCCGACGAAGATGTAGCTCGCGATCAAGCCGGCCACGCGCCAGAAGAGGGTATCTCCCACGACCAGAAGCACGAGCACGACGAACGCGGCTCCGATCTGACCATTCTCGCGCTGGCCGCCGGAGAGGCGATCGACCAGCATCTTCACCGCGTACTGGGTTCCGACCGAGCAGGCGACGGCCTGGACGACGGCGACGAGGATCGCGAGGTGGGACAGGGGACGCGCCCGCACGTAGCGGGCGAGGAACGCGAGGGGGCGCCCCCGATACTCACTGAGGTCAGCGCTGGCCATCACGTGCGCCGAGTTGCATCGGCCATGCCACGCCGCGAACCTCCCAAGTATGGGCGAAGGCTTCGCACTCCGGCCTGCAGCGTTCAGGCGGGGCGGTAGTTTTTGCCGTCTCGGTTGTAGTTTTTACGAGTCCGAAGTGTCATTGCTCACCGCTTGATCACCGCCCGGCGGGCGAGATCAGCGGTAGAGGTCGATCAGCTGCTGCAGGGCGACCATCTGGTTGCCCTTGGTCGAGGAGGGCACCACGATCAGCGTCTTCACGCCCGCCGCGTACCAGGCCTCGACGCCCTCGCGTACCTCCGCCGGGCTGCCGTAGAGGGTGACCTGGGTGAGCCAGCGGTCGGACATCAGCGAGGGGAGCTCGTCTTCCCGGCCCGCCGCGATGGCTCGGCGGATGGCCTGCATCTCCTCCTCGAAGCCCGCCTCGATCCAGTAGTTCTGGTAGTTCGGGAGCTTCACGTAGCCGATCAGGGTGCGGCGATTGACCGCGGCGGCCGCGGCCCGGTCGGCGTCGATGCAGGTGGGCACCATGTTGCCGACGAAGAAGTCGGGGCTCGTGCGCGCCGCGTCGGGCAGCGCCTTGAGCGATTCCGGCATGTGCGAGCGCGCCGCGTTGGCCCACACCGCGCCCTGCGCGATCTCGCCCGCGAGACCTGTCATCTTCTTTCTGAGAGTGGCCAGCGTGATCGGCGGCAGCTCGCCCACCTGCTTGGCGCCGGCCTTGAGATCTTGCACGAAGCGCCGCATGTCCTCGAGTGGCTTGCCCGGCTTGATGCCGAGGCGATCGTGCGTCGGCCCGTGGCTGATGCCCACGCCGAAGCGGAAGCGCCCGCCCGACAGCTCGTGGACGAGCGCCGCGGTCTGGGCGAAGTCGAACGCGTGGCGCGTGTAGATGTTGGCGATGCTGGTGCCGATCGGGATCGCACGGGTGGAGAGCGCGATCGCCTCGCACAGGCCGAGGCCGTCGCCGAGGCTCGGGCAGTAGAGGCCGGTGAAGCCCTCGTCCTCGAGGCGCCTCGCCATGTCCACGGTGGCCTTGCGCCGCCCGGGGACCGCGGCGAGGCTGACCGCGGGCTTGCGCGTCACGCCCACGGCACCGCTCCGCCCCAGCGGTTGAGCGAGGTGGTCTCCGACGTCGGCCGCCGCTTGCTCGAGCCGTACTTGACGGCCGGGTAGCCGAGCGGAATGCAGAAGTGAAACGTCATCTCCTTGGGGATGTCGAACATGGCGTGGAAGCGGTCCATCACCTTCGCGTGCAGCGTGGTCGGCAGCGAGCCGATGCCGAGCGCGTGGGCGGCCAGCATCAGGTTCTGGCAGGCGGGGATCACCGAGTTTGCGCCGCCGCCCGGCGCGGTGAACGCGAAGACGACGCAGGGCACGTCCTTCATGTCCTCCGACAGCCCCATCGCCGAGCGATGGTTCTTGTCGGTGAGGGGGATGTCCTCGGGCTTCGTCCACTTGTGATCGTCCCAGCGCTTGGCCCACCACGCCTCCTTGTAGAGCGCGCCGAATTCGCGGATCTTCGCGCGGTCGTTCACGATCAGGAAGCGCCCCACCTGGTTGTTGCCGCCGTTCGGGGCCTTCACCGCGGCCTCCATGAAGAGGTGGAGGTCCTCGATCGGGATGGGATCAGGGCGAAGCTTCCGAACGGACCGCTGGGTGAACATCGCTTCCCCGATCGGCATCTTCAGACGGTCGATCTGCATGGGCTCCCTCCTGGCAATGGGGTCACGAGCCGAGGACGCGCCCGAGCCAGCGGGCCACGTCGGCGATCTCGTCGGCGGAGACGGAATGGGGGATCGCGTACTGGTGCCACTCGATCGGGTACCCGAGCTCGGCGACCTGCTCGCGCCCGTGCTCGGCCATGGCCAGCGGGATCATCGGATCGTGGACGCCGTGGGCCCAGAAGATCGGCACGTCACGATTCGCGGGCGAGGCCTCGGTGGTCAGGGTGTTGGAGAGCGGCAGGTAGCACGAGAGGGCCATGATCCCGGCGAGCCGCTCCGGATAGCGCAGCCCCAGGTGCAGCGCCATGGCGCCGCCCTGGGAGAAGCCGGCCAGCACGATCCGGCCGGGCGCGATCCCACGCTGTCGCTCGCGCGCGACGAGCGCGTCGATCTGACGCGCGGATTGTCGGACGCCCGCCTCGTCCTCGCGCCGCACCCCCGCGAGCGCACGGATGTCGTACCACGCGCGCATGACGTGGCCCTGGTTGATCGTGACGGGTCGCAGCGGAGCGTGCGGAAAGACGAAGCGGACGGCCGGGCGCGGGGGCAGCCGCAGCTCGGGCACGATGGGCTCGAAGTCGTGCCCGTCGGCGCCGAGGCCGTGCATCCACACGACCGCGGCGGTCGGATCCGGCGCGGTCTCGATCTCGATGGCGTCCAGGAGGTCGGGCATGGCGGGCGTCGTTGTGCGAGTATACGTCGCCAGGGAGGGAGCGTCCATGACCGCCGTCGCCCCGGAGCGCTTCGCCAAGGGCCGCACCTTCGACGAGTACGTCCGGCACGTCGCCAGCCCCGAGAACCTCGCCCGCGAGTCCTCGCAGGGCGAGCCGCGGCGCGATTGGAGCGGCTTCCTCCGCGAGCGCTACCAGAAATTCCGCCTGGGCGACGGCCAGGTCGCCGCGGTCAGGTGGCTGGCCGCTCAACCCGATGGCCCCGCGAGGATCCTGGTGATCTCCGAGGAGTGGTCGTCCGACTGCCGCCGCGACGTGCCGATGCTCGCGCGCCTGGCCGAGGCGGGCGGCATGGAGCTGCGCATCTTCGATCGCGACGGCCAGCGCTTCGGCCGGAGCCCGCGGCCGAGCCTGGCCGAGGCGCCGGACAGCAACGCGGATCTCATGGCCGAGTTCCTCAATGAGAAGAACGGCCAGACCTGGCAGTCGATCCCGGTGGCCGCGTTCTTCACCAAGAACCTGGAGTATCTCTATCACCACGTGGAGTATCCGGGCATGTACCGCAAGGATCGGCTGAACGGGCATCTCCGCGCAGCACGCCCCGGAGAGACGCCGGAGCAGACGCAGAAGCGCGGGACTCAGGCCTTCGTCGCGATGCTGGGGTCGCCGATGTTCGACGTGTGGGGCTGCGGGGCGTGCGACGAGATCATCAGCATGCTCTACGAGCGGATGGTGGTGGGCTCGCTCCCCGGCGCTAGCGGCACTCCTTGACCCAGTCCACCGCCTCGACGCTCACGCGATAGATGGCGGTCGCCTCGGGGACCGGCACGTCGAAGAGCCCGCGATCGCGTGAGAAGACGTCGCCCACCACGCGGGCCCGATAGGTACCCGTCACCGTCCCGTCCGCGCCGACCCGGTCCACCCGCATCAGGACGCGGGCCGCGTCCTTGATGTTGCTGTTGTAGATACCCCACCACGTAGGCCCGTCCGGCCCGCGTAGACTCCACACTCCACTCGGTCCGCAGCGAGTCCGGGCACTGCACGCCCGGGGTCTGGGCGGAGGCGAGCGTCCCCGCGTCGAAGCCCACCGAGACCGCCAGGGCGAGCACGAGTTTGCACATCCGCATGGCCGGTAGTGGACGCCTACGCCTCGCGGGATCTGAGGCGCGGCCGCCGGGGCGGTTGACAAGGCGTAGCGGCCATCGCAGAGTGCTGGCACCGAAGACCACCCCCCTCTTCCGGAGGTGCAGGCATGGCGCGTCCAGCATTCCCGTTACGGCTCCTGATTGCGTCCGCGATGGCGGCGCTGCTCACGTTGACGGCGGCCCCCGCCGATGCGCAGAAGAAGGGCGGAGTGCTGCGGGTCGGCAACCTCGGCGAGCCCCCGGCGCTCGACGCGCACTGGACCACCGCCAGCATCACCGAGACGCTCACCAACCACATCTACGAGGGGCTCTACAGCCTCGACCGGGACAACCGGCCGATCCCGATGCTGGCCGAGAGCCACACCGTCAGCCGCGACGGCCTTACCTACACCTTCAAGCTGCGGCAGGGGGTGAAGTTCCACAACGGCAAGGAGATGACCTCCGAGGACGTGGTGGCCTCGCTCAACCGCTGGGGCAAGCAGGCCATCTACGGCAAGGCGCTCTTCGCCCAGGTGGCCGAGCTGCGGGCGCTGGACCCCTACACGGTAGAGATGAAGCTCAAGGAGAAGTCGGCCATCGTGCTGATCTCGCTGGCGGTGCCGAACAACTTCGGCGCGATCTACCCGAAGGAGATCGCGGAGAAGTTCCCGCCCGAGGTGAAGGTGACCGAGTACGTGGGCACCGGGCCCTACAAGCTGGTCGAGTGGAAGCCCGACCAGTACATCCGGATGGTGCGCTTCGACGACTACCGGTCGCGCAACGAGAAGCCGAACGGCTACGGCGGCGGCAAGACCGCGTGGCTCGACGAGATCCGCTGGATCCCCGTACCGGAGGTCGCGACGCGGGTGGCGCAGGTGGAGACCGGCGAGCTCGACTTCGCCGACGACCTGAACCTCGACGCGTACGACCGGCTCAAGAGCAACCCCAACGCGCACCCGATCATCTCCAAGCCGTACTACTGGCTGGTCGCGGTCTTCAACAAGAAGGAAGGCCTGATGACGAACGAGAAGCTGCGGCAGGCCTGGCAGGCCGCGATCGACATCGAGCCGATCATGCGGAACGTGGCGGGGGGCAAGAAGGAGTTCTACCGGATGGACAGCAGCCTCGCGCCCGTCGAGATCAGCGCCTGGCACACGAAGATCGCGGGGCTGCCCTGGAACGAGCACGACCGGGACAAGGCCAAGCGGCTCCTGCAGGAGGCGGGCTACAAGAAGGAACCGATCCGCTTCATGACCACCCAGGAATACAAGTGGATGTACGACTTCGCACTGCTCAGCAAGCAGCAGCTCGAGGACGCGGGTTTCGTCATCGACCTGCAGGTGGTGGACTGGGCCACGCTGGTCAAGCGGCGCAACAATTCAAAAGAATATGACGTGTTCACGACCGGCATGGGCGCCTTCTACGATCCGACCCACCACATCTACCTCACCTCGAGCTGGCCCGGATGGACGAGCGACGAGGGCATCCTGAAGCTGCAGGCGGAGCTGGCCCGCGAGACCGATCCCAAGAAGCGCATGGCGCTCTGGGAGCAGCAGACCCGGCAGTTCTACGAGAAGGTGCCGGTCATCCGCTACGGCGACCTGTTCGGCCTGCGGGCGGCGCGCAACACCGTGAAGGGCCTCAACGAGGCCACCGAGCGCGTGCGGTTCTACAACGTCTGGCTGGAGAAGTAGCTTGGCGAGGCGCGGTGGCTTGGCGAGACGCAGCCGAAGGCGAGCCGAGCGGATAAATAATTGAGGCGGCAGCCCGTTCTCGGCGCGGCCTGACCTGCCCGCGTGTTCGCCTATCTCGTCCGTCGCGGCCTCGCCGTCATCCCGGTGATGGCGGTGGTCGTCACGGTGGTCTTCCTGCTCATCCACCTGATCCCGGGCGATCCGGTGAGCGTGATGCTGGGGCCGGACGCCACCCCGAGCCAGATCGACGCCACCCGGGCGTCGCTCGGGCTCGACCGTCCGCTCTACACGCAGCTCCTCGGTTTCTACGGCCGGGTGCTGCGCGGCGACCTCGGCCAGTCGTATTTCCTGGACCGCCCGGTGGTCACCGCGATCGTCGAGCGGGCCGAGCCGACCTTGATGCTGATGGTCTGCGCCCTCCTGGTGGCGGTGGTGATCGGGGTGCCCTCGGGGGTGGTGGCGGCGGCCCACCGCGGCTCGTTCTGGGACCGCGGGCTGATGCTGGGTTCCCTCCTCGGGGTGTGCATTCCCGGCTTCTGGCTCAGCCTCAACTTCATCTACCTCTTCGCGGTACGCCTGGGCTGGCTGCCCGCGGCCGGCTACGCGTCGCTCTTCGCGGACCCGCTGAGCGCGCTCCGCTACATGGTGCTGCCCGCGGTCTCCCTCGGCTTCAACCAGTCGGCCCTGATCGCGCGCATCAGCCGCTCCTGCATGCTGGAGGCCCTCCAGCAGGACTACGTGCGGACCGCGCGGGCCAAGGGCTTGCCCCAGCGCACCGTCACGTACGTGCACGCGTTCCGCAACGCGCTGGTGCCGGTGGTGACCGTGATCGGCGTGACCACCGCGGTGCTGATCGGCGGAGCGGTCATCACCGAGATCGTTTTCAATATTCCTGGCCTCGGCCGGCTCGTCATCTCGGCGATCCTGCGGCGGGACTACCCGGTGGTGCAGGGCGTGGTGCTGGTGACCGCGGCGACCTACGTGCTGATCAACCTGCTGGTGGACGTGCTCTACGCCTTCATCGACCCGCGCATCCGCTATGACTGAGCCGGGGACCGAGCGGCAGCGCTGGACGCGCCGGCTCGTCCGGAACGGCGGGGTGATGACCGGCGCCGCCATCCTGCTGGTGCTGGTGGCGGCGGCCCTGCTCGCCGACGTGGTGTCGCCCTACAACCCGACGCGCCTGGTTCCCGCGAACCGGCTCAGGCCGCCGAGCGCCCAGCACTATCTCGGCACCGACGAGTTCGGCCGCGACGTCTACAGCCTCGTTCTGCACGGCACCCGGATCTCCCTGCTGGTCGGGCTCACGACCATGCTGCTCACCTCGGCGGGCGGCATCGTGATCGGGCTCGCCGCCGGCTTCTCGCGTCGTCTCGACGTGCCCCTGATGCGCTGCATGGACGGGCTGATGGCCTTTCCGGCGATCCTGCTCGCCATCGCCCTGATGGCGGCCCGCGGCCCCGGGGTGTGGAACGTGATCGTGGCGCTCTCCGTCGTCTACATGCCACGCACCGCGATGCTCATTCGCTCCACCGTGCTGAGCCTGCGCGAGCTCGACTACATCCAGGCCGCGCGCGCGCTCGGCCGACGCGACAGCACGATCGCCCTCCGCCACATCCTGCCCAACTGCGTGGGCCCGCTGCTCGTGCAGGGCAGCTTCGTCTTCGCCTACGCGATCCTCGCGGAGGCCATCCTGGGCTTCCTCGGCGTTGGCGTGCCGCCCTACGTGCCCTCGTGGGGCAACGTGATCGCGAGCGGCAAGAACGTGATCCGCGAGGCGTTCTGGGTGAGCCTCTTCCCCGGATTGGCCTTGACGGTGGCCGGGTTGAGCCTCAATCTGCTGGGCGACGGTCTGCGAGACGTGCTGGACCCACGACTCCGAGTGCGCTAAGAAGGGGGGCACCGAGCGATGCGATACGGGACCATCGGGGTGGTGATCGGATTCGCCTGCAGTAGTCTCGCGGCGTCACCCGCTTCCGCGCATCGGCCGACCGACCCACCGCACCAGCTCTACGAGATGGGCGACCTGCAGCTCGAGAGCGGCGAGACCATCAAGGATTTCGCGATCTCCTACGCGACCCACGGCACCCTCAACGCCAAGAAATCCAACGCGATCTTGATGGTCACCGCGCTCAGCGGCAACCACCATCGCCTCGATTTTCTGATCGGGCCGGGCAAGGCGCTGGACCCCGGCAAGTATTTCATCGTCTGCACCGACGCGATCTCCAACGGGTTCACCACCTCGCCGAGCAACAGCAAGACCCAGCCGCGCATGCGGTTCCCGCGCTTCGTCATGCGCGACATGGTGCGCTCGCAGCACCGGCTGTTGACCGAGAAGCTCGGCATCACGAAGGTCGCGGCGGTGATCGGCCCCTCCATGGGGGGCATGCAGGCGCTCCAGTGGGGCGTGAGCCATCCCGACTTCATGAGCAGCCTGGTGGCCATCGTGCCGCTGGCCCGCACCCCGGCCTGGAGCACGGTCGTCGTCGACGCATCCCGCAAGGCGATCATGCTGGATCCCGCCTGGAACGGGGGCAACTACACCTCGCCACCGGTCGAGGGCCTGCGGCTCTTCCGCGACGTGGTGGGCTTCCTGGCCGCCCGCACGCCGGAGATGTATCGATACCAGTTCGATAAGCCGCTCGACGTGCTGCCGTGGCTCAAGCAGCAGGAAGACGCGGCGATCCCGGTCTTCGACGCCAACGACTACATCTACCAGACGTGGGCCTACGAGACCCACGACGTCTCGACCACGCCCGGCATGGGCGGGGACTACGCGAAGGCGCTGCGGGCCATCAAGGCCAAGACCCTGATCATGGTGGGCGTGAAGGATCTGCTGAATCCGGACTGGGAAGCCCGCGAGGCGGCGCGCTACATCCGCGACGTGCGCACCGTCACGATCAGCCCGTCGTCCGTCACCGGGCACGCGGCCGCGGGCGGATTCTTGCCGGCCGACGTCGACTTCATGAACGTGGAGATCGGCCAGTTCCTGGACCTCGTCACTCAACGCGGCGAAGCGCTGCGGTAGGAGGCCGGATATGGAAGCGATGGATTCGAGGCAGCCCTCGCTGCTGGACGCGCCCGGGCCGGCGCGCTCGGCGCGCGTGCACCCGGCCCGGGGCGTGCTCACGCGCCCGCGGCGCGGAGCGGTGGAGATCGTGCGGCACGCGGGCGGCCCGGTGGAGGTCAAGCTCTCCGGCCTCGTGGACTTGGCCGAGCGCCGCATTCGCCAGTGGCAGGGCGTGGCGGCGGTGCTCTTCCTCCTGATGGTGGTGGGCGCCGCGCTCGCGGTGGTGGTGGTCGCGGTACGCTGGGACTACGAGCGCGGTCGCAGCGTGCAGATGCTCCAGGCCGATCTGCAGACCGCGCGCGCCCGCGAGCGCTGCTGGGAGGCGCTGGCGCGCTACACGCCACGCGGCGCCGACGACGTCATCGCGCCGGGCCGGCGCGACGCGTGGGTGGCGCGCTGCCTCACCACCGAGCTGGGCCGGGTGAACGCCAAGCGATGAAAGGGGACCGCATGCATCAGCCAATGGAGGCGGTGCACGCCGACGATCGGGAGTGGGAGACGCTGCGCTGGCCCGGGCAGTGGAGCAAGATGCTGTTCCATCCCACCTCCGACCGGCCGACCGAGCCAAACGCGGGCCTCGTCCGCTACGAGCCCGGCTCGCACCATCCGT
>Ga0210384_10006124_pt1 | contig 12882 bp, 11 predicted proteins | sample IncBWH2MmetaG_FD_160574 | JGI IMG/M metagenome (GOLD analysis project Ga0210384, IMG submission 160574) | Forest soil microbial communities from Barre Woods Harvard Forest LTER site, Petersham, Massachusetts, United States - Inc-BW-H-2-M | ecosystem: Environmental > Terrestrial > Soil >... | reverse complement strand
CCTTGCCCTGGTGCCCGTGTTCCTCGCATACTACGCGCTGGCGGAGGCCCTTCGCCGTCGGGCGGGACCCGCGGCTCTCTGAGACGCGCCGCGATTCCAGGGCAGGGAGGAGCCGGTGCGGGTTCGGCTGGCCGTCGCGGGGGTGCTGCTGTGCCCACTCGCCTCCGCCCAGGGCCCCTCTCCCGACCTCCTCCAGAGCGACCACGACGTGGGCCGGCCCGGCGGGCGCCTCGTCTTCGCCCTGCGCTCGGAGCCCAAGACGCTCAACCCCGTGGCCGCCGTGGACAGCGCGTCGCGGGACGTCATCGGGCGCATGACCTCCGATCTCATCCACATCGATCGGCAGACTCAGAGGACGACCCCCGCCCTGGCCCGGTCGTGGACCATTTCCCCCGACGGCCGGCGCTACACGATCGAATTGCGCCGGGGTCTGAGCTTCTCCGACGGCCATCCCCTGGACGCGGACGACGTGGTTTTCACCTTCCGCTGCTACCTCGATGAGCGAAACGGCTCGCCCCAACGCGACCTGCTCGTGGTGGGCGGCAAGCCCGTGGTGGTACGCAAACTGGACGCGTACCGCCTGGAGCTCGAGATGGAGCAGCCCTACGCCGCCGCGGAGCGGCTGTTCGACAGCCTGGCCATCTTGCCCCGGCATCTGCTCGAAGCGGCCGAGCGAGAGGGCCGGCTCGCCCAGGCCTGGGGCCTGGGCACGCCTTCCCCCGAGATCGCCGGCCTGGGCCCGTTTCGCCTGAAGGAGTACCGGCCGGCGGATCGGCTCGTGCTCGAGCGCAATCCGCACTACTGGAAGGTCGACCGGGCGGGGGGCCGGCTGCCGTATCTGGACGAGATCGTCTTCCTGCTCGTCCCCACCGAGGACGCCCAGGTCATCCGCTTCAAGGCCGGCGAGACCGACCTCGTCAGCCGCATCGGGGCGGAGAACTTCAACGTCCTGAGCCGGGAGGCCGCCCCCGGACGATACCGGCTCGAGGATCTAGGGCCCGGGCTCGAGTACAGCTTCCTCCTCTTCAACCTCAACGAGACCGGCGGCGGGGGAGAGGCGGTCTCCGCCCGGCCCGCCTGGCTCAAGCAGACCCTGTTCCGGCAGGCGGTCTCCGTCGCCCTCGACCGGCCAGGCATGGTGCGCCTGGTCTACCAGGGCCGCGCTACCGCCCTCGGCACCCACGTGCCCCCCGGCAACAAGCTGTGGGTGAACGGGGCACTGGGGCCTCCCCCGCGCTCGCTCACGCGGGCCCGGGAGCTGCTGTCCCGGGCGGGCTTCTCCTGGGGCCCGGAGGGCAAGCTCCGCGACGCGGGCGGGACGCCCGTGGAGCTCACGATCATCACGAGCGCCGCCAACGCCCCCCGCGTCCAGATGGCGACCATCATCCAGGAGGATCTGCGGCCACTCGGCGTGACCGTCCAAGTGGTGCCGCTCGAGAACCGGGCCGTGCTGGACCGCGTCCTTCGGAGCCACGACTACGACGCCGCCCTCATGGCTTTGGCCAGCGGCGACGTCGATCCGACCAGCGAGATGAACCTCTGGCTCTCGAGCGGGGCGACCCACCTCTGGCACCTCGGGCAATCACAGCCCGCCACCGCCTGGGAGAAGGAGATCGACGAGCTGATGCGTCGGCAACTCGTCACCCTCGATTCGCGGGAGCGGAAGCGGTGCTACGACCGGGTGCAGGAGCTGGTCGCGGAGAACCTACCCCTGATCCCCCTCGTCAGCCCGGACGTGCTGGTGGGGGCGAGAGAGGGTCTCGGCAACTTCCGGCCCGCCATTCTCGACCACAACGTCCTCTGGAACGCGGACGAGCTGTTCTGGGGAGCCCCCGCTCCTCGCCGTTAGAGTACCCCCCGCCCAGGCCAATGGCTGCGTAGAGGCCCGGGGAGGGTGCAACCCCGTGGCCGCGAAGACGGAGGGCATCTCCGCGCGGGCGATGCCCAGGAAGTGGTGAACCACGATGGGATCGAAATGGCGGCCGCTGTCGAGGACCAACCGCCGCAGGGCTTCCTCGCAGGGCAGCCCTTCCTTGTAGGGGCGGGCCGCCACCATGGCGTCGAAGGCGTCGATCACGCTGACGATGCGGGCTCCGATCGGGATCTCCTCACCCCGCAGACCGGCCGGATATCCGCTGCCGTCGAATTTCTCGTGGTGGTGCAGAGCGAACAAGCTGGCGCGCTCCAGGCCCGGCACCAGGCGCAGCACGGCCCAGGAGAACTCCGGATGCATGCGCATGACCCGCCACTCGTTGGCATTAAGGGGGCCTGGCTTGCGCAGGATGGCGTCGGGGACGCCCACCTTGCCCGCATCGTGCAGGAGGGCGCCGACCTCGATGTCCTCCAGGCCCGTATCGTCGATTCCCAGCTCCTTCCCGATGCGTACCGCCCATTCCGCCAGGCGCGTGCTGTGGACGCCGGTGTTGAGGTCCTTGAGGTCGAGCATCTGGTTGAGAGCGTAGATCGTCGCCTGCCGGGTAGCCCGGACCTGTTCCTCCAGTTCCTGGACCCGCAGGTGCTCCCAAGAGAACGGGGGCTCCGCCCCGTGGCCGGTCACGTCCAACCTCAATGCGCCGCCGACCAGTCGACTCCTTGCGAACAGGTTGTCGGAACGGGGCTGTAGTTCGTGCTGTACCAGAGGGAGCGCGCGGCGGTGACCGCCCAGGGGAGGGCCAGCCGCCCGTGCCCCAGGTCGCTGGAGAGCACCTTGGCGTGGGCGATGGCCCACGATGCCTGTGAATAGTTGGCGCTTCCCTTCATGCCCACGACCAGAGCCGCGGCCCCGGAGACGAGGGGCGCGCTGAAGGACGTGCCCCACCCGGCGGCGTAGCTTCCCCAGGGATACGTGGTGATGATTCCCTCGCCGGGGGCGGCGACCCAGACCTGCTGGGCTCCATAGTTGGAGAAGGAGGAGCGGGTGTCGTAGTCGGTCGTGGAGGCGACGCCCATCACGTACTGCATCGCGGCCGGATAGACAAGGACGGAGCTGTCGTTGTTGCCGGCGGCCGCCACTGTGATGAGCCCTTTGCTGGTCGCGTAGTTGATGGCGCGCTTCAGCTCGGGCGAAGACGTCGGGCGACTGAAGCTCATGTTGATGACCTTGGCGCCCTTCAGCGTGGCGTAGTAGACGGCCCGGAGGATATCGGAGGTGTATCCCTGCCCGTTGGCGGCAAACGCCTTCAGGGGCATGATCTTCGCTGTGGGAGCCACGAGGTGGACGATGCCGGCCACCATCGTGCCGTGACCGAAGTCGGAGTACGCCGGCGTGCTGTCCAGGAGGGCCACGGAAGCCTGATCGAGCAGGGCGACCGAGGCCTGGTTCACTTGGTAGAGTTGGACTTGGTCGAGCAGGGCGACCGAGGCCTGCGCCAGATCCGCCATCTCGCTGCCACCGGCCACATTGCGGGTGAAGTCGTAACCCGCGGTGAGCACTGGCTTCAGGGTGGGATGATTCGGGTCGACGCCGCTATCGATCACGGCCACGGTCCCGCCCCCAGTCGCCCGGAGATTGCAGTGGGTGTAGCGGACCCCGACGATGTCGGCGGCGGGCTGCACGAAATAGGCTTCCCAGGCCACGGTCCCGTAATAGGTCATCGGGGTGCGCTTCTGGTCCAGGATGGCGACGCTCGCCTGCCCCAGAGACGCGGTCTGCTGGAGGGCAACCGGTAGGTCGGGCTCGATCGAGGCGAGCCCGAGCAGGCTGAGGAGAAAAGTCACGACGTCCTGGACCAAGCCTCGGACCAGGAACAACGAGCTCGGACCCGTCGACCCGGGAAGGATGTCCAGAGAGCCCAGGACGGTGCACCCGAGCAGCTGGCAGGCGGCGTTGATCACGCCTAAACCGTCGCTGCTCGAGGTGCGCACGATCTTGTCGCCGTTCGCAGCCAGCGCAGGAGTCGCGGCTGCCGACGAGACGAACACCACCAACATCAGCCAAACGAGCCATCTCGGCTTCATCATGACCTCGGCCCCTTCCTCATGCTCTCGGCAGCCTCAGGCTTGCCGCGCCTTTGTCTTGCGAACCGTACTGCCACCCGCCTTGTGCCCTTTCGCTTCCGGCGCTGACGCTCCACCCCCTCCGAACGGCAGGGGCACGGTCAGGGACCCGATTTCGGGGATCCCGACCGAGATTCGGAGGCTCTCGGCTCGTTCCGACTCCAACTGGAATTCCCCCAGCTGGTTCGTGAGCGTCCGTTCCAATGTCTCGCCGCCCTTCAAAACCACGACCGCCACGTCCTGGAGCGATCTCTTCGGGTTCGCCTCGTCCAAGATCTGCCCCACAATAGAGACCCGATCCGAGCCCGCGGTCGGCTCTACACGCAGCATCACCATGTGGTGCCCTGACTTGTAGAGCAGTTGAAGCGGACCGGGCCCGCCGGCGCGTACCCCTACTGGCTGCGGCTGACGGAAGCTATCGAAAATCAGGGAGGCGGTCCGGGCCAGCCGCGAGGGCGCCTCTGGCCGGCGAAGCGCGAATTCCGCCCTCGCCTGTCCGACCACGCCGTCAGGGGGGGAATAGGACGCCTCCTGGCCAGCCAGGCCGAGGACGGCCTCCCAGAACCGCAGGGTGCGCCCACAGGGGCGGCAGCCCGTCGCCAGGTGCCGCTCCAGGCCGCGCCGGTCCCCGACCCGGCGTACGTAGTCCACCCAGTCCTCTTCCAAAAAGTGGCCTTTGCGTACCTTCCCTGTCTGGGGCTCAGTCATCCGGATCTCCTCGGGCTCGCCACCCGAAAGTCGAGATAAGGGGTGGCAAGTAAAGGAGGAAGGTCGGCAGCCGAAAAATATAGGGTCCCCCACAAAGAAAACTCCCACCGCGCATTAAGCAAAAACCTTGCCGGACAGCACGAAGGGGGCCCAGTGGATGGGGTGGGGATAGCGTTCCCGGATGAGTCGAATAGCGTCTCTCAATGCCGAGGCGCGGTTGGAAGCTACCAGGAGGCGGTCGTAGAGGGCTTTCATGAACTCCGCCGTGCTCTCGTCCGGCAACTCCCAGAGGGCGAGGAGGAGGGAGGCCGCACCCGCGCAGAACAGCCCCCTCGCGAGCCCCAGGAGCTCGTCTCCGGCCGCGATCGCGTTGAGCCCGGTCACGCAGGCGCTCAGCGACACGAGCTCCGCGGGCAGCTTCAGGCCGTAAAGGTCGTAGAGGGTCAGGTAGGAGCCCCCCAGCCGAATTCCGGAGAACATCGGGTTGTCGCTTCGAAAGAAACCGTGCGAGGCGATGTGGACGAACCGGCTGACCTCTCCCTTGTCGCGCAGGACGGCGGCCGAGGCTTCTGCCCCCAGATACAACTCCGGGCGGGGGAGCCGGGCGGCCACCGACCGGACCTCCTCCAGGATGAAGGGCGTCCGCGCCTCAGGAACGCCCAGGATGAGCGATGGGCCCGTGGTGTTGGTGGCCCGGCCATGGCAGAGGGCGTAAATGGTGGCACTCGGAGCGTAAGAGACCGAGAAGTCGTCGATCACGTGCTTTCGGCCATCGTGGAGGGCATGGAAGGGGACGTAGTGGAGGAGGTCGTGAGGCACGAAGATGAGGTGGGACGCGTCCAAGTGCGGGCGCAAGGGCGCCAGCAGCTCCTCGTAGAGCTCACCGAGATGCGTCTGGGTGGCGGCCAGGAGTGCTCGCGAGTCAGGGGCGGTGATGCCCGGGGTCGGGAGCGCCCAGGAGATCTGGAACTGCAGCAACCGCAGCAGGTGCTGCACCCGCGTCACGAGCGCCACCGGGACGACCCGGATGCTGTCGCGGCTGAGGAGAAAGGCGAGTAGGCGGGGGCCAACCCGGAAATATTCGACCACCATCGCTTCCGGGGGCAGGGTTGCCCGGATGGCCGGCAGGGGCAGGCTCACCGGTGCAAAGCGCTCAAGAGGCTCGCCCTCGGATGCCGGCAGCTCGCGGAGAGCGCGCAGGAGCTCGTTCTCGCGGGCCTGCACCTGGCTCTGCAGCTGCTCTAGGCGCCGGGCCGTCCTCCCCTCCGGAGACATCTGCTCCGCCTCGAGGCGGTGGTAGTACCAGTTCAGCTCCTCCCGAAGATCCCCCACGCGCCGCACCAGCTCGCTCTTGCCCGCGGAGCCGGCGCTCGCGGGAGGCGCCGCCCGCCGAATCAAGTCCTGGAGGCCTCGGGACTTCGCTTGCTCCACGTAAGAGAACGCCTCTTCCACGGCATCGCCGCCGGAGCCCCGCCCGAGCGACAGCTCGACCAGACCCTCGTAGACCTCGAGTTTGTTCTTCATGAACGCGATCTTCAGCTCCTCGCCCCGCAGGTTGCTGCGGAGCGCCTCCAGGAACTGCTGAGCGGTCCGATGAGACGCGTAGGCCGCTTCGGGCTCGCCGGCGGCCCGCTCGATTTGTCCCCTCACGTAGTGGAGCTGAAAGCTCAGGGCAGGGAGGTCCAAGGTCGAGAGGCTCTCCGCCGCTCGGTCGCACTCCAAGCGGGCGGCGGCCAGGTCGCCCATGCGCACGGCGAGCCGAGCCAATAAGAGGCGGCAGAGGACAGTCTTGCTCACGAGCGCGGAAGACTGGAAAAACTCGAGCGCGGCCACGCAGGAGCGGCGAGCCTCGAAGAGGCGGCCGGCACCGAGGAGGATGATGGCCTGATAGAGGTCGAGCAGCGCGGGCCAGACCGCGTTCTGCTCTTGGACAAAGAGAGCGCGCGCCTCGGTGAGCAGGTCGAGGGCGCGCAGCAGCTTGCCCTGCTGCCCGTGCGCGATCGCGAGGTAGCCGAGAGACTTCGCCATCTCGTAGGGGATGCCAAGCTTCCGGAACGCCCCCAGGGCCTCCTCCGCCATCTCCGCCGCGTCCTCGCTCAGGTTCAGCTCGAGATAGATTTCCGCCAGGTCCAGGGGGCAGAGGGCCGCCAAGTAGGCGTCGCCCAGTTTCCGACAGGCTTCGCGCGTGGCCCGGAGGGCCTCGATGGCGCGGCCGTACTGGCCACGGAAGTAATACAGGTATGCGATGTTGTAGTCGGCCAGTGCGACCAGCGTCGGCATGCCGTGCTCTTGGCAGAAGGCCCGGGCGCGGCTGTGGGTCTCGAGGGCGCCGGAAAAGTCGTTCAGGCTGATCAGGCACATCGCCATGTTGCTGAGGGCGGCCGCGATCCCGTCCACGCTCTTGTGGGGCGCGAGCCCCTCGTAGGACCGCTGGTAGCAGCGGAGCGCCTCCGCGAAGCGGTCCTGGCGGTGGTAGATGTTCCCGACGTTCAGTTCCAGACGGGCCAGCCGTAGCTCGTCCTTCTGGTCGGCGAAGATCGCGCGGGCTCGCTCGGCCGCGGCTTGTGCCCGGGGATAGTCGCCTAGCAAGATCAGGGGCTGGATGGAGGTGCTGAGGGTTCGACCCACCTCCCCGAGCATCCCGGCCTGGGTGAAGAGCCGAACCGCCTGTTCGTGGTGTGCGACCGCCGCCTTGTGTTCGTTGAGGGCATACAGGGCGTTACCCTTGGCGCGCAGGCTCTGGGCGAGCGCCTCGGGGCGGCGGAGCCTGCGGGCGATAAGCTCGGCGGCCTCCGCCAGGGCCAGGGCCTCTTTCACGTTAACCCTGACCTTGAGGAGGACCATCTCGCTCAGCCGCGCCACGACCTCCCGCCGTCGGAGCTCGGGATACCGAGCGATGAACTTTCGCCGACTCTGCGTGTTCGCCAGCCGGGCCAGTTGCGCGTAGCGCTGCTCTTCCTGGCGGCCGGCTTTGGGCGCACCCTTCATCGGAAGCCCATCTTCTCCAGTTGCCGGCGGAGGCGCGTCAGGCACCGACCGCGGATGAAGCCGATGGAGCCCTCGGCCAGGCCCAGGCTCTCCGCGACTTCCCGGTAGGGCCGGGCGGGTGCCTCGAAGAACAGCATGTGGATGAGCTCCCGGCAGCGCTCCGGTAATGCGAGCACGGCCTCCCGCAGCATCTGCTCCTCCTTGATCCGCGTCAGCTCTTCCTCAGGCAGAGGCGCGGGGCCCTGGGCGAGCACCATCTCCGCTTCCTGCGGCTCCCGCGCCGCGTAGGGCTGCTCCTGGCGGCTCCAGCGGAGGGACTCACGGGAGGTCACGCGGATGAGCCACATGGGCAGGGCTTCCACGTGCCGCAGGTGCTTGAGCTCAGCCAGCAGGAGCAGGCACACTCGCTGGAAGATATCGGCGGCCGCGTCCCGTGAGATCCCCTGCCGGATGGGAACGGAAAAGATGAGGTTCTTGTACTTTTCGAGGAGGGCCGCCCAGGCCGCATCGCTGCCACTAAGGCATTCGCGCACAAGGCGCGCATCCGGCCACGAGCGCTCCCTCTGGCCGATTCTTGCGGCCGGCTTACTCAACGGCGTTGAGAGCCATGGCCGTTCAGGATAACACGCGGCCCGGGCTCTCCTGGCGCTGGGGACGTGGACTAGGGCGAACTCCTTACTTACCGGACTACGATCGTGCAACTCGAACACCGCTTTGTGACAATCGGCCTGGGTGGGCGCACACAACCCTCCCCGGAAGCCGGCGGGCAAGCGCGGCGCGGGATTTACCCTAAGTGCAGGCACGAAATACCCTGCGCCGGGTTCGAGGTAAGCTAGCCGAATCTAAATGCGAGCCGGCTGCTGCTCGAAGGCCAACAAAACGAGGCGAGACTCGGGCGGCCCCCGCAGGGTCGACAGATCTGAAGGATTTCGATGATTGGCGATGGGGAAGGAGGGACTATGTTGAGGGACAGAGCTGGGCGGCGCGACTTTCTGAAGTCGTCGATTACCACGGTCGCGGGACTTGCCTGGGCTTCCGCTCCCCCCGTGGGAGTCTCTGCTGCCCCCAGAGTTCCCAAGAACGCCTCGGAGCAGGCGGGAGAGCCGCCGCGGGCCAAGGCCGCGCGCATCCGCTTCGCGGCCATCGGCCTGAACCACGGCCACATCTATGGACAAGTCGAGTCGGTGCTCCACGGTGGGGGAGAACTGGTCTCGTTTTTTGCCAAGGAGGCGGACCTCGCAAGCGCTTTCACCAAGCGATATCCGCAAGCAAAGCTCGCCGGGAGCGAGCGTGAGATCCTCGACGACCCCTCGATCCAGCTGGTGGTGAGCGCCTCGATCCCGAATGAACGCGCACCACTCGGCATCGAGGTGATGCGCCACGGCAAAGACTTCATGGTCGACAAACCGGGGATGACCACTCTCGAGCAGCTCGCTGAAGTGCGGCGCGTTCAAAAGGAAACCCGTCGCATCTACTCGATCCTTTACAGCGAGCGGCTCGAGAACCGAGCGTCGGTGAAGGCGGGGGAGCTGGTCAATGCGGGAGCCATCGGCCAGGTCATCCAGACCATCGGGCTGGGGCCGCACCGCATGAACCCGAAGGCCCGCCCCGCCTGGTTCTTCGAACGCGAGCGCTACGGCGGCATCTTGTGCGACATCGCCTCGCACCAATTCGATCAGTTCCTGTTCTTCACTGGATCCACGCGGGCCAACGTGATCGCCGCCCAGGTGGGCAACGTTCATCACCCCGACGAGCCCGGGATCGAGGACTTCGGCGACGTGATGCTCGCCGGAAGCGGAGGCAGCGGCTACATCCGCGTGGATTGGTTCACGCCGGGCGGGCTCAACACCTGGGGAGATGGCCGGCTCACGATTCTCGGCACGGACGGCTACATCGAGCTCCGCAAGTACGTCGACATCGGGGGCCGTCCGGGGGGCGATCACCTATTCCTGGTCGACCAGAAGGAGACGCGCTACATCGACTGCAAAGACCAGAAGCTGCCCTATGGCGAGCAGTTGGTCAACGACATCCTCAACCGGACCGAGACGGCGATGCCTCAGGAGCACTGTTTTCTCGCGATGGAGCTCGCGCTACAGGCGGAGAAGCAGGCGCAACGAGTCGGCCCTAAGAAGGTGGTGTGAATCGATCCTGGGGAGTGGGGGGGATCAGGCGCGAGACCTTCGGCCGGAGCCGGTGGGCGGACTCGTACAAGATCCGCATCGTTCGCCGACTCTCCTCATCCCGGTCCGACACTTGACCTGCGGGGGCTCAATGGAATGCCTCGCCTCTGGCGAGCATGGCCAGAATGAATTCCATGCGCCTCTGCCTCGTTTCCGGCTTCTTAGCGGTTTGCAGCCGGTAGGCAATCGCGTACCTGTTCGCTTTGTTGAGCGACTCGAAGAAAGCTCGTGCTCTCTTCCGTTCGCCTAAGGCCGCCAGAAAGTCCTCCGGAAGGGTCGCTTTACTCGGGGAGTCGTAAGCGGCGGCCCAACGGCCATCCTTCTTCGCGGCGTCGACTTGGGCCTGACCGGCCGAATGCATCCGTTTCGCCCGCATCAGCCGCTCCGCGTGCTGCGTGTTGATTTTGGACCAGCCACTCTTGGGGCGCCTTGGCGTAAACCTCTGCAGCCATGAAGAGTCGTCGTAGCGCTCCTTTCGGGCGTCGATCCATCCAAAGCAGAGCGCCTCATCCAGTGCCTCGGAATATGTCACGGTGGATTTTCCCGAGTCCTTCTTAAAGATGCGCAGCCAAATCCCACCTGACTTGCGATGATTTGCGGTCAGCCACTCGCGAAACGCCGACGACGATCGAAAACTAAGAGTCTCAGTCATAACAGCCATGAGCACTTGGCAGCTCCCATGTTGACACCAAGTCGCGAGGTGATTTTATGCCGACGAGTGGCTGGACGAAATGGGGCTGGTGCCCACGGGGTAGTTTTGCTCTAATTGGGGCCTATGACACCTGATCAAGCTTTACTCATTCTCAACTCGGTTGGCTTGCCTTCCTTGCTAGCCGAGCACGCCACGACTAAGAGGGTCATCGCCGCCATTCCCGCGGACAAAGCCGACTATCGTCCCGATTCGATCGCGCGCAGCGCCATCGACCTGGCCTGGCATATCGTCACGGCCGAGGACCGCTTTCTCGAGGCGGTCGCGTCGGGCACGTTCGACCTGACACCGCGGCCTCGACCGGACACCGTACGCTCGCCGGCGGCCGTCAACACGTGGTACGAAGAACGATTCGCCACGAGCATCGCGCGATTGAAGGGCCTATCGGGCGACCAACTCGCAAAGACGATCGATTTTCGGGGCATGTTTCAACTCCCCGCCGTCAGCTACATACAGATCACTCTGAACCACTCCATCCATCATCGCGGCCAGCTGACGATGTATCTTCGGCCTATGGACGCGAAGGTACCGTCGATCTACGGCGAAAGCTACGACGCGCGCATGGCGCGCGAGGCGACTAAGGCCTGAAGGCCGGCGCGACCAGTGAGACCGCAATCAGGAGACAGCCATGAAGAGTTTGTTCACCAGAGTTTGTTCAAAGAGGCGGGATCAACTGATCATTGAGGGCGGTCGTCCAAACTAACGGACTGACCCTGCGTGGTCTGACATCCGAATCGCGGATCACAAGCTGAAGCCTTCAATGTAGGCACCTTGCAGTCTGAGCTCCCGATTGCCGGGCAATCCGGAAGGGTCGCGCTCCCACTCCCCGATGCCATTGATACGAGCCGGGGATCAGGTGCCGGGTCCGCGCGTCCAGGGGCGCACGGCTTGAATACGTACGAACGTAGGCCTACCATACGTACATGACCAAGCTGACCTTGAGCGTGGACGAGGAGGTCGTGCAGCGAGCTAAGCGCTATGCCGCCAAGCGGGGAACGTCCGTCTCACGCCTCGTTGAGACCTATCTCGACGCCCTGGCCCGCTCACCGACGCTAAAGGATCAAGACCTTCCGCCCATCACCCGACGGTTACGAGGGATTCTCAAAGGCGCCAAATACAGCCGCGACGACTACATCGATTACCTCGACCGGAAGTACCGTTGAAGCGGCTCCTCGTCGATGTCAACGTTGTCCTCGACCTCATTCTCGACCAGCCCCCCTTCGCGGAGACAGCGGGGGCCCTTTGGGCTGCTGCGGAAAGGAAGGAAGTCGAAGTCCTGGTGCCGGCGCACGGGGTCACGACGATCTTCTACGTGGTCGCCCGCCAGCGGGGTGCTGCTTTTGCCCGCCGCATCCTTACGGATCTGCTCGCTGTCCTAAGCGTCGCTCCTGTGGATGGAGCAATCTTGCGCCGGGCGCTCGCCCTCGGGCATCCCGACTTCGAAGATGCCGTTTGCGCTGCCGCAGCCGAAGCTACGGACTGCGACGTCCTCGTGACCCGTGACCCAAAGGGTTACCCGGATTCTCCCGTGCTGGTGGTGGACCCACCGACAGCGCTCTCTTTGCTCCAGCGCACCTCAGGGCCCAAGGGTGTCGCCGAGCGACCGGCCCCCGCTTACGACAACCGTCGGCGGGTGCGGGCCCGCTCACGCCAGCGCAACAGGTCGACCCCACGCAAGCCTCGCTCGGCCCAGCTCAGCTCAGCCCTCAAGGGCCAGCGCCGCCGGGCCCCCTCGACCCCGTCCTAGCCCGCCTTTTTGGGGGTGACTTTACATAATATATCTTATCGGAAGTTAATAACCCCGCTTTTGCGGCCCCCCGGGCGCCCCCGCGATCGCTCGTCACATAACGCCTTCCCGCTCCTACACGCTGTAGAATCGGCCCCCTCCGAGGATGCTGCTCCCATTGCTGGAGGTGACGCGCGCGGACGTCAGGCACATGCTGCGCGCTGACGCCCTCTACCTTGGCCTCGGCCTGGTATTGCTCGCCACCGGCATCAGCGCCGTGTGGGTCTATGCTCGGGCCGCCCGGCCCGGTTCCGAGCCCTCGGTGTTGTGGTTTGGCCTGTTTTCCCTGCCGTACGGTCTCCGGCTTCTGGCCCGCACCGAGACATTCCGCCTATTCCTCGGGTTCCCGACTGCTTTCTGGGCCTACTCGGTCTCGGCCCTGACCTACATGATGCCGATTCCCATCCTCCTCTATCTGCGGGCAACCTTCCCCCGCTGGCGGCAGCCGCTAGGCTGGTCGGCTCTTGCCTTGGCTGCCTTCGCCCTCGGTGGTATCTCCGCCGACCTCATCCTGC
>Ga0210384_10006123_pt1 | contig 12883 bp, 11 predicted proteins | sample IncBWH2MmetaG_FD_160574 | JGI IMG/M metagenome (GOLD analysis project Ga0210384, IMG submission 160574) | Forest soil microbial communities from Barre Woods Harvard Forest LTER site, Petersham, Massachusetts, United States - Inc-BW-H-2-M | ecosystem: Environmental > Terrestrial > Soil >... | reverse complement strand
CTTCAACGCTTCCAGCGCCGCCAACACGGCGGACGCGTTCAATAACTGGTTGGCGCCGCGCAGGCTGGGGTAGCCGAGAGAGTTGCGGCGCTGCAGGCGGCCGCCGAAATTCCACTGCTGCTTGTCGCCGGAATAATTGAAGTCCTTGCCGAACAGCCACAGGTCAGCGCCTATTTTTTGCGCGTGCTCCACCAATGATTTCGGCGGCACGGGATCGCCGCAGATCGCCGTACGCCCGGCGCGGAAGATGCCGGCTTTTTCAAAGCCGATGGCTTCGCGGGTATCGCCCAGGTAGTCCACATGGTCGATGTCGACACTGGTCACGATCGCAACATCGGCATCGAACACGTTCACGGCATCCAGACGCCCGCCCAGCCCTACTTCCAGGATCACCACGTCCAGTTTGGCATCCGCCAGAAGCTTGGCGATGGCCAGTGTCGTGAACTCAAAATAGCTCAGCGAGACATCTCCCCGCTTGGCTTCCACTTCAGCAAACACGTCGACGAACGCCTGGTCCTTGGGCGATTCGCCGTTGATGCGCGCGCGCTCGTTAAAGTCCAGGAAATGCGGTTTGCTGTACAAGCCGACCTTGTAGCCGGCTTGCAACAGGATAGACTCCAGCATGGCGCAAGTGGAACCCTTGCCATTGGTGCCGCCCACGACGATCAAGGGGCATTCGTAGTGGATGGCAAGGCGGTCTTTTACTGCAGCGACACGATCGAGGCCCATGTCTATTTCTTTGGAATGTCTGGTCTCCAGCAGGGAGAGCCACGCATCCAGGGTAGCAGGTAAATTTTGCATAAGATAAAAAAGCCCGAAACAATGAATGTTCGGGCTTATTTTTGAATTTCAGAAAATCAGGAAACCGCTTCGGCAGGCTGGTTTTGCAACAAGGCCAGTAAACGGGCAATTTCATCGCGCATCTTGCGGCGGTCAACGATCATGTCCACCGCACCCTTTTGCATCAGGAATTCAGCCCGCTGGAAGCCTTCAGGCAATTTCTCGCGTACGGTATTTTCGATCACGCGTTGTCCGGCAAAGCCGATCAGGGCCTTGGGTTCGGCGATCACCACGTCGCCCATGAAGGCGAAGGAAGCGGATACGCCGCCCATGGTCGGGTCGGTCAGCACGGAAATGAAAGGCAGTTTCTTTTCTGCCAGCTTGGTCAGCATGGAAGTCGTTTTCGCCATCTGCATCAGCGACAACAGACCCTCTTGCATACGCGCGCCGCCGGTAGCAGTAAAGCAGATGAAGGGCACCTTCTGTTCCAGCGCATTCTGGACGCCGCGCACGAAGCGCTCACCGACCACCGAACCCATGGAGCCGCCCATGAACTGGAATTCGAAAGCGGCAGCGACCACAGGCACGGTCATGATGGAGCCGCCCATCACCACCAGCGCATCGGTCTCGCCGGTGGTTTCCAGCGCATCCTTCAGGCGGTCCGGGTATTTCTTGCTGTCCTTGAACTTGAGTGTATCAACAGGCAATACTTCCTGGCCTATTTCATAACGGCCGCCCGCATCCAGCAGGGCATCCAGGCGCTCACGAGCGCCTATGCGCAAATGGTGGCTGCACTTGGGGCACACGTGGATATTCGCTTCCAGATCGGAGCGGTACAAGACCGCCTCGCACGAGGGGCACTTGACCCACAGGCCTTCCGGGATGGATTTACGATTTGCGGAATCCGCACGCTGTATGCGCGGAGGAAGTAATTTTTCTAGCCAACTCATTTGATTCTCCTGAATTCGGGCTACCGGCGACATAAGCCGGCAACCTAATTACATTTCGCCTAACTCCGTGGTCCAGGTTATAAGCAATTGGCGCGTATTTTACTCGTCCAATGCTCGTCTGACACCAGAAATAAAGCTTTTTACTGCAGACACCGCGTTTTCACGCGGCGTATTTTCCAATTCCTGGATGATGCGGCTACCGATGACAACTGCGTCGGACACCGTTGAAATCGCCTTTGCCGTAGCCCCGTCCCGAATGCCAAAACCCACGCCCACCGGGACTTTCACGTGCTTTTTTATTCTCGGCATCATCGCCGCAACGGCATCCAGATCCAGGCTGCCCGACCCGGTCACGCCTTTTAAAGAGACATAATACACGTATCCGCTGGCAATTTTGCCAACCAGCTCCATCCGCTCGTCGGTGGAGGTCGGCGCCAGCAGGAAGATCGTATCCATGCTCCGCAGCTTCAGTTTGGCAGCGAACTCCTCGCATTCCTCCGGCGGATAATCCACCACCAGCACGCCATCCACGCCGGCCTGGGCGGCTTGCTCAATAAACAAGTCTACCCCCATGTGCTCTATGGGATTGGCATATCCCATCAGCACTACCGGCGTCGTCTGGTTGCTGGAACGGAATTCGCGGACGAATTGTAATACATCACGCAAGCCAATACCATTTTGCAGCGCTCTTTCCGATGCCCGCTGTATCACCGGACCATCCGCCATGGGGTCGGAAAACGGCACTCCGAGCTCTATGATGTCGGCGCCGCCCTCTACCAGCGCATGCATCAGCGGCACCGTCAGATCGGCTGCGGGATCGCCGGCCGTGATAAAAGGAATCAGGCCCTTTTTCTTGCCGGCAGCCAGAGCCGACAATGTTGCTTGTATTTTTGACATAATTTATAGGATCGATAGGAGTATGGGTATTTTTTGCAAAAAAGAGAAGCAAGGGCCTTAATGTCGCTCAGTTAAGAATCAAATTTCCTAAATCTGTCGTTCCCGCGCAGGTGGGAACGACAGGAACTGTCTAGTTCTTACTTTAGCTGAACAGCATTAGAGCAATGGCCTGCCCTTCGGCGCGCTTAATAAAATTTCAAGCCCGCTTTTTCCGCAACCGTATGCATATCCTTGTCACCGCGACCGGAAAGATTTGCCAATACAATTTTATCTTTTGGCAAGGTCGCCGCAAATTTTGCCGCATAAGCCAAAGCATGGCTAGACTCCAGCGCCGGGATAATACCCTCTATCCGGCAGCAATCATGAAACGCCTGCAGCGCCTCATCATCGGTGATGGTGACATATTGCGCGCGGCCTGAGTCTTTCAGCCATGCGTGCTCCGGGCCCACTCCCGGATAATCCAGGCCGGCAGACACCGAATGCGTCTCTATCACCTGGCCATTCGCGTCCTGCAGCAGATAGGTGCGGTTGCCGTGCAACACGCCCGGCGAGCCGGCCGTCAGCGAAGCGGAATGCCTGCCCGATTCCATGCCCTCGCCTGCCGCCTCCACACCCAGCAAGGCCACGCCCTTGAGATCGATATACGGGTAAAAAATCCCCATCGCATTGGAGCCGCCGCCCACACAGGCAATCACGGCATCCGGCTGGCGGCCAGTCATGGCCGGCATCTGCCACAGGCATTCCTCCCCTATCACCGCCTGGAAGTCGCGCACCATCATCGGATAAGGGTGCGGTCCGGCTACCGTGCCTATGATGTAGAACGTATTTTCCACATTGGTCACCCAATCGCGCATGGCTTCGTTCAGCGCATCCTTCAGGGTCTTGGAACCTGACTCCACCGGCACCACGGTCGCGCCCAACAGCTTCATGCGGTACACGTTCTGCGCCTGGCGCTTGACATCCTCCGATCCCATGTACACCACGCACTCCAGACCAAAACGCGCGCAGATGGTGGCAGTCGCCACGCCGTGCTGTCCGGCCCCGGTCTCTGCAATCACGCGCGGTTTGCCCATGCGCTTGGCCAGCAATGCCTGGCCTATCACGTTATTGATCTTGTGCGCGCCGGTATGGTTCAGGTCTTCGCGCTTGAAATAGATTTGTGCCCCGCCCATCATCTCAGACCAGCGCTTGGCGTGGTACACCGGGGACGGGCGACCGACAAAATGGGTCAGCTCATCCCTGAATTCGGCGAGAAAGCCGGGATCGGTACGATAACGGGCATACGCTTCCTTCAGCTCGGTCAGCGCATGCGTCAGGGTTTCGGAGACAAAGGTGCCGCCGTATTGACCGAAATGGCCGCGCGCATCGGGCAAATTGTAGTGCGCCGATTGATACAGCGCCTGCGCGGGAATGGATTGGCGTTCGAACTGCTCGTCCAGCGGGTTGAATTCTTTCATGGTGCTTCCTTATGGCTTAGAGCCAGCCACCATAGAGCGGCAGCTAGCCTTGATTGTCCACCAGGCGCACGGCTTGTATAAAAGCACGCAGCTTGGCCTCATCCTTGATGCCCTTGCCCTGTTCGACACCACTACTGATGTCGACGGCAAAAGGCCTGACACGGCTGATTGCGTCAGTCGCGTTTTGTACGCTCAAGCCACCACTTAAAACGACCCGAGGCGCGAGTTCTTTTGGAATGAGAGACCAATCAAAAACCTTTCCACTACCACCGAAACCTTCGACGAAGGTATCCAGCAGCAAACCGCCGAATAATGGGCTTGCCGCACGATATATTTTCTCACATTCTAGCAAATCAGTCGCCGACGTGTCCGCTTTTACGCGAAATGCCTTGATAAAGGGCCGGTTCACCGCACTTGCCAGTTGATGGCATTGCTGCGCCGTCTCGTCGCCATGGAATTGCAATAAAGCCACGGGAGCCACCGCCACCGTCTGCGCCACGAACTCTGCGCTCGCATTCACGAATAAGCCCACCGTTGTCACAAAGGGCGGCACCTCGGCCAGCAAGCTTGCGGCCTGCAGCGGCGTCACATATCTCGGACTCTCCGGATAGAAGACGAACCCGAGCGCATCGGCGCCGTACGCCACAGCCGCCTTCACATCCTCGGGCCGCGTCAGGCCGCATATTTTTACTCTGGTTCTTTGCAACATATCTTTATCCGGGCCTTATCCATTCTGCAACTGCGTCAAATTACGCTTTCAAGAATACCATCTTACGAAAATAACGACCGCGCCGCCGTAATAAAATGAAAAAACCGCACGGCTCACGCCATGCGGTTCTCTCTTTTTATAGACGGAGTCTTAGATACTCCGTTGTCTCCTCATCCCACCAAAATCCGATCGCTTACGCTACCTTTTTCGCGTCGAAGAATTGCTCATCTTCGGTAGAGCCATGCAGGGCTGTCGTCGAAGACTTGCCTTGCTGGATAGTCTGCGTGACCGCATCGAAGTAGCCGGTACCGACTTCACGCTGATGCTTGACCGCTGTAAAGCCTTTTTCTGCTGCAGCGAATTCCGCTTCCTGCAATTCCACGAAAGCGGACATCTGGCGGCGCGCATAGCCGTGCGCCAGGTTGAACATGCCGTAGTTCAATGCATGGAAACCCGCCAGCGTGATGAACTGGAACTTGTAGCCCATCGCGCCCAATTCTTTCTGGAACTTGGCGATGGTTGCATCGTCCAGGTTTTTCTTCCAGTTGAAAGACGGTGAGCAGTTATACGACAGCAGTTTGCCAGGAAATTTGGCATGGATGGCTTCCGCAAATTTCTTCGCAAATTCCAGGTCCGGCTTGCCGGTTTCGCACCAGATCATGTCGGCGTATTCTGCGTAAGCCAGGCCACGGGAGATGGATTGCTCGATACCTGGACGGGTTTTGTAGAAACCTTCGACAGTCCGCTCGCCCGTGCAGAAAGGCAGGTCGTTGGCATCCACGTCGGAAGTCAGCAGATCGGCCGCTTCGGCATCTGTACGCGCCAGCAATACGGTAGGAACGCCCATTACGTCGGCAGCCAGACGCGCCGCATTCAATTTTTCTACCGCTTCGCGAGTCGGGACCAATACCTTGCCGCCCATATGGCCGCACTTCTTGACGGAGGCCAGCTGATCTTCAAAATGGACGCCGGATGCGCCCGCTTCTATCATTGCCTTCATCAGTTCAAATGCATTCAAAACACCGCCGAAACCGGCTTCCGCATCGGCAACGATAGGTGCGAAGTAGTCGATATCGTCCTTGCCTTCCGACCATTGGATCTGGTCGGCGCGGGTCAGTGTATTGTTGATACGCTTGACCACCAGCGGTACCGAGTTGGCTGGATACAGGGATTGATCCGGATACATTTCACCGGCCACGTTGGCATCACCCGCCACTTGCCAGCCGGACAGGTAGATTGCCTTCAAACCGGCCTTGACTTGTTGCATCGCCTGATTGCCGGTCAAGGCGCCCAGTGCATTGACGAAAGGTTCGTTATTGACCAGGTTCCACAGTTTTTCGGCGCCGTTTTTTGCCAGCGTGTGCTCGACGGTAATGGAGCCACGCAAGCGAACCACGTCTTCCGCCGTGTAATTGCGCTTGATACCTTTCCAGCGTGGATTGGTATCCCAGTCTTTTTGAATCGCTGCTACTTGTTGTTCGCGAGTTGCCATGTCTTCTCTCCAGTGGGCTAAAAATCAAATGAAAAATAGAATCCGTTGAGAGAAATATTAGGATATTTTTTGCGAAGCAACAAGGTCTTATATAAGACACATAACAAATATTAATTCGTTTTAATTCAAACACTTAGTTAATCAATTTTGCGATGTGAAACGATATTTCTCAAAATGAGAAAAATAATTTGTGCGCACAGCTCATCATTTCCCACATTATGAAACGATGTTTTCACATCATAAAATTTGGAAAATAAAGCGCCAGAAAAGATAAAATTTTGTTTTATAAAATTTCAACTGAATGCCGATTCTTGATAAAACATCCGCAACCTGGACGCAACGGCAGCATTCCGGCTACACAGGCTGTTGTTAAACGACCCCGCGTATATTGCATCCGATAAAGACAGGAGGCACGATGGAATGGAAGCCGGGCCTTAGCTCAGCTTCGTGCGGCCGTGTGATGTGTCGCTCCCGGTAAAACCGCGAGGAAATATCAGGCTGCAGCCTGTACTTTTGCGGCTTCGGCAGCGCGCTCTTTGGCGAAATAACTGCTGAGGCATTCTTGCAAGCCCTGTTCAATCAGCGCGCCGACCTTTGCCGCGAGCCCGATTTCAGCAGGCACATCGAAGACAAACATGCGGTACACATCGGCCAATGTCAGTTGATCGGGGTTGGCCAGCAATACCCAGCGCTCCGAGCCCAGATCGTTCTTCTTCCACAGCATTGATTTGGCATTCGACGGCAGATCGCCGCTGACCCTGGCGACCCAGCCTGCTTCCAGCATCTTTTCCAGCAAGCCGTCTATCTCATCCAGCCCAAACCGGGTCTGGATACGTATGGTTGCCACATCGACGGCGGCGCCGTCACTGGCATCCCTGGCAAACAGCAGGGCTTTCAATATCGCCAGCGCGTCGACAAAGCTGCTGCCGGGAGCAGAGACGTGCCACCAGCGCTCAAATTTTACTATCGGCAAGGCCGCCGCAATCACCGCGCCTATCAGCGTGATCAGCCAGGACAGGTAGATCCAGATCAGGAAAATGGGCACTGCCGCCAATGCGCCATAGACGACGGTATATGTAGGGAAACGCATCACAAAGATGGCAAAGAAGCGCTTGGCGATTTCAAACGCGATCGCGGCAAACAAGCCGCCCCAGGCGGCATCGCGCCAATCGACGCTGCGGTTCGGCACGGACAGGTACAGCAAGGTGAACGCGCCGGTGGTAAAAAAGACGGAAACCAGCGTATAAAATACGCCGCCTATAAACGGCACGCTGCCGACTACGCCGCTGGTGGCGGTAAACAGATAAGAGGTGGCGGTGATCGACACGCCAATCAGCAAAGGCCCCAGCGTAATAATCGCCCAATACACCAGGATGCTCTGGGTCCAGGGGCGCGCGCGCTTGACTTGCCAAATCTGGTTGAATGCGCGATCTATCATCCCCAGCGTGGTCACGGCGGTGATCATCAGCGCTACGCCGCCCACGGCAGACAAGCGTGTCGCCTTGGTGGCAAACTGCGTCAGGTAGCCCAGTATATTATTGGAGATCGCTTGCGGCATCAGGCTTTGGATAAAATACGCTTCCAGCGAAGTCCGGAAGGTATTAAACAGCGGAAACGCGGTAAAAATTGCCAGTGCGATCGTCAGCACCGGCACCAGCGCCAGTACGGTGGTAAAGGTAAGGCTGCCGGCGACCTGCGGCAACCGCCCCTCGCGCAAGCGCCTATAGGCAAAAACAAAAAGATCGCTGATCTGGGACCAGGATAATCCGCGCATAAAAAATTTTTCCAATAACATTAATTACTTCATTCTACATAAGTCGCACGCGCGAAAAACCGGAAATCGCGTGCATATAGTGCAGGCAAGCGGGCCGAATGCCCGGATACCACGAAAAGGCCCATATAATAGCAAGCATGAACACCAAACAACTTACCTTACTCGTTTTATATTATTCACGCCATGGCGCACCCCGCAAGATGGCGGAGTATATTGCCCAAGGCATAGAAAGCGTGCCCGGTTGCGATGCGCGCCTGCGCACCGTGCCGTCGGTCTCTACCGTAACCCAAGCCACCGCCGCCGAAATTCCGGCAGAAGGCGCGCCCTACGCGGAACTGTCCGATCTGCAAGAGTGCGCGGGACTGGCACTGGGCTCCCCTACCCGCTTCGGCAACATGTCGTCGGCAATGAAATATTTCTGGGATGGCACCGCCACGGAATGGCTTTCCGGCACGCTGGCCGGCAAACCTGCCTGCGTATTCACCTCCACCGGCAGCCTGCACGGGGGCCAGGAATCCACGCTGCTATCGATGATGCTGCCGCTGATCCATCACGGCATGCTGTTTCTGGGTCTGCCGTATACCTATGCAGAACTGATGACCACCAAGAGCGGCGGCAGCCCCTATGGCGCCACCCACTGGTCCGGCGTGGACGGCAAGCAACCGATCAGCGACGACACAAAAAAACTGGCCATCGCGCTAGGACAACGGCTGGCAGAAACTGCGGTCAGACTGCAGGACAAATGATGAACGCAACAACGCAAAACAAATACCATCTGCTCGCCTGCGCCAGCCTGATCGCCTTGGTGCTGCTGGATATACTGTGGGAAACGGTGCTGGCGCCATTGCGCCCGGGCGGCTCATGGATGGTGCTGAAAGTGATACCGCTGCTATGGATCATGCGCGGCGTGATCAGACGCGACAATTTTACGATGCAATGGTCATCGATGCTGATCCTGCTGTATTTTGCCGAGGGCGTCATACGCGGCAGCAGCGACAGGGCATGGCTTTCCGCCATGCTGGGCTGGGCCGAGGCGGCGCTGTCCGTGCTATTTTTTATCAGCACCCTTTTCTATCTGCGCCCGCTCAAGAAAGCTGCCAAGCTGGCGGCAAAAACGGCCCAGAAGACCGAAGACAAATGATTCACCTGTCGATAGGATAAGGCACAGCCATGCATGCTTTCCTGGATTTATGCCGCGACCTGATAGGCCGCGACCATGTACTGACGCAAGACGCCGACATGCTGGCCTTTGTCGTCGACTGGCGGCAGAGATTCCAGGGCAAAGCGCTGGCAGTCCTGAAACCTGCCTCAACGTCGGAAGTTGCCGGCCTGGTGCGCTTGTGCGTCCAGTTCAAGGTCGCCATCGTTCCGCAGGGAGGCAATACCGGACTGGTGCTGGGCAGCGTCCCCGACAATAGCGGCAAGGCTGTCGTGCTGTCTTTAAAGCGCCTGAATACAATCCGCCATATCGACGCCGTCAATAACACGATGACCGTGGAAGCCGGCTGCATCCTCGCCGACATCCAGGCGGCGGCCGAGCAGGCGCAACGGCTGTACCCCCTGTCGCTGGCGTCCGAAGGCAGTTGCACGATAGGCGGCAATCTGTCCACCAATGCCGGCGGCACTGCCGTACTGCGTTACGGAAATGCGCGCGAGCTGTGCCTGGGGCTGGAAGTGGTTACCGCCAGTGCCGAGGTGTGGGATGGCTTGCGCGGCCTTCGGAAAGACAATACCGGCTACGACCTGCGCGACCTGTTTATCGGCGCCGAAGGCACGCTGGGCATCATCACCGCGGCGGTCATTAAACTGTTTCCGCTACCGCGGGCCCAACTGACCGCCCTGGTCGCGCTGCAGACGGCAGACGCCGCCTTGCAGCTGCTGTCGCTGGCGCAAGCACATTGCGGAGCAACGCTGACGGCATTTGAATTGATGTCGGATTTTTCGCTGCAACTGGTGCACAAGCACTTTCCGCCTATGCAGCAGCCGTTTGCAAGCAGGCATCCGCAATACGTGCTGCTGGAGTTATCGGACAATGAATCCGAATACCACGCCAGCCAGCTGCTGGAGAGCCTGGTCGCCGCAGCGCTCGAGAAAGATCTGATAGATGATGCCGTTGTCGCCACATCGCTGGCACAATCGAGGTCGCTGTGGAATTTGCGCGAGCATATCTCGATGGCGCAGGCAGCGGAAGGGAAAAATATCAAGCACGATATCTCCGTCCCCATTTCCGACATTGCCCGCTTCATCGCCGTTACCGATGCGCTATTGCAAGAACAATTCCCCGGCTGCCGCATGGTGACGTTCGGCCACCTGGGAGACGGCAATCTGCACTATAACGTGTCGCCACCGGAGAATATGCCGGACACCCAATTCATCACCCAACAGGCAGCGGTCAACCTGATCGTGCACGACAGCGTGCACCGTTTCGGCGGCTCTATTTCGGCAGAGCACGGCCTGGGAGCGCTGAAGAAGGAAGAAATCCTGCGCTACAAGTCGCCTGTGGAAATCGCCCTGATGCGCGCCGTCAAAACGGCTTTGGATCCGCAGCAACTAATGAATCCGGGCAAGGTCATCTGACGCCTGGTATCTGCACATCCTCTTACTGCATCGCACAAAAAATAGTCAGCTGCCAGGATAATTTATTGCCTATATTATTTAAATAGGGACATTTTAGTCTTAATGCAATCAGAAAATTGAGGTGATATGTCATGTGGCTATTGCTGATTTTGCCCTTCATTGGACTATTGTGGATTCCTTTCTACAACCATGAACTTCCCGCCCTGTTCGGTTTCCCCTTCTTTTATTGGTACCAGTTCGCCTGGGTGCCGCTTACTGCGCTGATCATCTGGATCGTCTATCGCGACGGCCTTAAAAAGGGAGTCGAATGATGGGCAGCCAAATCAACTGGACGGCTCTCGGCGTCTTCGTCTTTTTTTTCGTATTGGTAACGGTTCTCGGCTTCGGCGCATCGCGCTGGCAAAGCGGCAAATCCAACAAGGGAGCCCATCTGGACGAATGGGGCCTGGGCGGGCGCAATTTCGGCACGTGGATCACCTGGTTTCTCGTCGGCGGCGACTTCTACACCGCCTACACCGTCATCGCGGTACCGGCACTGGTCTACGCGGTGGGCGCATACGGGTTCTTTGCGCTGCCCTATACGAAACTGGTATATCCGATCGTCTTCATGATCATGCCCAGGCTGTGGCACGCTGCGCAGCGGGCGGGCCACGTTACCGCCGGCGACGTCGTGTATGGACGCTACGCATCGCGTCCGCTGGAATTGGCCATTTCCCTGACCGGCGTTTTCGCCACCATGCCTTACATCGCCTTGCAACTGATCGGCATGGAAGTCGTCATCAAGGCCCTGGGCCTCACCGGGGAATTCCCGCTGGCAGCGGCCTTCGTTATTCTCGCACTGTACACGTACTCGGCCGGACTGCGCGCGCCGGCGCTGATCGCTTTTGTGAAAGACCTGATGATCTACATTGTGGTCCTGGTCGCGGTCGTGCTGGTGCCGATGAAACTGGGCGGCTATAGCGTGGTGTTTTCTTCCGCCAGTGAAGCGTTTGCAGCCAAAGGCGGGGCTACCGGCCTGACCTTGAAACCTCAACAAATCTTGCCGTTTGCATCGCTAGCGCTGGGCTCCGCCCTGGCCGCCTTCATGTATCCGCACACGCTCACCGGCATCTTTGCCGCGAAAAGCGCCGATACGATCCGCAAGAATGCCGTATTTCTTCCCGCCTATACGGTCCTGCTGGGCCTGATCGCGCTGCTGGGCTTCATGGCTTATGCCGCCAAGATCACCATCAAGGATAACAACGATGTCGTGCCTGCGCTATTTAATGCGCTCTTCCCAAGCTGGTTCAGCGGCTTCGCCTTTGCCGCCATTGCCATCGGCGCACTGGTGCCGGCGGCCGTCATGTCGATCGGTGCTGCCAACCTGTTTACGCGTAACTTTTGGAAAGCCTATGTGAATCCCGCAGTGAGCCCGGCCGGAGAAGCAAAGGTAGCGAAGATCGTGTCGCTAGTCGTCAAGTTCGGAGCCTTGGTGTTCATCCTGTTTTTGCCGACCAAGTTTGCGCTCGATCTGCAATTGCTGGGCGGCGTATGGATTTTGCAAACTTTCCCGGCCGTTGTATTTGGCCTGTTCTTCGGCTGGTTCGGCGCGAATGCATTGCTTGCCGGTTGGGCCGTCGGCATCTTCGGAGGCAGCTGGATGGCAATTGCCGACGGCATCAAGCCGGTGCACACGCTCAGCATAGGAGGAGACAGCTACACTGTTTACACCGGCTTGCTGGCACTGGCCTTGAACATCGTCGTGGCGGTAATACTCCAATTGGTGCTGGGCAAGCGGAAAAGCTAAAAAAATAGCCCCAAAACTTTGGGGCTATCGGGCTATCATCCTGTGGCATTTAATCACGGCACTGCGAGCCGGGCATGTAAAAGCCTGGCGGCATTTTTCAAAACTCTTCCCATTCGTCCTGCCTGGCATTTGCCTGCGCTATTTTTTGAGGTGCCGCCGTCAATTTTGCCGGCACCGTTTATGCGATGCGATCGGTGTTATTTTTGGCACTGTTTTCGGCTCTATACGCTCGGCACGCGCGATAACCGGTCTGGCAATATGGTCGCCGGTGCCGGCAGCCATTTTGAACACGCTGACGGTTTGCGCCAAGGCAACAGCTTGCTCCTCCATGCTCTCCGCGGCGGCAGCGGCTTGCTCCACCAGCGCCGCATTCTGCTGCGTCATTTCATCCATCTGCGTGATCGCCAGGTTGACCTGCTCTATCCCTGAGCTCTGCTCCTGGCTGGCAGCAGTGATCTCGC
>Ga0210384_10006119_pt1 | contig 12886 bp, 12 predicted proteins | sample IncBWH2MmetaG_FD_160574 | JGI IMG/M metagenome (GOLD analysis project Ga0210384, IMG submission 160574) | Forest soil microbial communities from Barre Woods Harvard Forest LTER site, Petersham, Massachusetts, United States - Inc-BW-H-2-M | ecosystem: Environmental > Terrestrial > Soil >... | reverse complement strand
AGACACCGGCATTTAGGCTTTCTTGACGTCGGCTACCGTCGGATTGACGCAGTCCTGAGGCCCTTCCGCCATCTGAATCATGCTCGACCGAACGCGGGCGGAGGAGGACCGACATGAGCTCGAAGATGGGGCGGATGACGAAGAGGAATCGGGCGAAGTACCGCCGGCGGGCGTACGAGGCCGGCATGCTCGGCAAGACGTCGGTGCTACCCACGACCCCGCCGCAGCCCGATGTCGACGGCAAGCGCGCGGCGTGAAGGAGACAACGAGAGATGCCTCGGTGCGAGACGTGCAGGAAGGAGCTCGTCGACGAGGGAGCGCGATTCTGCAGCCCGGCCTGCCAGCCGGACTTCGGAAAGGGACACCGGCATCCGGGTACCCCGCGATTCCCGGGGCGCAGAGCCGCGCGCCGGAGCCGACGCCGGCGCTGAGCGCCGCGGCGCGTGGAATAGGATACGATGAGCGCGTGACCGCCGATTCGAATCCCGACGGGCCCGACCAACGACGCTGCGCGGGGCCGGCACGCACTCGATGAGTGCGGCCAGCCTCGCGCAGTACGCCGCATTCCTGCTGATCGTCACCCTGCTCGTCAAGCCGGTCGGCGCCTATCTCGCCCGCGTCTTCAGCGGAGAGCGGACCTGGCTCGACCCGGTGATGCGTCCGCTAGAGCGAGCCATCTATCGGCTCGCCGGGGTCGACGCCGCCGCGGAGATGGACTGGAAGCGATATGCCGGCTGCTTCGTCGGATTCGGCCTCGGCGGGACACTGCTCCTGTACGCGCTCCTGCGGGTGCAGCCGCTGCTCCACACGTTCGACCCGGCGTTCCGGCCGGGGCCGCTCGCGCCCGACCTCGCCATGAACACCGCGATCAGCTTCGCGACCACGACGACCTGGCAGGCGTACGGCGGCGAGACCACGATGAGCTATCTGAGCCAGGTCCTGGGGCTCACGTCGCAGAATTTCCTCGCCGGGGCCGCCGGCCTCGCGGCCGGCATCGCATTCATTCGGGGCCTGGCCCGGCAGCGCACCCCCCTGCTCGGGAATTTCTGGGTGGACGTGACCCGCGCGACGCTCTGGGTGCTGCTGCCCCTCTCGGTGCTGAGCGCGCCGGTGCTCGTATGGCAGGGCGTGCCCATGAACTTCGCCCCGTACGCGCACGTGGCGGTCGTGCAGCCGGTCGAGTACGACGAGCCGGTGACCGACCCCGACGGCCGGCCCGTCGGGGACGAGAGGGGGCAGCCGAAGACGAAGAGGGCCCGGCTCACCCAGCAGGTCATCGCGATGGGCCCGGTCGCCGCGCTCGAGCCCATCAAGAACCTCGGCACCAACGGGGGCGGTTTCTTCAACGTCAACGCGGCGCACCCCTTCGAGAATCCGACTCCCCTCGCGAATTTCCTCGAGCTGCTCGCCATCGCGGTCCTGCCCGCGTCCCTCACCTACACCTTCGGGCGCATGACCGGCCGGCCCGCGCAGGGCTGGGTGCTGCTCGTGGTGATGCTCGTGCTGTTCGCGGCGGGCCTCGTGGTGTGCGACGTGGCCGAGCAGCGCGGCCATACCCCGGCGGTCCACGGGGTGGACCACGCGGCGAGCGATCTCCAGGCGGGCGGCAACATGGAAGGCAAGGAGGTGCGCTTCGGGATCGGCGGCTCGGTGCTGGCCGCGATCACCACCTCCAACGGCGCGACCGGCTCCTACAACTCGATGCACGACAGCTACACGCCGGTCGGCGGGCTCGTGACGATCCTGAACATGCTGTTCGGCGAGGTCGTGTTCGGCGGGCTCGGCACCGGGCTGTACAGCCTGGTGCTGATCGCGCTGGTGGGCCTGTTCATTGCCGGCCTCATGATCGGCCGGACCCCCGAGTACCTCGGCAAGCAGGTCACCATCACCGAGATGAAGCTCATCGCGCTCTACACCATCATCGCGCCGCTCACGATCCTGCCGCTCGCCGCGGTGGCGCTGGTGACGGACGCGGGCCTCGCCGGCCTCACCACCAACCGAGGCGCGCACGGGCTCAGCGAGGTCCTGGTGGCCTACACCACGTCCATGGCCAACAACGGCCAGAACTTCGCCGGGCTCAACGCCAACACGCCGTTCTACAACGTCACGACCGCACTCGCGATGCTGGCGGGCCGCTTCGGGCTGGCGATCCCCGCGCTGGCGCTCGCCGGCCGATTCGCCCGGCAGCCGAGCCGGCCGGTCACCGCCGGGACGTTGCCGACCGACACGCCGCTCTTCGCGGGGCTCGTGATCGCGACGGTCCTGATCGTGGGCGCGCTCAGCTATCTGCCGGTGCTGGCGCTCGGCCCCCTCGTCGAGCAGCTCGCCCTACGACGGTAGGGCCAGCTTCTCCAGCGCCGACAGGCGGAGGCGCAGCTTCCCGAGCTCTTCCTCGGCAAGCTCCTCGGCGCAACCCGCGACGATCTGCCGCCCTCGCTCGGCGAGCGCCTCTTGAACCGCCGGGTCGCCGATTGCCGTGGCGATGTCACCGAGGGCACGCAGCATCCGTAGGCTGACCGCAACGTCGGCCTTCGAGTAGAGGCGGATCTGGTCGAATGCCGCGTCCAGGAGTCGGTCGAAGCCGGGCCACGGGATGCTGACGCGCAGGATGCCCGGCGGATCGTAACGAAGGGACGCCGGCTCTTGCCGGGAGCCGAAGCGGATCAGGATACGGCTCAGCTGGTCCACGCAGTTGATTGCGGTGCTGGGGTCGTTCACGGCCGGCGAGATCGCCCGGAGCGCGATATCGACGATCTGCAGGATACCGAACTCGACGTCCTGCTGGAGCGTTCTGGTCGGACCGAGGTCGAAGGCCCCGCGCAATTCAGCGCTTCGGCCGGGGGACACCCGTTCCCCCTTTGACACCATCAGCAGGGGAACCCCCGTCGGAACGAAGTGGCCGACACGCCGGACGACTCGGACGATCACCCCGTATGACTTCGCCAGGAAGACGAGCCGATCGATGTCGATGAAGCGCACGTAGCCGGAGACGTCGCTCGAGACCGCCCCGTCGCGCTCGCTCGGCTCGGGCCGATCCGCTTCGGACATCCGATTGCGCCGCCGCGGCTCCGGCATGAGCTCGTCGATGATCGCCTCCGTCTCGGTGGCGATCTTTTCCACGATGTGGTTGACGCTAATCGCCTGCGAGATGTGGTGGATGAAGAAGAGCAGCCACGCGACGCAGGCCAGGGCGAGCAGCATCGCGCCCAGGACGGTCAGCACGGGCGCGAAGGGGTGCGGGACCGAGCGCGCCGCCGGCAGCGCGGCCACGCAATACGAAAAGGTGCCGAGGAAGATGCCGAGCGTCTGCTGGGTCACCCGATCTCGCGCGAAGCTGACGATGATGCGGGGGGAGAACTGCATCGAGGCCAGCGTGAGCGTCATCAGCAGGATGGCGAAGACGATCGACACCACCGTCATCATCGAGGTCGCGATCGCCGCGAGCACCACCTGAGCCACCTGAGGATCGGCGTGCGACGGGAACAAGACCTTGGGCGTCCAGCCACTCAGGCCCGGGACCGTCTCTTCCAGCGCCGAGAGGAGCGCGCCCGCAGACCCGAGCGCCAGCGCGATGATGAGCGGACGGACCAGGAATCCGCCGCGCAGGCTGTACATCGCGCGGCGAAACGAGAGAAACAGGCGCTCGTTCAGCATCGCGTGGGCGGGCGGCGAGCCTTTCTGAGCTCGGCTTCCCGGCTTCGCCGCGCCAGACGGCGGCGCCGGCGCACCGCGCGCCGGGTCTTCGAATGCGTAGCCACGATCATCACCTCCCCGATGACGATCAGTGTAGCGTGGACCAAGGTGGCCGCCGAGCTATCAAGCTCGGCGATCTGCGCGAGCACTGGATCAGTTTCGGGGTCCTGGCCGTCGTGGGCACCCCCATGTCGACCGTCATCGGGGGCGGGCTCTGCTGGCTGTTCACCCGCTCGCTGGAGCTCGGCTGGCCCCGCTACGTCTCCGCGGCTCGGGAGAAGGGATAGAAGCCTATCGGTAACTTCGAGCGAGCCGAGACCGCTTCGCGGACACGAGGTAGCTCTGCACACCACGGCATCCTGGGATCGCGCGCGCCATCGTCTCGAGCGCCGCTTTCTGGGCTTCCGTATCCACGAGACCCCAGAGGACCACGAGCCCGTCGCACGCGCTGGCAACCGGGCGCGGGATCGGAACCCACGCCTGCTCCTCCGCCATCCGCTCCCGCATCTCAGCGACGAGTTCCATGTCGGACCGCGGCCTCTGCTCACTGGGTCTGCTCACGAGGGCCCTGAGCAGGTCCCGACGGCTGACCGTCCCGACGAGACGATCGCCGACGACGACCGGCACGAGGCTGATGCGCGGGGTGTCGAAGAGCAGCACCGCCGACGCCAGCGGCAGCGTCGGACTCGCGGTGATGACCGGCGCGGTCATCACCTCCGCGACTGTGGTGCCGACCGCCCGCCGGAACTCCCGGGCGAGCTGATCGCGGCCGGTGAGCACGTGCCACCATGGGCGGCGGCGACGGCCCGCGAGTCGCGCGACGAGATCCTCCTCGCTGAGCACCCCGACCACGTGGCCGGCCCGATCGACGACGGGAAGGGCGGGAGCCCGCCGGTCGAGAAGGGCCCGGCCAGCCAGATACACCGGGACGTCCGGCGAGAGAGCGCCCAGATCGGACGTCATGATGTCGGCGACCGTGCGCACCTCAGGTCCCCGATCGTCGGCCGCTTCCAGACCTCCGATGCGCACCGTCTCCGCCCCTCGTTGCCCCATCGCTCGAATCCCTAGAGGACGATCTCGGTGCCCACGCCGTGCGGAGCTCGAAGCACCAGCGGGACCGCATGCGGGATCCGCCCGTCGACGATCTGCGCCTGCGCGGCGCCCCCCTTCAGCGCCCGGACCGCACCCTCGATCTTCGGCAGCATCCCCCCGTCGATCACGCCCTCCCGGACGAGCGTGTCCGCCGTCCACCGGCTCAGGCTCCTGAATCGGCAGCCGGCGCGGTCCACGATCCCGGGAACGTCGGTGAGATAGATCACGATGGCCGCGCCAAGGACCGCCGCGACCTCGCCGGCTACCAGATCGGCATTGATGTTGTAGGTCCGCCGGTCCGTGCCGACCCCGAGCGACCCGATCACCGGGACGATGCCGTGCTCTTGCAGGGCGCGGATCGGTTTCGTGTTCACCGCGGTGACGTCGCCCACTCGTCCGAGATCGACCGATTCGCCGGTGGGCGAGAGGTGCTCCCTTCGGGTGGCCTGAATGAGCGGGCCCGGCCAGGCGCTCAGGCCCACCGCGCGGACCCCGTGCCGGGTGATCAGCTGCGCGATCTCGCGGTTGATCCCCAGCAGGGCCCGCTCCACCAGATCCATGGTCTCGTCGTCGGTGACCCGCATACCCTCGACAAACCGAGGGGTCTTGCCCGACTCCTCCATGAGACGACTGATCTGCGGCCCCCCGCCGTGCACCACGACCGGATTCACCCCAGCCGACCGGAGCGCGGCGATGTCGCGTGAGAAGCTGTCCTTCAGATGGGCCCACTGCATCGCCGCGCCGCCATACTTGACGACCACCGTCTGCCCCGCGAACCTCGCGACCGCGCGACCGACGTTCACGACCCCGTCCGTGACGCTCATAGGTGTGACCTCCGGCACTCCAGTAGACGCGGTCCGGACATCAAGGAGACGCCCAATGCCTCGTCGACACCGTCAAGGAGTCGTCAAGACGGCGGAGAGATCATGGAGGTGCGGACGGTAGCCGGCGCCTACGCGTCCGCATCGTCCGCCAACCGATAGCCGACTCCCGACTCGGTGACGATGTAGCCCGGCCGCGCTGGATCCGGCTCGATCTTCCGCCGAAGCTGTGCAACGTAGACGTGCAGATAGTGGACGTGCTGCACCTCCGCGTACTCGCGGCCCCACGCCTCCTCGAAGAGCTGCTGGTGCGTCAGGACCTCATTCCGGTGCTCGGCGAGCGTGGTCAGGAGCCGGTATTCGATCGGCGTCAGCCGAATGACCTGGCCCTTCACCGAGGCCCGCCGCCGGGTGCGATCAATCTCCAGATCACGCACATGACATATGCGCTCGGCGCGACCCCAGGCTCTTCCTAGATGAGCCAGCAGATCCAGGGTGCGATCGTTGCCATTCGACGGGCGACACGACGAGAGGACGAGGAGGGGAGCGGTCGTCTCCGCGCGCAGGTGCCGCAACACTTCGAGCTCATTCGCCGGACGCTCGAGCGCGATCACGATCAGATTCGGCGGACGCCCCTTGGCGGCCTTCAACCCTTGCGGAGCGCTCGTCGAATGGATGACCCGATACTCATGGCTCAGCGGCACGGCTCCTGCCGCGCGCCGGATCTCCGGCGCATCCCCGATCACGAGGACGAGCGGCTTGTCGCCAAGACCCCGTTGTCTTGGCCGGGTCCTCAACGTACGGACTGCGCCCCCTCTCCCTTCGAGGTTCCGATCTCCTCGATAGGAGTGACGAAGACACGGCTGACGCCGCCCGGCACCGCGGCGGCCGCTTCGGTGAGCGCCTCCGCGACGTCGTCGAGACACCAGTCGTCGACGATCGCCTCGAGCTTCAGCTTGAGCGTGAGGCCGACCTGGTACTCGAGCCCCCGATAGATCTCCCGGTGCGGGCCGTGCCAGTCGATACCTCTCACGTCGCTCACGGTGAGATCCGTGGCCCCGGCCTTTGCCAGGGCCTGCTTGACCGCGTGAAGCGTTACCGGGTCGATGATGGCCTCGATCTTCTTCATGTCGTTCCGCTCCTCTCGACCGCGCTTTCGAACGAGGGCTACCCGCCCGGCCAAGTAGACGGCAGCCCCGCGTCAAGGCGCTGTCAGATTTGGCGAGGCGCGAGTCAAGACTTGGTCAAGGCGGGCGGGTCTTGACCGGCGCCTGAGGCGAGCGGACCCGGTTTTGAGATTTCCCTTACAGAGCGCTGTGCTAGATTTCCCGCTCGGCGAGGAAGCCGTCAGATCCCTCGCTCGGAGGGAGACCGACCACATGCGACGTCTGGTGATCGTGCTGGGAATGTGCGGGTTCGCCGCGGCGGCACCGGGGCCGGCCGCCCGCGCGGACGACGCACCGTACACGCTCACGACGGAAGGGCAGCCCGGTTTCTTCAAGCGCCTCTTCAACGCCTATCGCGACGAATTCAAGGAGCCGGGAGACAGCGGCCCCGAGCCGGCTCGACGCGCCCTGCCGGCGCCCTTCGATTCGCCGCCCTATCCCTCGGGGGAATACCAGGGTTTCCCGCTCATCGGCGTGCCCTACAACACCGGCGCCTACCCGCTGATGCAGGCCATCTACGGCGGACCCTACGGGGACGAGATCCGGGCCAGCCGTATCAAGCTCTACGGCTGGATCAATGCCTCCGGCAACTGGACCACCGATAAGAACTCCAACATGCCGACCTCCTACTGGATCTTCCCCAACCAGCCCGTCCTCAACCAGCTCGTCGTCCGGCTCGAGCGTGAGCTCGATACGGTCCAGACCGCGCACGTCGACTGGGGCTTCCGGTCCACGATCCTCTACGGCACCGACTACCGCTACATGACCGCCGGCGGCTGGTTCAGCGACCAGCTCCTCAAGCACAACCAGATGTACGGCTTCGACCCGACGGAGCAATACGTCGACGTGTACATCCCCGGCGTCGCCCAGGGGCTGATCCTCCAGGCGGGACGCTGGATCGCCACCCCCGACATCGAGACCCAGTTCGGCCCCGACAACTACCTCGGCACCCACTCGATCCTCTTCACCTTCGACACCTACACGCAGACCGGGGTCATGGCCACTCTCATGCTGAACAAGAACTGGACGGTGCAGGGCGCCGTCCACGCCGGCACCGACATGGCGCCGTGGTACAAGGGCGCTACCCCGACCGGCATGGTCGGCGTGCGCTGGGTGTCCGACAGCAACAACGACTCGGTCTACCTGGTTCTCAACTCGATCAACGACGCCGAATTCCGGCGCTTCACCGTCGACGGCCAGCCCGCCGGCCACGACAACTTCAACTACATCGTGGGCACCTGGCAGCACACCTTCACGCCGGGCATCCACACCAAGACCGAAGCCTACTTCATGTGGCAGCGCGACGCGGTGGTCGGGGGTACCCCTAGCCTCGGCCCGGTGAAGTCCTTCGGCGGCGGGGGCGGCATCGGAGCCAACATCCCGGGCACCACCTATGACTACGGGATCGTGAACTACACGATGTTCGAGACTACCAAGAAGAGCTTCATCACGGTCCGCAACGAATGGTATCGGGACGTCGACGGGGAGCGGACCGGCTTCGCCACGAACTACTCGAGCCACACCGTGGGCTTCACCTATCAGATCAGCCCCTCGATCATGGTCCGCCCCGAAGTGGGCTACTACCACTCCTACGACGCGAACGCGTTCGATCTCGGGAAGAAGAACTACGCGGTCATCGGCGGCATGGACGTGACCCTCCGCTTCTGACGACGTGATGCCGGCCCCGAATAGGCGCGCGCCGGGGAGACCTTGGGGCGCGCAGGCCCTGCTTCAGCCCGGATCTTGAGAAGTTCTTGATGCGGCGGCGTCCGTTCTTGAGAGCTTCCTGATCGACGCTCCGGCTAGCATGACCGTTGGTCCCGTTGACGAGGGTTGACGGACACAAGAAGGAGGTCTCGTGATGACCGACATCCTGTACCTCGGCGTGATCGTCACGTTCTTCTGGCTATCGTGGCTCCTCGTCAGACTCTGTGAGCGGCTCTAGGAGGCGTCCATGCCCCTGCTCTACGTCGTCGGTGCGGTGGTGTCCCTGGGACTGCTCGTCTATCTGGTGCTCGCCCTCCTGAAGCCGGAGCTCTTCCAATGACGGCGAACGAACTCTTCCAGCTCGTCCTCTACCTCGTGGTGCTGATCGCGCTGGCCAAGCCCCTCGGGGCTTACATGGCCCGGGTCTACGAGGGGCGCGCCACCGGCCTGGGACGCGTTCTCGGCTGGCTGGAGCGCCTGGCCTACCGGCTGGGCGGCGTGCGGCCCGCGGACGAGCTGGGTTGGAAGGCCTACGCGGGCGCGATGCTGCTCTTCAACCTGTTCGGGCTCGTGGCGGTCTACGGCCTGCAGCGTCTCCAGGGCGTGCTGCCGCTCAATCCCCAAAGCTTCGCCGCGGTCTCGGCCGACTCCTCGTTCAACACCGCGGTCAGCTTCGCCACCAACACCAACTGGCAGGGCTACGGCGGCGAGAGCACCATGGGCTACCTCACCCAGATGCTGGCGCTGACCGTCCAGAACTTCGTCTCCGCGGCCGCCGGCATGGCCACCATGGTGGCGCTGATCCGAGGCTTCGCCCGCCGATCCGCGGACACGATCGGCAACTTCTGGGTCGATCTCACCCGCACGACGCTCTACATCCTGCTCCCGCTCTCGCTCCTCTTGGCTCTGATCCTCGTGTGGCAGGGCACGGTCCAGACCTTCGCCGGCTACCCGACCGCCACCGTGGTCCAGCCCACGAGCTACGACGAGCCGGTCGTGGACAAGGACGGTAAGCCGCTGCTCGACGAGAAGGGCCAGCCCAAGACCAAGAAGTCCACGCTGACCGAGCAGGTCATCGCGGTGGGCCCGGCCGCCTCGCAGATCGCGATCAAGCAGCTCGGCACCAACGGGGGCGGCTTCTTCAACGCCAACTCGGCGCACCCCTTCGAGAACCCCACCCCACTCGCGAACTTCCTCGAGCTCCTCGCGATCCTGCTGATCCCCGCCGCGCTCTGCTACACGTTCGGGGTGATGGTCAAGGACACGCGTCAGGGCTGGACGGTGCTCGCCGCCATGACCGTGATCTTCGTGGGAATGCTGGCGGTCTGCGTCCCCGCCGAGCAGCGCGGCGCGGTGTTCGCGAAGCAGGGAGTGGACCACGCGGCCGGCCCGCTCCAGTCGGGCGGCAACATGGAGGGCAAGGAAGTCCGCTTCGGCATCGCCGACTCCGCTCTCTGGGCGACCGCCACCACCGCCGCGTCGAACGGCTCCGTCAACTCCATGCACGACTCCTACACACCGATCGGCGGACTCGTCCCGCTGTGGATGATGCAGCTCGGCGAGGTCGTCTACGGCGGGGTCGGCTCCGGACTCTACGGAATGCTGATGTTCGCGATCGTGGCGGTCTTCGTGGCCGGGCTGATGGTCGGGCGGACGCCCGAGTACCTGGGCAAGAAGATCGAGGCCTACGAGATGAAGATGGCGTCCCTCGTGATCCTGATCACGCCCGCCCTGGTGCTGATCGGCACGTCGGTCGGGGTCGTGACGGCGGCCGGGAAGGCCGGCATCGCCAACCCGGGCATCCACGGCTTCAGCGAGATCCTCTACGCCTTCTCCTCGGCCGCCAACAACAACGGCAGCGCCTTCGCCGGGCTCAGCGCCAACACGCCCTTCTACAACACCGCGCTCGGGCTCGCCATGCTCTTCGGCCGGTACTGGCTGGCGGTCCCCGTCCTGGCCATCGCGGGCTCGCTGGCCCGGAAGAAGATCGTCCCGGCGGGACCGGGCACGCTTCCGACCAATACGCCGCTCTTCGTGGTCCTGCTCGTCGGCGTGGTCATCCTGGTGGGAGCCCTCACCTACGTCCCGGCGCTCGCCCTCGGGCCGATCGTCGAGCATCTCACCCTGATCGCGGCGAAGTGAGGGAATAGGCCATGGCCAACGCGGTGACCGCTCGCGCGCTCTTCGACCTGCCGATCGTGAAGCAGGCGATCGTGGACGCGTTCCGCAAGCTGACGTTCCAGCGCCAGGTGCGAAACCCGGTGATGTTCGTGGTCTACGTCGGCTCCATCCTCACGAGCCTGCTGTGGGTCCAGGCGCTGGTCGGCCGCGGCGAGGCCCCGCCCTGGTTCATCTTCTGGGTGTCGGTGTGGCTCTGGTTCACCGTGCTCTTCGCCAACTTCGCGGAGGCCATGGCGGAGGGGCGCGGCAAGGCCCAGGCCGCGTCGCTGCGGAAGGCGCGCCGTGATCTTCAGGCCAAGCGGCTGCCAGGGCGGGATCGGAGACAGGATGTCCAGATCGTCTCGGCCTCCGCGCTTCGCAAGGGGGACCTGGTGCTGGTCGAGGTCAACGATTTCATCCCGGCCGACGGCACCATCGTCGAGGGCGTCGCCTCGGTGAACGAGGCCGCGATCACCGGCGAGAGCGCGCCGGTGATCCGCGAGGCGGGAAGCGATCGGAGCGGGGTGACCGGCGGCACCCAGGTGCTCTCGGACTGGATCGTGGTCGAGGTGACCGCCAATCCGGGCGAGGCCTTCCTCGACCGCATGATCGCCCTCGTCGAGGGCGCCAAGCGTCAGAAGACCCCCAACGAGATCGCGCTCGACATTCTCCTCGCCGGGCTGACCATCGTGTTCCTGCTCGCGACCGCCACCCTGCTCCCCTTTTCCCTCTACAGCGTGGGGGCGGCCGGTCAGGGCAGCCCGGTCACGGTGACGGTGCTGGTGGCCCTGCTCGTGTGCTTGATCCCCACCACGATCGGCGCGCTGCTCTCCGCGATCGGCATCGCGGGCATGGATCGCATGATCCAGAAGAACGTCATCGCCATGTCCGGCCGCGCCGTCGAGGCCGCCGGCGACGTGGACGTCCTGCTGCTCGACAAGACCGGTACGATCACCCTCGGCAACCGCCAGGCCACCGCCTTCTTCCCGGCCCCGGGAGTTCATGAGGCGGCCCTGGCCGACGCGGCCCAGCTGTCCTCCCTCGCCGACGAGACGCCGGAGGGACGCAGCATCGTCGTCCTCGCCAAGGAGAAGTACCAGATCCGGGAGCGCGAGATCGAGAAGCTCGGCGCCACCTTCATCGCCTTCACGGCCCAGACGCGCATGAGCGGCGTGGACCTGAACGGCCGGCAGGTGCGCAAGGGCGCCGTCGACGCCATCGAGGCGCACGTCAAGAAGCTGGGGGGCAGCTTCCCCGCCGAGGTGCGGCTCAGTGTCGACACGATCGCGAAGGCGGGGGCGACCCCGCTCGTGGTCGCGGACGGCGCCAAGGTGCTGGGGGCCATCCAGCTCAAGGACATCGTCAAGGGCGGCATCCGCGAGCGGTTCGCCCAGCTCCGCCGCATGGGCATCAAGACCATCATGATCACCGGCGACAACCCGCTCACCGCGGCCGCGATCGCCGCAGAGGCGGGGGTGGACGACTTCCTGGCCCAGGCCACGCCGGAGGCCAAGCTCAAGCTGATTCGCGATACGCAGGCGGAGGGACGGCTCGTGGCCATGACCGGAGACGGCACGAACGACGCGCCAGCCCTCGCCCAGGCCGACGTGGCGGTCGCGATGAACACGGGGACCCAGGCCGCCAAGGAGGCCGGCAACATGGTCGACCTGGACTCCAATCCGACGAAGCTGCTGGAGGTGGTCGAGACCGGCAAGCAGATGCTGATGACCCGCGGCGCGCTGACCACGTTCAGCATCGCCAACGACGTGGCCAAGTACTTCGCGATCATCCCGGCCGCGTTCGCGACCACCTACCCCGCGCTCAACATGCTGAACATCATGCACCTGGCGACTCCCGAGAGCGCGATCCTCTCCGCGGTCATCTTCAACGCGCTGATCATCGTCGCGCTGATCCCGCTGGCCCTGAAGGGCGTCCGGTATCGCGCGCTCGGGGCCGGCGCGGTGCTCCGCCGCAACCTCTGGATCTACGGCGTAGGCGGCATCCTCATTCCCTTCCCGGGCATCAAGATCATCGACATGATCCTGGTCGCCCTGAAGCTCGTGTAAGGAGCCCGCCGTGATCCAACATCTGAGACCCGCGCTGATGACGCTGCTGCTCCTCACCATCGTCACCGGCGTCGTCTATCCGCTCGTGGTGACCGGGATCGCGCAGGTGGTGTTTCCGTTCCAGGCCAACGGCAGCCTGATCGTCAAGGGCGGCAAGCCGGTGGGATCCGCGCTGATCGGG
>Ga0210384_10006118_pt1 | contig 12888 bp, 10 predicted proteins | sample IncBWH2MmetaG_FD_160574 | JGI IMG/M metagenome (GOLD analysis project Ga0210384, IMG submission 160574) | Forest soil microbial communities from Barre Woods Harvard Forest LTER site, Petersham, Massachusetts, United States - Inc-BW-H-2-M | ecosystem: Environmental > Terrestrial > Soil >... | reverse complement strand
GATCCTGATCGGATTTTTGATCCTGCTTCCGCTCGCCGGTTCCCAACTCGGTCTAAATCTTGATGTTATTTCGGCGATACTGCGGACAGCGACTGGCTATGTGCTCCAGTTGATTCTATTTCTTACGGGTAACACTTAAGCCGGCTAGAAGAGCTGCCGGAAAAGGCCAGAGGCCATCTTGGTCAAAGCTGCCGACATGATGATCGCGCGACGAGCCGACACAAGGGCCCGCGCCGATTTTGCGACCTGGAAAATGATGGCCAAACTGAACGGTGCCTCCGCTCTGCCCCCCGAGGCGCAGAACTTCCTCGCAAGCTACCAGGCGCTGCTGGCGAAAATGCCGGAAGCCGAGGCAACCGAAGCCACCATCAACCTGATGTACAAGGCCTACTTTGCCGAGATGGGCGGTATTGGAACGCCGCCCGATGTCCGGTCGCGTCCGAGCCAGCCCGTGGCAGACAACGTCACCGTCTTCCGCCGGCCTCAGGTCAAGCCGAAACCGTCACCATTCGCGCCGAATGCCGGCGCAAGACCGCGGCTGCCGGTGGCGCTGATCTTTGCCTGCCTCGTCGCGGTCTATGTCGGCATTCGCTATTATTGGCGGTAGTTGACGCTTTCCTTAACGCGAAACCGTCGACACGCCCGCATAAGCCCGCCGTGCCGCGCAGGATCCGTCGCCACGGCTAGGCGCAGGCACCGAGGCCGGGCATAATGGCCGCACAAATTGCTTAAAAGCTCAAAGATATTGGAGGAGAAATGAAGCGGTCTATTGCAGCCTTGGTGATGACCACGACCCTGGTGCTGGGTGGAGCGGCGTTCGCGCAGACGCTCGACAAGGTGGTGAAGGTCGGCAGCTTAGGTGATCAATCCGGTCTCTATCAGGATATTGGCGGTCCCGGTTCGAACGTCGCGGCGCAAATGGCGATCGAGGATTCCGGACTTTTGGCCAAGGGCTGGAAGATCGAACTGATCTCGGCGGATCACCAGAACAAGCCCGATGTCGGCGTCAATATCGGCAAGCAATGGATCGACGTCGAGAAGGTCGACGTGTTCGTCGATCTCGCAAGCTCCGGCGTTGGCCTTGCGATCGCCAACCTCGCGAAGGAACGAAACGTCGTCAATCTGAACTCCGGTTCGGCCTCCTCCGATCTCACGGGATCGCAATGCTCGCCGAACACCGTGCATTGGGTCTACGACACCTATATGCTCGCCAACGGCACCGGCAAGGCGCTGGTCAAGTCCGGCGGCGACACCTGGTTCTTCCTGACCGCGGATTACGCGTTCGGACAAGCGCTTGAGCGTGATACTGCCGCGGTCGTCACCGCCAATGGCGGCAAGGTGCTCGGCGGCGTCAAACATCCTCTCAACAATGCCGACTTCTCCTCGTTCCTGCTACAGGCGCAGAACTCGAAGGCGAAGATTATAGGGCTCGCCAATGCCGGCGGCGATACCACCAACGCGATCAAGCAAGCAGCGGAATTCGGCATCGTCTCCGGCGGCCAGAAGCTTGCGGGCATGCTGATGTTCCTGACCGACGTCCATTCGCTCGGCCTCGACGTCGCCCATGGGCTGAACTTCACCGAGACGTTCTACTGGGACATGAACGACCAGACCCGCGCGTTCTCGAAACGCTTCATGGAGCGGTTCAAGAAGAATCCGCCGACCATGGTGCAGGCCGGCGTCTATTCCTCGCTGATCCATTACTTCAAGGCACTGGAAGCGCTCGGCGGCAATCCGCATGACGGCCGCGCGGTGGTCGCCAAAATGAAGGAAATGCCGACCGACGATCCCTTGTTCGGCAAGGGCTCGATCCGCGCCGACGGCCGCAAGATCCACCCGGCCTATCTGTTCGAGGTTAAGAAGCCCTCGGAATCCAAATATCCGTGGGACTATTACAAGCTGATCGCGACCATTCCGGCGGAAGAAGCTTTCCTGCCGCTGGAGAAGAGCGTCTGCCCGATGGTGAAGAAGAGCTGAGGCAAGCCCCGACACTGCAGCACGACTTCCGTCATGCCCGGGCTTGTGCCGGGCATCCAGTGGTGGATAGTACCGAGCTTGTGGGCAATTCGACGGCGCGCCTCATTTCAAGGAATTTACAAAATCCGCCGATTCTCGCCGGCGCGCCTTATCTTGGTGGGTGCAAATCGCCTTGAAGCCAGCGTCCAAGACCCTTGGACTTCATGGGGTCTTCATACGCGGCAAGGGCCTGAAGTACTTGATTGCAGATAGCGCATTCAAACGTATGCAAGTCGATGCCCGCGCGCGCTGGCTCGATACTGGCGAGCATCATCGGGGCCTTGCACTTCGGACAAGCGGGGCGCTCAATTGCAACGAATGGAATGACGGACGACAGGCGTTGAGACTGGGGCATGATGCTTCCCTCGAACAGGCGGGAGCGCAACACTCTCTGTCACCGGTAATGCCTAGCAGGCGGAGCGGTGATTGTCTGAGTATGCGCCTCCAGGGATCTCAAAAGCGAGTTAATTCGCGGATATTTGGAAGGAAGGTAAGCCCTCGAAACCGGAAGCTCCGCTCGATGCGGTGAGCTTTCTCCGCCAGTTGCCTGTCTGGGGCCTTGCGTGAAGGAGCTCAGCTTGCTCGCGCGTGAGTGGAGGTATTCCCCCCGCGACAGGGAGTACTGGTTTTGTTAGCAAGAGCTTCGGTCATGTTGCTTGAATTCGGCAGGATGCCCCCGTCACGACGGGCCGAACCAGCGATAGCGGTTGAGCGCAACCCAAAATCAAAAATCGCGCCGCGGATCATCCGCGTGATGAATTGGAAGATCCATGTCCACTTTAGAGTCAGGAACGAAAGTATCTGCTACATAGTTTCTATCGACCGAGCCAAACCGGATAATAGTGTGCGTATAAATCCAGCCACCCGGCACTCTGAAACGAAATATGGTTTCGTCATACTGACCGGAGACATGATCTTTAAAGACTTCTTCGTGGGTGTGAAGCCTTTGCTTAGGCATGAACATCTTTCGCGTGCCAATGCAATCTGTTGACAGGTTAGGCCGCTCATGCCGGCCTCGAGCGCCTTAGTTCTTTCTGGGCGGCGGTTCGTTCGCTACTTCCTCTGCCAGTAGTTTTAAAAGCTTCTCCTGCCGCGCGTCCGCTTTCGCTGCCGCCACTTCCGATGCAGCCACGAGACTGCGATAGAGCTTGAGGTTTTGCTGACGAATGAAAAATTGATGTTCCATAGCTACCTCCTCTGAGGGCATGGACTGAAGGGCATCGTGCGCCTAAGAATGGGAAGTGTCGAAGAAGGCGGATTTGTGAGCCGGAAGAGCTCTGCTAAACAAAACTGCTCGTCGAAGCGAGTAGTTCGTTTCCATCAGCGTTGCGGATCTCTTTGTTGGCCGCCGCTCTGCTGGCCGCCCTGGTTTGGATTTTGCGTCTGTTGGCCAGGCGTCTGATTCGGGTTCGGGCCGGACTTAGTGGACCAATCGCCCTGTCGATTCTGCTGACCATACTTGTTGGGATCATTCTGTTTGTCATCCCGTCTCCTTAATGGTCGGGAACATATGACAACCGAGCATACAGTGGTTCGTTCCGGCAAATCAAAAAGAAAGCCGTCCAATTCAAATGTGGCAGACTACTTGCTAATTATCGCGACCTTTGCCTTCAATTACCCCTCGTGCTGAGCGACACGTCCAACATATGCATATGCGGCTTTTACCGTTGTCGCACCCGGAGTGCGATTCAATGCCTTTGCGATTTTCTTAGCGCCGGCTTTTTGCCTTGCTAGAGACTTTAGTTGACCGATACCCGTTGCGGTCCAAGGCGGGAACTTCGTTTTTCCTTAGCCAACCCAGCGTCGCCGCGCTCACCTCTCGCGCTCAGCTCTTGCCCTTGAGGCGGAAAATCACCGGCAGCGTGAAATTCAGCCCCTCGTCGGCGATCAGCGGCGGCGGCTGCGGCACAGGATCGGAGCGCCGGATCATCGCGAGCGCCGCCTGGTCGAACGCGGCATCGCCCGATCCCTTGACGATGCTCGCCGAGAGCACATGCCCGGCACGGTCGAGCGCGAAGCCGACCAGGATCTCGGCGCTCTTGAGCAAGCGGTCCGCCGGATAGCGCTTGTGCTTGTCGAGATGGGCAATCAATTCCTTCTGCCAGGTGGCGCGAATGCGCTGAGCGGTGGCGCCGGTGCCTTGCGCGGGTGCGACCGAGCGCGTCCCTTGCGGCATGTTGTCGGAGCTCGGGGTGGCCGTTGCTTCCGCGGCGACCGATTCCTGCGAGGCCTGGGTCTGCACCGCGGCGATCTTGGCGTCATCCTCCACCGGCTTTTTGGCGTCGTTTGGCGTCACCACGCGATCCGGATTCTCGGTCTCGGTCGGGGTATCCTTCGGCAGCTCGGATTCCTTCAACTCCGCCTTCTGTTCGGCCATCGCCGGCGAAGCAACCGAAGCATCCGTATCCGGACCCGGCGGCAGGTCGGTGGGTTCGAGCTTGGGCGAGGACATTTCCAGCCCGATCTCGATTGCCGGCGCGCCGAGGGCATCGTCGAGGTCATCGCTGCGCAGATGCGCGACCGCAAGTGCTGCCCCGCCGAGGTGGAGCGCGAGTGCGCTTAGGCCAGCAAAGATCCACAACCGCTGCGAAGGTTTTTGCTCGAACTCGAGGCCATTCATAACGCGATCTCTGTATTCACGGCTTTGAACTTGCCGCCGGCGCTGCCTGCGCAGCCGTATCCGGAACGCTTTCCAGCGCCACCAGCTTGATTTTCGGATAGCCCCCTGCCCGCAAGATCTCGAGCACGTCCATCAGTTCACCGTAAGGCACGGCACGGTCGGCACGCAGGAAGATGAAGTTATCCTTGCTGACATCGGCCATGGCATCGAGCGAGCGCACCAGATCGACCCGCTTGACCGGGGTTTCCCCGATCGCGACCGCGAGATCCGGCTTGATGCTGACATAGGTCGGCTTGTCCGGCTTCTTCTGCGCCGTCGCGGTCGACGACGGCAGGTCGATCGGCAAATCGACGGTCGAAAGCGGCGCCGCCACCATGAAGATGATCAACAGCACCAGCATGACGTCGATAAAGGGCGTGACGTTGATTTCATGCGCCTCCGCGAAATCCTCGTCGTCGTCAAACCCACCTTCTACGATCGAAGCACTCATCGCTCACTCCGCCGCGCGCGAATTGACATGGGTACGGTCGAGATCGCGCGACAACAGCCGGGCTGCCGCGCCCGAGGCGCGGCCCACCAGTTCGAGATAGGTTTTGGTCACGCGCGCGAAATGATTGTAGATGATCACCGCCGGGATCGCGGCGACGAGCCCGATCGCGGTGGCGAGCAGCGCCTCGGCGATACCGGGCGCGACCACGGCGAGATTGGTGGTCTGCGCCTTGGAGATGCCGACAAAGCTGTTCATGATGCCCCACACCGTGCCGAACAGCCCGACGAACGGCGAGGTCGCGCCGATGGTCGCGAGCAATCCCATGCCGAGCCGGATACGCCGCGCTTCGGCGCGCGAAATCTCGGCGAAGCTCGATGCGGCGCGTTCCTTGATGCCGCTGTCGGACGAAATGCCGGCCGACAGCCGCGCCTCGCGTATCGCAGCCGCGAGGAACGCCGACAATACGCCGGTCTTGCTGCCCAGCGCGAATTGCGCTTCCGCCAGCGAGCGGGAGTCGGCGATCGTGCCGAGCGCGGAAGTCAGCTTGCGTTGCGCCACCGTAAGCTCGATTATCTTTGCGATAAAAATCGTCCAGGTCACGAGCGAGGCGAAGGCAAGGCCAATCATCACCGCCTTGACCAGGACATCTGCCGACAGAAACATCGACCACGGCGACAATTCGCGCAGCGCCACCGTCGTCGATTTCAGCGGCCTGCTGTCGGCGGGGATCGTGGTCGCCTCGGATGCCGAGGTGGACGGAGCGGCCGTCGAAGGCGCGAGCGGCTGCCCCGCCGGCGCGGCTGGTGCCGGATTGGCGGCCGGTTGCGAGGGCGCGGGAAGCGGCTGCGGCGGGGAAGCCGCCTGCTGGGCAGACAGAGGTTGCGCCGAAATCAGCGACATCACAACGAGCGCGAAGGCTGCGGCAGCGGCGGCCCTAAGGAATATTGTTTTCATTTTTTCGGTCCAGTAGCCGGATCATATTATAACGCAGGCATCCGGCTAGTCAGGGCTTTGCGGCATGCCAAGCGGGTTATCACGACGCGGCGGAATCGGGCGCCAACGCGCCCATGCCGGCCGCCGATATCAGCCGATTGGCGGAGCGCGCGGCTGGAATGCGGCGCGGGCCGGGTTCGGATCGGCGAACGCGGCGTCAACGGCCAGATAGCGAAACGCAACAGCCTGAGGGCTCGGCAAGCAAGGCGGCGAGGTATCCACCAGCGCGTTGGCCAGCGCCATGACGGCACAGATCGCACAGTCGTCATCTGGCTGGCCGCCAGGCGCATCGCCTGAACTCTTCAAGCGGATCGGACCGGAAGTGTTCGCATGCGAGAGGCTGCCCAATGCGTGCAAATGCCCGGCGGTAAATCCGATCGTGTTGATGGATGCCGCCTGCGCGCTACCATGGAAATGTCCGAACGACAGCAGAAACTGGATCGCGAGCGCAAAAAGCGCAAACCGCGACCCAAATCTCACTCTCGATCGGAACCATCTCATGTCGGCATAGGCCTCGAGCGGAGTGCCGGAACCGTCCGGCACTCATCCCTGTGATGATATGACATCCCGGAGAACGCGCCTAGTGACGTGTACGCGTCGACCTCACAGCGATCCGGTTACCATGAATACCCGTCAGTTTGACCGTTTCAGGGTCATTCGCTTGAGCCAGGCCGTTACTTCGCCGCGACGTGGCCGGGCGGGTCGGCCAAAGTCTTGATCCGCTCCTTGATGTCCTGGAGCGTCTTGAGGCTGGTTTTGATCGCAGCGTCAGGCAGGTCGCGCAAAACATCCGATGCGATGGAGTCGCGCAAAGAGTCGAGGTCATCGACCAGCTGACGTCCGCTTGCGGTGAGAAACAACCGGTTGGCGCGGCGGTCCTTGGGGTCATGGCGCCGCTCGAGCAGGCCGTGCTCGACCAGGCGATCGAGCAGCCGCACCAGCGAGATCGGCTGTAGTTCGAGCACGTCGGCGAGATCGACCTGGGACAAGCCTTCCTGCTTGCGCAACCGAAACAGCACGATCCATTGCGCACGCGTGGTGCCGCGTGTCTTGGCGCGGTGGTCGATATAGTTGCGCAACAGCCGCGAGCTTTCGACCAGCTGTGCAATCAACTCGCGTTTCAGGTCAATTGACATCAGCCTCGGCGGTCCCTCAAACCTTGCCAATTGTTTATGTTTTCTCAAGTTATAGTGTGTTTACACATTAAGTGCACGCATATTATAGCTGGGTACTCTGGGAACGGTTTGGAATAGGCTTTATTGTTATTTTTTGAACGTTAAGAGCCAACATGAAGAAGTCGCGGACAACTCGCTGGATTTTACTGGTATTGGCCGTGGCTGGGGCCGGCTATTACGGCTGGTATCGCTTTCATGGCGCAGACGTTGCGGCGAATGCCCAGAAGTCCGCACCGAAGGCGCCGCCGATCCGGGTGTCGATCGCGCCGGTCGAAAAGACCGACTTTCCGGTTTACCTGACCGGGCTCGGAGCCGTCCAAGCGTTCAACACCGTGCTTGTGCGGACCCGCGTCGACGGACAGATCGACAAGATCGCGTTCCAGGAAGGTCAATCGGTCAATCAGGGCGATCTGCTCGCCGAGATCGATCCGCGGCCGTTCCAGGCCGCGTTCGATCAGGCCAAGGCCAAGAAGGTGCAGGACGAAGCCAATCTGGCCAACGCCAATCTCGATCTGCAACGCTACACCAAGCTCGGCGAATTCGCGACCAGGCAGCAGACCGACACGCAGCGTTCGACGGTTGCGCAGTTGACCGCGCAGATCGCGGCCGATGAGGCTGCCATCTCCAACGCCCAGACCCAGCTCGACTATACCCAGGTGAAGGCGCCGATCTCGGGCGTTGTCGGGTTGCGACAGGTCGATTTGGGCAACATCGTCAATGCGTCTACCCAAACCGGGATCGTGACCATCACCCAGATCGAGCCGATCGCGGTGATTTTCACGGCGCCCGAAGAGCAATTGCCTTACATCAACGAGGCGCAAGCGGTGAGCCCGCTCAAGGTCATCGCGATCACCACCGACGGCAAGAAGCCGTTGGCGGAAGGAAAGCTGTCGGTGGTCAACAACCAGGTCGACACCACCAGCGGGACTATTCGGCTCAAGGCGGTGTTCGACAACAAGAACCATGCGCTGTGGCCCGGACAATCGGTTTCGACCCGGCTCTTGGTAAGGACGCTGAAGGATGCGACCGTGGTCCCGGATGACGCAATCCAGCACTCGACCGACGGCCTCTACGCCTACACCGTCAATCAGGACAACAAGGCGGAGTTGCGCAAGGTCAAGGTCAGCCAATCGATCGACGGGCGGTCCGTGGTCGATGAGGGGCTGACGCCGGGCCAACAGGTGATCACCGGCGGCCAGTTCAAGGTCCAGCCCGGCAGCGTCGTCTCTACCGCGGTGGCGAGCTCGAATCCGGCGCAGCCCAAGGTCCGGCAGGAATGAACGAGGGAATTTCAGCACCCTTCATTCGCTACCCCATCGGCACGTCGCTGTTGATGGCGGGCATCCTGTTCGTCGGCCTCGTCGCCTATCCCCTGCTTCCGGTCGCCCCGCTGCCGCAGGTCGACTTCCCGACCATTCAGGTCACCGCGACTTTGCCGGGCGCGAGCCCCGAAACCATGGCGACGTCGGTGGCGCAGCCGCTGGAGCGGCAATTCGCGCAAATTCCCGGCATCGCCCAGATGACGTCGACCAGCTATCTCGGCACCGCCGCGGTCACGATCCAGTTCGACCTCAACCGCAATATCGACGGCGCCGCCAACGACGTGCAGGGCGGGATCAACGCGGCCAGCGGCCAGTTGCCCAAGAACCTGCCGTCGCCGCCGACTTATCGCAAGGTCAACCCGGCGGATTCGCCGATCCTGTTGTTGTCGGCGACCTCCGAAGCGTTGCCGCTGACCACCGTCAGCGACGCCGTCGACGCCCAGCTCGCGCAGCAGATCAGCCAGATTTCCGGCGTGGCGCAGGTCATTATCGGCGGTCAGCAGAAGCCGTCGATCCGCGTCCAGGTCGACCCGGCCAAGCTCGTGGCCAAGGGCTTGTCGCTGGAAGACGTGCGCAACCAGATCGCGATCACCACCGTCGACAGCCCGAAGGGCAATATCGACGGCGACAAGCGGGCCTACACGATCTACGCCAACGACCAGATGCTCGATTCCAAGGACTGGAACGACGTCATCATCGCCTACCGCAACGGCGGGCCGTTGCGGATCCGTGATATCGGCCGGGCGGTCACCGGACCGGAAGACGCCAAGCAGGCGGCCTGGGCCAACGGCAAGCGCGGCGTATTCCTGGTGGTTTTCAAGCAGCCCGGCGCCAACGTCATCGAGACCGTCGACAAGATCAAATCGCTGTTGCCGCGCCTGGTCGCGGCCATTCCGCCGGCGATCAAGATCGAGATCATCTCCGATCGCACCCAGACCATCCGCGCCGCGGTCGAGGACGTGCAGTTTACGCTGCTGTTGACCATCCTCCTGGTGGTCATGGTGATCTTCATCTTCCTGCGCAGCTTCTGGGCCACCGTGATCCCGACCGTGACGGTGCCGCTCGCGTTGCTCGGCGCCTGCGCGTTGATGTGGGTATTCGGCTATACGCTCGACAATCTGTCATTGATGGCGCTCACGATCGCCGTCGGCTTCGTGGTCGACGACGCCATCGTGATGCTGGAAAACATCACGCGCTATATCGAGGAAGGCGAGAAGCCGCTCGCCGCCGCCTTCAAAGGCGCCAGCGAAATCGGATTCACGATCGTATCGATCAGCGTTTCACTGGTCGCGGTGCTGATCCCGCTATTGTTGATGGGCGGCATCATCGGACGGCTGTTCCGCGAGTTCGCGGTGACGCTGGCGATGACGATCTTCGTGTCCATGGTGGTGTCGCTGACCTTGACCCCGATGATGGCGTCGCGCTTCCTGCGCGCCCACGGCGAAACCAAACACGGAAAATTCTATCAGTGGAGCGAGCGCGCGTTCGACTCGCTGCTCAACGCCTATGAGCGCGGCCTCGATGTTGCGATGCGCTGGAAGCTGACGACGCTTCTGATCTTCTTCGCAACGCTTGGTCTGTCGGTCTATTTGTTCGTGGTCATCCCGAAAGGGTTCTTTCCGCAGCAGGACAACGGCCTGATCACCGCCACCTCCGAAGCCTCCCAGGACATTTCCTTTGAGGCCATGAAGAGCCGGCAGGAGGCGCTGAGCAAGATCGTGATGGAGGATCCGGACGTCGCAACCGTGGCGATGGCGATCGGCGGCAGCGGCAGGGCCGGCAACAACGGCAACCTTTTCATCACGCTGAAGCCGCGCAACGAGCGCAAGGCCAACGCCCAGCAGGTCATCTCCCGCCTGCGTCCCAAACTTGAAGCGGTCCCGGGCGCCCGGCTCTATATGCAGGCGGCGCAGGACGTCCGGCTCGGCGGCCGGCCGACGCGCACGCAGTTCGAGTTCACGCTGCAGGATGCCAATCTGGCCGAGCTGAACGAATGGGCGCCGAAGGTTCTTGCGAAGATGCAGACCCTGCCCGAGCTACGCGACGTCGCAACCGACCAGCAGGCCACCGGGACGACGCTGACGCTGTCGATCAATCGCGACACCGCCTCGCGCTACGGCATCTATCCGCAGCTGATCGACGACACGCTGTATGACGCGTTCGGCCAGCGCCAGGTCACGCAGTATTTCACCCAGCTCAACAGCTATCACGTGATCCTGGAGATACTGCCTGAATTGCAAGGCAAGCTCGACACGCTCGACAAGCTCTACGTCAAATCGCCGACCACCGGCGACCAGGTGCCGCTCGCGACCTTTGCGAGCTGGACCAGCGTGCCGGTGCGCCCGCTCTCGATCAGCCACCAGGGCCAATTCCCGGCGATCACCATCAGCTTCAACCTTGCGCAGGGCGTGGCGCTCGGCCAAGCCACCGACGCGGTCCAGCGATCGATGGCCGATCTCGGCACGCCGGCGACGCTCAACTCAAGCTTCCAGGGTACCGCGCAGGCGTTCCAGCAGTCGCTCGGCACCGTGCCGCTTCTGATCCTCGCCGCACTGGTCGTGGTCTATCTGATCCTCGGCATTCTCTACGAAAGCTACATCCACCCGATCACCATTCTGTCCACGCTGCCTTCGGCTGGCGTCGGCGCGCTCGCGATCCTGATGGCGTTCGGCTACGACTTCAGCCTGATTGCACTGATCGGCATCATCCTGTTGATCGGCATCGTCAAGAAGAACGGCATCATGATGGTCGACTTCGCGATCGCGGCCGAGCGCGAGGAGCACCTGTCGCCGGAACAGTCGATCCGCAAAGCCGCCATCTTGCGCTTCCGCCCGATCATGATGACGACCATGGCGGCCATGCTCGGCGGTGTGCCGCTAATGCTCGGAACCGGAACCGGATCGGAGATCCGCCAGCCGCTGGGTTACGCGATGGTTGGCGGCCTGATCGTCAGCCAGGCGCTCACGCTGTTCACGACGCCTGTGGTGTATCTCTATCTCGACCGGCTCTCCAACGCGTTTTCGGGCTGGGGCCGCTCGGAGCTGGCCAAAGACGCGGACGACGCGGCCGAACATGGATCGGTCAAAGAAGCGGCCGAGTGACTTGACTTCGATCCCCCGCCGGCTCATCGGAATGCAGCATTCCGGAGCCGCCGTGAAGATTTCCGCAAAGCTCGCAATTCTCCTGACCGCGCTCGCCTTTGGATCGGCCGAACCGGGTCACGCTCAGCAAGCCGCAAAATCCAAACCAGGCCCACGCTCGGCCCAAACGGCGGCGCCGCCGGTGGCAGCGCCGCAGAGCGATGCTGCGCCGGCCAACCAAGCGGCCGCCGCTCCCGGCTGGGCGGCGCGATGCACCAGCGCGAGCCGCGATGCGCCGCTCGAATGCGCCATCGAAGAGACTGCGATCCTCACCAAGACCGGACAATTGGTCGTATTGGTCAACGTCCGCGTGCCCAGCGACACCCATACGCCGGTCGCGCTCGTGCAATTGCCGCTCGGGATCAACCTGCCGGTCGGCGCCAAGTTTCAGGTCGACGATGGCAAGGCCGTCGATTTGCAGATCCAGACTTGCGAGAACCGCGGCTGCTACGCCTCGACACCGATCGCGCCGGACATGCTGGCGACGCTGCGATCAGGCAAGCAATTGAAGGTATCGTTCCAGAATATGGGCAAGGAAACCATCAGCATCCCGATGCCGCTGACCGATTTCGCCGCTGCCTACGACAAGATCAAATAGCCGGAATTCATGGCGGGCCAACGGGTCGCGCGAATGCGCCCCCCTCTAACCCCATCCGCGGATTGGTGTGTCGGAAGTACCCCGCATTGCCGACAATGGGCGCCGCTCCTGGTCCAAGACAGGCATCGTTCGATGCCCGGAGGCGTCGGGACTGGTTCCATATTAACCATATCGAAATTCCGATTAGTTACGCTGGTACGACCGGGGCTTGGGAATTTGATCCCGAGGGCCCCTGCTTTGACTTGGCCAACCGCGCAATGCCGCGCGCAAATCTGCGTTTGCCGCGTAACGTTGCGCGGCTTCTAACGATGCCATCTGATCTGTTTGCAGAGTAGCCGAAATATGGGTCGTGACATCCGTCGGCAATGCCCGCGCCGCGAACTTCCGAATGTCACGAGGAGTGTGGCTCGATACTAGTAGCCCCTGCGAGAACCATGGCTCTTGAATCTTAGTAGACACCAAAGGAATTGAAGTTCCGAAAGGCAGATGACCCGTGACACAGTTCCCTAGTCCGCTGACAAGCGTAAACGCGGA
>Ga0210384_10006115_pt1 | contig 12893 bp, 13 predicted proteins | sample IncBWH2MmetaG_FD_160574 | JGI IMG/M metagenome (GOLD analysis project Ga0210384, IMG submission 160574) | Forest soil microbial communities from Barre Woods Harvard Forest LTER site, Petersham, Massachusetts, United States - Inc-BW-H-2-M | ecosystem: Environmental > Terrestrial > Soil >... | reverse complement strand
TTCTACAACCCGCTCTCGTGCCGTCGCCGTGACCGGCGACTGGCGGATGTTCGAGCGGCCTCGGCCGTGCTGCACCAGGCTGGAATCGAGGCGATTGCCGAGCCCACGCGGGGACAGGCAGACGCGGCCGAGCAGGCACGCCACGCCATTGCCCAGGGTTGCGACACCATCCTTGCCTGCGGAGGCGACGGCACTGCGCACGACGTTCTCCAGGGCATGGTGGGAAGCCATGCGGCATTGGGCATCATTCCACTGGGCACAGCCAACGCCCTGGCGCACGATCTGCGGCTGCCGCTCTCTGCAGTCGGCGCAGCTCGGGCTCTGTTGACTGCGAAGCTTCGGCGTATCGCTCTGGGCCGTGTGGAATATACGGACCTTGAAGGCAATCGCGGCTTCCGCTTCTTTACGGTCGCCGCCGGCATCGGTGTGGATGCGCACCTGTTCTACAAATTAAACCCCCTGGTCAAGGGTCACCTGGGCATGGCGGCTTACTACGCCAAGGCCACGCGACTCTGGCTGACCCATCCCATGGAGAAGTTTGCGGTCGAGGTCGATCGGGACGCCGAGCGGAATAACGGGCAGGGTTCCGCGTTGCAGGTCTCTCAGTTGCTGGCAGTTCGTATCCGGAATTTCGGCGGAGTGCTTCGTGAGCTGGCGCCGGGGGCTTCGCTCGATCGCGACGACTTGCGCATGGTATTGTTTCGCACTTCGAGCCGTTGGGCTTATTTGCAGTACATCATACGGGGACTGGTGGGAGCACGGTGGCGGGTGAGCGGAATCGACCTGGTGCACAGCCTGAAGATAGATTGCCAGCTGCTGGGTGATGCGGCTGCGGATTCTCGCATCTTCGTCGAAGCTGATGGCGAACTGCTCGGAACGCTGCCGGCGGCGATCAGTATCGTGCCCGACGCGCTGGCGTTACTAGTGCCGGCAGAAAGCAGATAACCACCAGGGACACGAAGGTGCACGAAGGAATTCAAAAAAAGGGTCTTGCTTCGTGTACCTTCGTGTCCCTGGTGGTTCAGGCCTTGCTCTGCCTGACACCGGTTCGCGGTAGGGTGCTCAGATGAAGCTTCGCTGGTGGCAACCGCATCAAAAAGAATTCTGATCGGGACACCTGCAAATTGGAACCTCTTACTCACTTTCTTACCGGAGCCTGCCTCGCCCGTGCCGGATTCAACCGGAAAACGGCGCTGGCTACGGCCACGATGACGCTGGCGGCGGAAGCGCCGGATATCGACATCATCGGAAGTTTCAAGGATCCAGTCTTCGGCTTCGCCCACCATCGCGGCTTCACCCATTCGTTTCCCGGACTGCTGCTGGTGCAGGCGGTGGTGGTTGGGCTGATCTATGTCATCTGGCGCATGCGCGGGCACAGGATCAAGGATCCGAATATGCCGCCGCGCTGGGGTTTGCTGTTCTTGTTCGCGTATCTCGCAGGCCTGACTCACATTCTGCTCGACTTCACCAATAACTACGGGGTTCGCCCATTCTGGCCTTTTTCTGAGAGATGGTATTCGTGGGACATCGTGTTCATCGTGGAGCCGTTGCTTTGGGTTTTCCTGATTGGCGGCCTGGTGGTGCCGCCACTCTTCTCGTTGATCAACGACGAGATCGGAGTACGCCGCAAAGGCCCGGCGGGACGTCTCGCCGCAGTAGTGGCGCTGCTGGGTGTGATCGCAGTCTGGAGTGTCCGGGATTATGAGCACCGGCGGGCAGTCCAAGCGCTCGATTCCCGGGTCTATCAAGGGGATGATCCGGTACGGGTTTCGGCATATCCCAATTGGCTGAATCCGTTTCGGTGGTATGGCGTGGTCGAGACTCGTGACTTCTTCGCCACCATGGCGGTGGATTCTTCCGTCCCTGATGTAGACCCCGAGGGTCGCATGGGGATTCGACACAAGCCGGAAGAGACTCCGGTGACCTTGGCGGCCAAGCGGAGCGAACTGGGGAGAGTGTATCTGGATTGGGCAAAGTACCCCGTGGTTGAGACAGAACAGACCGAGTCGGGTTACATCGTTCGCTTCCGGGATCTTCGCTACTACGACCCGAACCAGACGCGCAGGGATATTCTGGGAGCGCGGGTGGAGCTCGATCGGTCTTTGAATGTTGTCGGCGAGAGCTTTGGGTCTCGCAGCCGGAGGCCGTAGATCAGGACGGTGTGGTCGCGGGCGACTCGCCCGCGCAGGCCGCCGGTCAAAATCAAAAGCCGCGGACGGGTCGCCCGCGACCACACAGTCAACACTGGCTTGACGCGGCGGTCAGGGCGAGCCACAATCATGGTTTGGGATTGTTTGAGGTGATCATGCTGGCTTACTTGTTTCTGGCGCTTGCCGTTGGGGTTCGGTTCATACCCCATCCCTGGATGTTTACCCCTGTGGTAGGGGCGCTGCTTTTCTTCGGAGCACGCGGCTCGCGCCTCTTCCTGTGGGTGCCACTTCTGGCGATGATGGCCTCAGACGTCGTCCTTACTAAGCTGGTGTGGGCTTACCCCTTCGTCTGGGACCATTTCGTAACCTGGGCGTGGTATGCGGCAGTATTGTGGCTCGGCACCAGGCTGCGCGCGAATGCGAAACCGCTGCCGGTGATTGGTGCGGCCCTGGCCAGTTCGGTTTCCTTCTTTGTGATCAGCAATTTTGCGGTGTGGGCGGCGTACAACATGTATCCCAAGAACTTCGGCGGGCTGATGACCTCCTACGCGCTGGCTTTGCCGTTCTTCCGCCACGCGGTGGAGGGGGATTTGCTGTTCACGTCGGCGTTCTTTGCGACACCGGTGGTGCTGGCGGCATTGTCTGAGGCGTTCAGCAGCGATCACGCGGCTGCTGCCTAGCGCGGAATGTGGGCGCCCCGCTCCTGCGGGGCGGTTCCTCTTCCGCCGGGCTCTCTAAAGCCTTTACTCAAGCTCAAAGATATTTAGAATGTCAGCGCTCGACCAGCTGCAGCACGAGCGGGGCGCTCGCGCCTACATTTTTGTTTTCTTTAGGCGGATCACTACCAGGCAGATGGCCAGTCCTACCGCGACCGCTGCCAGTACCCATGGCCAATGCTCTTTGAAAACGCTTCCGAAGATGCGCACGAACTGGGGGCCGAATACCAGGGTGAGGATGGACAGCACCAGGAAGCGCACAAAGCGGCCGGCGAAAATGGCCAGCAGGAAGTGAGTGAACTGCATCTCGGAGACGGCCGCCGCCAGGGCGAACAGCTTGAAGGGAGTGGGCGGCGGCAGCATCGCGGGAAACATCAGGCTCCAGAAGGGATGCTTCTCAAAAGCCTGGTGAAACCTGTCAAAACGCTCGGGAGAGATGCGCTTGCGTAGCAGTTCTTCGCCACCCAGATATCCAACGCCGTAAATCACGATGCTGCCCAGTGCCGATCCGGCGGAAGCCATAAGCACGTACAACAGGAACCGGGAGCGATCCTGATACACGTAAGTAGCGACGATCGGATCCATGGGCAGGCCGAGGGCAGCGCCGTCGAGGGCGGCGATTACGAAGACACCCCAGGCGCCGAGCGGCTTCAGCAGCCCCCAGAGGAACGCGGTGTAGCGCAGGAAGATGTGCTTGATTGTGTTCAAGGCGTAAGCCTAGCAGTGTACGCGAACCAGCGAATGTAGGCGCGAGCGTCCTCGCTCGTGCGAGAACCTTGATCAGCTAGATGGGGGCAGCCGAGGGCGGCTGTTCCCACGTGGTTTGTGATAACTCCCTGCACGAGCGGGGCGCTCGCGCCTACATTAAGCGGAATGCTTCGTATTTCCGATCAGCAACGCCAGAGCGTGCGGGAGCAGATCGATGACCGCTTCGAGAGACTCGGCGGCGCCGCGGGGACTTCCCGGAAGGTTCAGGACTAACGACTTTTCGCGCACTCCGCAGAGTGCCCGGCTTAGGGCTGCCATCGGAGTCTTTTTGGAACCTTCGAAGCGCATGCGTTCGGCAATGCCATCCAGGAGGCGGGTGCAAACGGCGCGGGTGGCTTCGGGAGTGACGTCGCGCTCGGCGATTCCGGTTCCACCGGTTGTTGCGACCAGGCGGGCTTTGGCAGCGAGGCGAATGATTGCCTGTTGAATGGCCGACTGATCGTCAGCAACGATTTCAGTTGCGACCACCGCAAAGTTTTTTCGCCTGAGGATATCCGCGACTGCGGGTCCTGAGAGATCGGCGCGTTCGCTGCGGGATGCGGAATCGCTGACGGTGAGGACGGCGGCGGTCAGAACTTCAGGAGTCGAGGAGGACATCTTCCTCTTCTTCCTCGGCACCGTCATCGTCACGCCTGGATTCGTCGAGCATGCGCAAGCCTTCCATCAGCAGGCCCTGGGTGTTGAGAGTGGTAGTTTGTTTTTTGGTCTTGCCTTCGAAGTTAATCTGGAAACTGCCGCCGGTCCAGCTCAGGACTTTGAAGACCGCCTTGTCGCCGGTGAGTGAACCGTAGGCGGCGTGGGTCACCTGGCCTTCGCTGAAGTACATTTCGCATTTGTCGCGTTCGTTGGTGAGGGTAAGAGCACAACTCTTGCGTCCCATTTCGAGCGATTGCACCAGGTCGATCACGTTCATCTGTGACAGGTTACCGCGCAACACACCGTCGGAAGGCGCGGTCTTGGCCATCTTTTCCAGCGCAATTTTGTCGATCACGCGCTTGATGCGCTGGGTTGCTTCTTTAAGAAAGAACGGCTTTTCGACGAAATCGTCGACCGGGTCCTGACTGGAAAGCTTTTCGCTAATGTCGGCCTTGCTGGCCAGCAGGATCACGGCAATGCCCGCGGTCTTGGGACGACTCCTCAAGCGCTCGACTAACTGGTGGCCGTCCATGCCGGGCATGCGATAGTCACTGACCAGGAGATCGGGCGGGTCATCTACTGCTTTCAGCAGGGCGTCGGCCGTATCGCTGGAAGTGGTGACGCTGGCCAGCGCAGTCAGCGCGCCGTGCAGCAGTCCAAGGACCATGGGATTGTCGTCCACCAGCAGGACTTTGACGTTATTCGGCATGGCAGGCTAGGTCTTCTTGCGCGCGCGGGTGTAGTTACCGCTCTTGCCTCCGGATTTGTGCTCGAGCACGATCTCTCGGATTTCGATTCCCTTGTCCAGCGCCTTACACATATCGTACACGGTCAGCGCGGCGACGCTGGCCGCGACCAGGGCTTCCATTTCGACTCCCGTAACCGCCGTGGTGATAACTTTTGAGCTAATAGCGACGCCATTTTCGCACAGCCGCATGGTCACATCAACGTGCGAAAGCGGCAGGGGATGGCACATCGGGATCAGATCGGAGGTACGCTTTGCCGCCATGATACCCGCCAGGCGAGCCACTTCGAGCGGATCGCCCTTGGGATTTTTAGGCAACGCCTTGAGCACGGCGGGTTTCAGCACCACGAAGGCGCTGGCGGCGGCTTCGCGTTTGCTGACGACTTTTGCGGAGACGTCTACCATGCTGGCGCGGCCGGAGCGATCGTAGTGAGAGAGTTTGCGAGGCATCACGAAAGGCTATCTTACGGCAATGTAGGCGCGAGCACCCCTGCTCGTGCGGGGAGTGTGAGACAGCCGCCCGTGTGGGTGCCTGGCATCAGTCGGACAAACGACGCACGAGCGGGACGCTCGCCCCTGGATTAACGCATCAGGATCGGGACCCATTCGCCAGCCTGAATCTGGTCGCGGTCTGGGGAGATTACCATATAGCAGTTGGCTCGCGCCATGGATGCGATGTCGCCTGAGCCTTGCCATGGTGCCAGTTCCACTTCGGCGCGTTCGAATTCTCCGGACAGGATTGCCGGAAGGAATCTCTTCAGGCCGGTTTTCGTTTTTATGTCCGACTTCAGGCAGGCATTTAGAAATGCCAACTTGCAAGGGGGCATGCCTGCCAGCGCCTCCAGTATCGGACGAGCGAAGAGTTCGAAAGTCACCATGGTCGAAACTGGATTGCCCGGGAGTCCAAAGAAATAAACATGGGCTTGGGGAGATGGCGGCAGTTCGCGGGCGAGTCGCCCGCGGCCCCATGGGACTCTTCCGAAGACTATTGGCTTGCCTGGCTGGATTTGGGCTCCGGTGAAGAAAAATGCTGCCTGAAATTCGGTCAGGACTTGTTCGACCAGGTCGTACTTGCCCATCGAGACTCCGCCTGCCAGCAGCAGCAAATCGGATTCGAGGCCATCGGCGATGAGTTCCCGCAGGCGTTCAGGCTCGTCGGGCGCGATCGGCAGCAGAACAGGCTCGCCACCCGCGGCCTGCACCTGCGCGGCCAGAGAATATGAATTCGAGTTGCGAATCTCAGTGGGTGCGGGAGGAACATCGATGTCCACGATTTCGTCGCCGGTGGAGAGGATCGCGACTTTGGGTTTGCTGTAGACCAAGAGCCGGCTCCTGCCTACCGACGCCGCCACGGCGATCGCGGCAAAATCGAGGCGTGCTCCCGGAAGCAGCAACCGCTCGCCGCGCTTCGCCTCCGACGCGACGGGGGCGACGTTGTCGCCGGCCGCCACCGACTTTATGATCTGCACTCGGCCGGCCTCGCGCGAAGTGTATTCCACCATCACGATGGCATCGGCACCTGGGGGCGCGGGTGCCCCCGTCATGATGGCCACGGCCTGACCTGGTTGCAGCGTGGGCACATCTTCGGATCGGGCGCCGGCCCTGATCTCTCCGATCACTTCGAGGGTGGCGGGAAGTTGGGAAAGATCGGCGGCCCGCACGGCATAACCGTCACGCATGGCCCTGGGGAAAGGCGGGAAATTGCGGTCAGCGAATATCGGCTCGGCCAGAACCTGTCCCGCGGCTTCCAGCAGCTCTACCAGTTCCTTGCCACGAGGACGCAGCTGCACGGCGTGATCTTCGACCAGGTGACGCGCTTCCTCGAAGCTGAGGATGAGAGACGGCTCGGGCACGGCGGCCATGCAGGAGATGATACGACACCACGAACCATGGAGGTGCGGACGAGAGCGTCCGCACCTACGTGGTTCGTGGCGCTTCTTTACATATTGCCTTGGCTGGTAACCCGGTTCCGGTTGGCATTGAGCATCTCTTCGGCTTCGAGGACAATCAGTCTACGGATTTCCGCGTATGGGGAGAGCTGTGCTTTACCGACGTACATTTGGAGTCTCGCTGATGGTGGCCGCTGTGATTACGCTGGCCCCGGCCAAGGACATGGCCCTGGTTTCGAACAAAGCGAATGGTGTAGCTGACGTCAGCATGTCTGAGCTGGTGAAGATCTGCAAGGGTCAGACCAACCACTGGCCCAAGGGCAAACCAGTCACCCTTTTCAGCCTTAATCCCACGTCGAGCGAGATGAAGATGGTGCTGGAAAAGGTTTATGGCATGTCGAGCGACGAGGTGAACGCACTCATCACCACCGCCAACCATGGCAGAGCGAATCATCCAGCCATTGTGGTCGTCAACTCCGACAAAGATCTGGTGGAGGCTGTGGAGTCCACGCCGGGCGCAGTCGGGCTAGTGGATGTGTATTCGATAACCGGTGGCATTACGGTATTGCGGGTCGAAAGCAAACTCCCCCTCGAAGCGGGGTATCCATTACATGGGAATTAGCCGCCTGGGTACGAGTACGAGTAGCGCCGCCGTCCCCGCGGCTGTCCGGCGGGCGCCCTCGCCCGCCGCGGCGAGGACGAGACGTCCTCGGGACAGCCGGCAGACCTGCCCTGAGCGAAGTCGAAGGGATGCCAGCGCTACGCCAGACGCTACATGAGCAGCCCCCTCACCAACCCCGAGCCTGATTCCAAAACGTCGCGCCGCTTTCCTCGCCACGCGCTTGATGTCCGCGTCTCGGTACACGCCTTTCGCGCCGGAGAAAGCGTATCTTTTTGGGGGCGAACGAGTGAGCTTGGAGAAGACGGCATTGGCGCAACCCTGACTGGCGAACTGCAGGCCGGGGAAGTCATATCCATGGAACTGTCGTTGCCGATGGCGCCGTTTCCCATCAAATTCCGGGCGCTGGTGCGATATCGCGACGGATTGCGCCATGGCTTTGAGTTTCTTGCCTTGAGCGCGGCTCAGCGCGAGGAGATCCACCGGGTGTGCGAGACCCTCTCCGCCGCTACCTAGCGGTTGATGGTAACGGGATTCGGTGGGAACAGGTACTCTCGAATCAATGGACTTTGGTTTGTCGCATCGGAGACGGCGATGCAACTTTCCCCGGCCAGATGCGTCCTATTTAACAGGGAATAGAATTCAAGCAATCGAGTACCGCCGGTTGGTGCGGAGACCTGTAAGGAGCTTCCCCACATGCTGATCAAGAAGGCAGCCGACATTTCGTCCTCCGAGATCACGCCCAAAAGCCTGTACCTGAATCGGCGGAAGTTTCTGGCTGGGACGGCGCTGGCGGGCGTGGCGGCGGTGGCGGCTGGAGTGGGATTGTACGAAATGGCTTCAGCCTCGTCGGTGGCACAGGCCAATACCAAGATTGACGGCTTACAGAAAAGTCCGTTCTCGACCAGCGAAACGAACACTCCTTACAAAGACGTCACCAACTACAACAACTATTACGAATTTTCGAGCGACAAGTACGAACCGGCCGGTCTGGCCAGGAATTTCAGGACGCGACCGTGGACCGTCACCATCGACGGCGCCGTCAGGAAAAAGCAGGTGCTCGATGTGGACACGATCATCAAGATGGCCGCGCCGGAAGAGCGCATTTATCGCCACCGTTGCGTGGAAGGCTGGTCGATCGTCGTGCCCTGGGTCGGATTCTCGCTTAACGAATTGATCAAACGCGCCGACCCTCTGCCCAAAGCGAAGTTTGTGGAGTTCACCACGCTTTTCGATTTGCAGCAGATGCCGGGCCAGCGCAGCCAGGTGTTGCAGTGGCCCTATGTCGAAGGCCTGAGGATGGACGAAGCCATGCATCCGCTCGCGCTGCTGTGCTTCGGCATGTATGGCGAACTGCTGCCCAACCAGGACGGCGCGCCGCTGCGCATGGTGATCCCGTGGAAGTACGGCTTCAAGAGCATCAAGGCCATCGTCCGCATTCGCTTTGTGGACAGCCAGCCCATCAATACCTGGAATATATCCGCGCCCAGCGAATACGGGTTCTACTCCAACGTGAACCCACAGGTGGATCATCCGCGGTGGAGTCAGGCCACCGAACGTCGCCTGGGAGAATTTCGGAAGCGGCCAACCTTGATGTTCAATGGCTACGATCAGGTGGCGTCGCTGTACTCGGGCATGGATTTGAAGAAGAACTTCTAGGTTTGATGTGGGCGCGAGCGTCCCGCTTGTGCGGCAGCGCCGGTGCAGCTTGAGCACGAGCGGGGCGCTCGCGTCTACATTCAGAAGCTTATGGTGCGATGGTTCAGGCCCGTTGTGTTTCTTGCCTGTCTCGGGCCGCTGGCGCGGCTGGGATGGAAGGCTTACATGGGGAGGCTGGGGGCCAACCCCATCGAAGTCATCACGCATTCCACGGGTGACTGGATCCTGATCTTCCTGCTGGTGACGCTCTCCATCACGCCGGTGCGCAAGCTGACCGGGCTGCTGTGGCTGATTCGCTATCGCCGCATGTTCGGGCTGTTTGCGTTCTTTTACGCGGTGCTGCATTTCCTGACTTATATCTGGCTGGACAAATTTTTCAACCTGCACGAGATGTGGGCCGATGTCAGCAAGCGCCGGTTCATCACCATCGGCTTCACCGGATTCGTCCTGTTGATTCCGCTGGCTCTGACTTCGACCACGGGCTGGATTCGCCGCCTGGGAGGCAACCGTTGGCGGGCGTTGCACCGTCTGATCTATGTCAGTGCGATCGCCGGCGTGATTCATTACTGGTGGCTGGTGAAGGCTGATGTCAGCAAGCCGGCTCAGTACGCCTTCGTGCTGTCATTGCTGTTGGGGTATCGCGTGGTGGCGTGGCTGGTGCGAAGGAACACGGAAAGAAAGGCGGCTTCGGTTGGGGTGCGGAACGCGGAGGTTACGTAACCATAGGGACGGGCGGGGGCGCCGTCCTCCATCGAAAGTTGACAACTTTCTGTGAGTATCCGGGTTGAAGGATGGAAGGACCCGTCTTGCGAACCGCTGAGAAGGAGTTGTCTACGCTGCACATTGGTCTATGAAAACTTCATATCTGTGCCTGGGCCTGCTTTCGCTTCTATTTTGTGCCGCTTGTGGATCGAGTAATGGGGGAGTCCCGGGATTCATCCCGAAGGGAAATTTCTCCAATGCTAGCCTCAGCGGGCAGTATGTCTATCAGATCGAGGGGTTCGATTTCAGTAATCTCAATACTGTCTCTGCGTACCGTGAAGCGGGAGTGTTCACGGCCAACGGCAGCGGGGTCATCACCAGTGCGACGGATGATCTTTCCGAGGGCAATGGCGTGGTCACCACGGCCAGCACCGGATCCTATACCATCGGCAACGACGGTACGGGCACGTTGAGCTTTAACAATGCTCTGAGGACGATCACTCTGGAAGTGACGCTGGTCGGCGCTTCCAAAGTCTATATGGTCGAGGGCGACACGCTATTGAACGCGGGCGGACTCGCGGAGAAACAGAACTCGGCGGCGATTGCCGCCGCTCCCACCGGAACCTTCGTTTTCCGCGAGCATGACCTGAACTCAAGCACGCTGCAATCCGTGGCCAGCGTGGGCGCTTTCACGGTTGGGGGCGGCGTGGCCAGCAACGGGAACAAAGATGTCAATACCGGCGGAGCGTTCAGTTCCCTGACCTTTACTGGTTCGTTCAACGCTCCCGACACCACCACCGGGCGCGGCAGCGGAACTTTTACCGACAGCGCTCTCGCCACCTCCAGCTTCAATTACTACATCGTGGATGCCAATAACGTACGGTTTCTTGCGGCCTCCACCGGGGTCGTGGGAGACGGCCGGGCTGAGCTTCAGAGTGGTACGCCCGCGCTCTCCGGCAGCTACGCGTTCGGGAGTAAGGGTGACACCGGTTCGCTGGGCGGGGTAAACATGGCTGGCCGCTTCACCGCCAGTGGAGGATCCATCACCGCGGGTGTGCGAGACTCGGTCCAGGACGGCGGCACCGCAACCAACGTCAGTTTCACCGGAACCTTTACTCAGGCCGCCAGCGGCCGCGCGGTGCTGAGCCTCAGCACTGCCGCAAACAGCAACTACGTGGTGTGGATGGTCAGTCCTGCACGCGGCCTTTTCCTGGTCAATGATTCCAACACAGTCCAGGATGGGAGCCTCGATCTGCAGCAGGTCTCTTCGTTCTCGAATTCCACGATGAACGGACAGTTCGGCTTTGTCATGGACGGATTCGACGTCGGGCAGACGCCGAAGGATCGGGTGGGCACGCTGCAGTGGGATGGATCCGGAAAGCTGATCCTGAATGAATTCACCAACACGGCGGGATCCCCCAGCACGGCCACGCTGTCCGGACACTACGCCGTTTCGGCGAACGGGCGGACCGGGAGCTCGATCAGCAACCTCTCCAGCAATCTGATCTTTTACCTGGTCTCGGGCAACGACGCTTACGTGGTGCAGAACGATTCCAACGTGGAGCTCAACGGAACCATCAGCAAGCAGCAGTAGTGGGCGATGTGGGCGAGAGCGTCGCCGCTCGTGCGGCGGCGGTACGGCTTTTGCAGAACTGACGAGGGTAGCAACAATGGCGCACGAGCGAAGGCGCTCGTGCCTATATTGAATCGTCAGCCTCTTTCGAAGGCGTGCTTCTCTTCCAGCTCGGCCAAGGCCGCCCGCATGTCGGCCTCAAATTTTTCCGCTTGCGCCATCAGGGACGCATTGGCCGAAGCCCACTCGCCTTCGAGAGTCAACAATTCCTGGTCGCGCAGTTTCTGTGCCACCTCGAGCAAGTGAGTGGGCGAGGTTTCCAGAAACAGAGCTTCGGTGGGATCGCCAATCCAAACCGGTCCTCCGGCGACTTTGGTCTGCCAGTAGACTTTGCGTGCCACCAGCAGGGCTACATTTTCCTCCGTCGCTTTGCCAAACACCCACTTGCTGCGCTTGAAATCGTAATAGCGGCTGGAGAACTGCACCGGGACTCGCTTCCCCGATTTCAGGAATTCAATTTGCCGGCGATCGACCTCCTTGCGCAGCGCATTGATCACCGGAGCTTCAATGTCTTTCGGGTCCAGCGAGGTCATCACTTCATACACGGTCGCGGACAGGTTGACTGACACAGGCGCATGGAGTCCTTCAGAATTTTCCAGACCGATGTCGGCGTGCAACACCCAGAAATCTGCGCCCGATGTCGACTTGCGAAACGGCCACTCCAGATGGAAAGAGAGGGGCAGGCCGCTGAGGCATACGTAGACCTTCTTTTCCTTCACTTTGTCAGCTTGTTGCGGGCTGTTCATAATGAGATTGATTCGGAATTGGTATTCTAACTGTCGCCGCTCCACTTTGGGGCTTGCCGCAGCCAAGAAATTGGAGTGAGTATGGCAGAACTTCGGGCGACCGTGCTTGTTTCTACCACGGTAACCTCGGTGGTTCTTGCCAATGGTGATGCAGACCCAGCCGAGCCTTGCTTGGCCTGGACGGGTCCCTTCGACTTCGCTTAGGGCAGGCTCCGACCGTCCCCACAAGTTTCTGCTGAGGGGAAGGCATAGAGTTCCACTTTACAGCTCAGGCGGGTTGGAACAGATGGCCCGGGAAATGCCTGAATCAGCATTTCTTCCCACCTGTTTACCAATGGGATTCGTATCGAGATGTAGGCCTCGATCAAGTCTCAAAATGAAAAAGGCGGCCGATTTTTGGCCGCCCTACTTTATTCGTATGCTTATGGGAATCGTGAGCGAACCGCCCCGCGATCACACTAAAACTGGACCACACTGAATCAAAACCAACTTATCGACCTGACGCTGCTCCTGCCGCCTGGGGATGTATTGAGGCAATTTTCTCCAGGAGGGCATTCATGCTTCTGCCGGTTTCGAGGGTAGCATCGACCGCGGGATGACCTTCTCCGTCCGTATGGGTGACCAGGAGGC
>Ga0210384_10006113_pt1 | contig 12895 bp, 18 predicted proteins | sample IncBWH2MmetaG_FD_160574 | JGI IMG/M metagenome (GOLD analysis project Ga0210384, IMG submission 160574) | Forest soil microbial communities from Barre Woods Harvard Forest LTER site, Petersham, Massachusetts, United States - Inc-BW-H-2-M | ecosystem: Environmental > Terrestrial > Soil >... | reverse complement strand
ACAGGTTTGCTGCCCTATTCTCTTCTAAAAAGAATAGACCTATTTAGACTGTGCAAACCGATTAGCCTTTTGAAGGCTTCCCGCACTTGCGCTGGAACAACGGCGTTGCCCAGCCCGCGCAAACGGTCTACTCGGTGCGTCCCTACCGTTTTTGTGCGTTCAAGCGCCCCAAGGCGATCAAACACTTGCTGCTGCAGGTCTTGTGCTGGTGGGAGTCCAGAGGCGTAAAATCTTCCCCACAGATCACGCAATTCCCCATCTTCTTCGAGCCACGGCCCCAAGTTCCTTTTTTGACGTGCTCTTCCTTGTGGCATCCCTGGCATAAGATCACGAAGGTGCTCGGAGTATAGATCGGGTGATGACGTTGCAAGTTCTCGCCGCTCCCACACTGAGCGCATGATTTGCCAGAGAGCGATATAAGACGTTGGGTCGCTTTTCGGACGGTTGCCTTCTGCATTCATCTTCTCCTCGTTTTTGCCCAGCGGGAAGCCCATGGCTCTAAGCGCGTCCAATTCAAAGGGTATCCCATTAGCCACTCGACCCACATCGGGTTCAAACTCCCACCACCGCCGCCCTTGTAGGAGGGGCGATCTCCCGAGCTCCCACTGAATCGCGCCTGCTCCATATCGCTGATCGTAACCATGCTCGCCGTCGGCCAAAGATTCTTGCGGGCCATCGTGCTCAATGAGCCCTTGCTTTCGGCTTTGCCTTCTTTGACTCCGTGATTGTTGCTCCCGTAGTCCGCTGCCGTTGGCGTGGGCAAGTAAGAACCATCGTTCCCGCAAGTGCGGGGCTCCCACTTCCGCGGCTGATACAACCGTCCACCGACAGTCATACCCCAACGCAGTGAACTCCAACAAAACGCGATCAAGCCCCCGAAGAGTGATAGCTGGGACGTTTTCCAAGAAAACGAATCGTGGTCGAAGCTCGCGAGCGAGTCGAATGATTTCAAAGAATAGCCCGGATCGCTCTCCTTCCAAGCCTGCTCCAAGTCCTGCAATACTGATATCCTGGCAGGGGAACCCGCCGTAGATGATATCCACGGGTCCACACATAGAGCCCCGCAAGGTGCGCACGTCGTCCCAGACCGGACCCAAGGGCAACCGACCTTCGGCCATCCGTGAAAAGAGAACTGCTTGGGCGTGTCGATCGTTTTCACAATAGGCGACTGGCCACACCCAAGGTTCCAGGGCAAGAGTGATTCCGCCGATACCGCTAAATAGATCCAGCCCATTTAACACTTCACCCCACCCTCGCCATTCCTAGAATAATCTCCATCACCGAAACCACCAGCACTCCGATGAGGATGAAGAGCGCATTGGATGAGAAAGTCATTTGAATTCACTGACAGCGATGATCACTAAGTCAATGAACATTCCTAGGATTCCGATGATGGAAATTCCGGCGAATAGAAAGAACGCCCAGTCTCTCATTTTGCCGCCTCAATCCCCGCCTCCAAGAATTCTACTAAATCACTCAGTTGCTCTAGACTGAGGAACTTCGATTCTCCGACCTTGTACCGTTCTTGTAGTAGGCCAGCATAGATCGTATTCGGATAGGCCGTCATAAAGGGCCTATAAATGGCCGCCAATCGCTTCGTTAGGGCTTCTCGATCCTCTGGGAAGGACTTTTGTACTTCTTGAGCCTTGGGCGGTTTAACGACAATAGGAGTTGGTTTATCAACCGACTCTGGTTTTTTAGGAAGTGAGGCAGAATTTCCATCATCATCATCTGCTGGAGCAATTCCGACCATAGCCATCAAAGAGTAACGTCTCGCATAGGTGACACAAGAGCCATAGGACTGAGGAGAAGGATCCCTAGGAACCAGAATCAGTTCACTGGTCACGAATTGTCCCGAGGAATGAGAAAGAAGCGTCGTAAGCCCAACATTCCCTTCCGCAGTCGTAAAGGGCATCTGCATGACTGCCAAATCGTTCTTTGAAAGAGGTCCGCGACAAGCCTCTAAAATGCTTGCAAGATCAGCATAGGCATTCTTGAAGTGCGGGTTGACGCTGTCTTTAACAGCATCCCGAATTTCTCCTTGAGCTTGAGAAAGAGCATGAGTGAGCTCGTTGATCTGTTCAGATTTATTCATATTATTCTCCCTCCAAATCTTCCTTGAAAGAAAGATTGATTCCATCCATTCCTAGCGAAGTTTGGAACAATTTAACCGCTTCTACAGAACTCATTCCTCTTTCGAGATTAAAAATCATTACCGTTAGTTTTTGTCGGATTAAATCTACCGTGTGCTCTACACCCATTTCAACAGCCTCAGTTAAATTCTTTGCTATCTGAATTCCCATGATGTAGCTCCTATCGAATTTGTATTCTACTTAAGAAAAAAGGAGGATCGGTATGTCTAAAAGTTAATTTCAAAGCCAGAATTTAAGTTTCTCATTGTCATGACGATATAGTATCAAACTTGATATTAATTGCAACATAATAACTAATCAGCATCTAGAGGCTTTGTTTATGAAAGAACCTTGGGAATTAATAAAAAATAACATTGTCAATTTAATGAAAGAAAAAGGAATGAATCAATCCCATTTGGCAATTCTATGTGGTTGGCCTTCTGGAAATGTAAGCCGGTATCTCACTGGGAAAACGGTGCCGACCTTAGATAATATTCAAAGAATGGCCGATTGTTTGGGTGTTCCTTTAGTAAGTCTTTTTATAGGAGACAAAGGATTTCCAGAGCCCACGAATGATGAAATCCTTTTAATTTTAAAAGAAAGATTATCGAAGACATAGGTCATTTCAGACACAATTGTGGGATCTCGTTAGTTGATTCATCATGGAAGCATGAATCAACTAACGATCGCTAAGACACTAAAGCAAGCGGCTGAATTAGGACCAGAACACACTGCCGATCTTCTCCGTCAAAAACTCACCGTTCTGCTCTATCAGCTTCAATTAGGAATGGATCCAGAAAAAGCCATCAAAGATTTCCAAGAAAATATTGGAATGGATGAGATTCCTGTTTCGTCTAAAAAAGCAGCCTAACTTAGGAGTACTCTATGATCAAAATTCTATGGATTGTTATGATTTCGATCATGTCTGTCGGTTGTGCTTCCGTTCGAATGACTGAATATCATGATAAACAATTTACAATGTGTGGAAATCGCTGGGCAGATGCATCGGATTGGATGGAAGCAGAGATTAATGCCTGCTCAGGCGGTGCTGAACGGATTGCTGGCTACACTCAATATGTTTCGAGTGGTCGAACCACGATCAGTCAGCAGTTTGGCATGATTAATGTCCAAGAGCATGGACGAAATGAAACTTGCCGCGTCTACAATTGCTTAGGACATGTGATCTTCTAGCCCGTTGAAAGAAGCGTCGAAAGATCCACATTGGCTTGATTTGGGATTTGAATATTCGAGGTGGTGAGCATCGTCACGAATTCTCCGGATCCATTTTGGTATTGAACACCGATTTGGTAGGGAGAGATATTGATGGATTGAGTTTCCACGAGACCATCAACTACTGTGGGATCCGATGGAGTGACGGTTGCGGCTGTCGTCTCTGCTAGGCCGGACTGATTAAAGGCAAAAGTCCTTCGGAAGGGAGCAATCACTAAATTACCGTATTTAAAAGACTGCTCTAGATTCACCACTAAGACGGCGTTATCTAAACTTCCGATGTCTCCGGAGACATCTTGAAGATAAAGATAAGCAATGCAGCGGCTGGGAGATGTTGGAGAAGGTGGGGAAAATGGCATTAAGGGACCTCACTAGTAACAGTCAGTAAAAATGAACTAGAGTCACCCTGAAGAGTCATGAAATTTTCAAAAGCAATATGACTGGAATAAATCCTCGTCGCATCAGATTGCATTCCTAAAAGAACACATCCCTCTGAATCAGTTTGCCAGTCCCCTTGATGGAAAAGGATTTTGGAATGTCCGGGAACATTTGCAATCTCAAAGGTCATGAATGGGTCTGGGTGTCCTTCAAGCTGATGCAGTCCTCGAACGCAAGTGTAACTTCCATCCGGAAGTTTAGGAATGCCAGAATAGGAGTGCTCTAATGTCATGCAAACAAGAATTCCAGACAGTTGTTTTAATTCACCAAAGACACCGTCATTCGTGAACCGATTTCTAGTGAGTAGTAAATCCATGGATCTGTTCCGTAATGGAATTCATGTGAGATTGGATCGTTTGTGGAGCGGCATCGTAGCACCAAGAAGCCCATGCCGATTCTTCAGATTCAGAGGTCATCCAAGCATTTTTTAGACAAGTAGGAGAACAGTAATATCCATTAGCATTCGATTGGCAACACTCCACCAGTGGACTAGTCGGAGCCAATGAACAATCCGCTCCACCAAAACCGTCCCCCAGACAAACACTCAGAGCAGGGGGACTGGATGTCCTACATGCACTAAGCGCTAGTACGCCCACGAGAAAGAGCATCTTTCCAGGCTTGAGCCGCTTTGTATCTTTCATCATCGGTTACCGCCCGAGCTGCTAATGCCGCAGCATCAGCGATTGCAGCTAAAGTATCGCTATGCTGTTTAGCTATATACCATCCAATAATTCCTTGGATGAGAGTATTGAGATACCCCGCAATTGCGGGGATCGCAGCAATCGCATCCAAGATAGCTATCACTAAAGCCATTTATGCCGCCGGAGGCTGAACTCCGCCGCCAGCAACCTTTCCTAGAACTGACAACAAAAGACTGATCAAACTGTTCGATTTAATACTAGGGACCAACTCGATAATAAAATCTAGAATAGCAACGCCCAAAGCCGCGAGAACAACGCCGTGAGACTGAAAAAAAGCAATAACAGCTGCCATGATCTATTCCTCCTTGAAAAGGTTATCCTGAACGAGACTGATTTATTTGTCCAATATTTTCCGAATCTCCAGAACTTGTTCCTTAATTACTGCCACATCAGTTTTCATTTCTTCTAGATTTTCTTCTTTAATTCGAACTGATTCGATTTCCTTCGCATTGGCGTCTGCCTTAAATGAAACCATCAGGACGTAGGCGTAGCCTCCTAAGATAAGGGTAAGCATGCCTACAGCTGCGGTAATACTTTCAGCAAAACGCCTCATCTTATTTCTTTTTCATAAGCGCGTGGGCAAATGCTGATTTTCCAGCCATTCCGCCTTCTCCCATCCGGGAAGATTTAGCCCTTCCTTTTGCGGCTAATTTTTGGAAATGTGCCTTTCCTAAGGCCTTACGCCCGATATAGGCCGCAAGGGCCTTTGGATCGTGGGCGCCCTTACCGGCAAGCTGATGAGTGAGATGTTCAAAACGTTTCCCGGATCCCAACTTTGGTACTCCACCGCTAGCAAAGTTTGCCATTTCATGGTCCATGGCATCTTCGTGATCCATTTCTGGATGTTCTTGATCATCTTCCATTTCTCCTTCATGGCCTTGATGATGATAGGCCATGCCGCCTTCAGCATACATTCCTGGATGGATTTGATCAGTCGCCATCGAATGAGGCATCAAATCCGGATCTTCTTGTTCCATGTGGTCTACATCGGGATAAGGTTCACCCATCTGATTACTATAGGAAGGATTTGAACCGGAATTCGGATCTTGTTCGTGATGATCCAGATCAGGATGCGGCTCACCGGGTTGATTAGAATAAGCCATTCCCCCTTCAGCCATGTATTCTATGGGATGTTCGTCTTCGAAGTAGCCATTCGTGTGGGGCTCACCACTGGAGTTATGGCGATGGTAGGGTTGTCCATAACCCGGATCGCCGCCAATTTCACCCCAACTATCATTTGGGCTAGCCTTCCCTCCGTTGGCATAATTTTGAGTGGGTTTAGGTTTAGGTTTAGTTTTGTCGTAATCTAGGCCTGCCGTAGTGGCGATATCCCCACCGCCCTTCCCTTGGCCTTGCACTGTCATAACTGGAAAACCGCCGTCGGCCATCTTTTTCTTCAAAAATCGCATATATCCCATCTTGGAAGCCATAGTCGTATTCTCCTTCTAAATCGCTTTGTTGACTAACAAATTCTTTGCGTGCTGGTAACATTTTGGACAAACAATCCGATAAACAACAGTCACATTGAAATGCGAAACAGAGGCGTGAGTTCCATATCTTTGATGGCCCCCAAAAGATCGATAACAACGCGGACATTTAGTCCAAAAATTTCCAGTTATTTTAGCCACCAACCAGTGTAAAAATACCATAGATGCCTCTTTAGTTTTCAATCTGAATAGCATGTCCCAACATCACTACGGGATCCGGTGGTAACTGAGTAAAATCCCATTGCATGGCAACGACCTGGGAAGCATCTGGATTGGTCGAAACCTGCATCGCGAACTGAGCGGCATAGACCGTGATCTGATTTAACCATGTCAAAAGTTGGCCAATATAGGCAGCGCGGTTAACTAGTCCATTGGCTTGAGCTGCAAGATAAAGAGCAATAAAGTTTAACTGGGTTTGGGTGTCGTAATGGGATTGGCCAAATACGGTCAGTGCTGCTTTAAACGCAGCCAGCTTCTGAGAAATGGCGACATCGAGTGGCGGAACGAAAGGGATAAAATTTATCCCGTCATAAGTATCCCCGACGTTCGGGGTAGGATCATCTGATCCTAAAAACACAGCAGAATCGATATTCCCCGCATCGGTTTGCTGCTGAATAAAATCTGAGCCAGCTCGAACCACGCTGATCACTACCCCCTTCTTGATAAAGGCATAAGTCCCAGTCCCGGAGGAGACGACTTCCCCAGCCGGAGTTCCATTCGCCGGAGCAGGATCGCCATCTCCCATCCGAATAACTGAATCTAACAGATTTTGGTCCACCATCGTTTCGATTTGTTCGATGGTCAAGACTTCGACGTTAATCACCACTCCGTCTTTGATCTCCGCATAAGTCGCTTGCTTAGACATTTATTCTACCCATTCTAGGCACAAGGCCCCGTCGCTGCCTTTACCGCCATTGGACCCAGATCCGCCCGCACCACCCGAAGTCGCTCCTGACCCACCGCCACCACCACCTGCTCCACCCGATCCACCACGTCCACCTGTACCATTAATCGTAGGAGAACCGGTTGGACCGCTACCAGCACTAGCAGTCGTGGCGCTCGCAGCACTTCCATTTCCGCCAATAGAGGATTCGCCACCCGCTGGAGTGACATCCCCACAAAAAGGAAATTCATCTCCTATGCCTCCGGGTTGTCCACCACCACCACCTCCTCCTCCTCCGTGGACGCCACCGTTCCCAGCTCCGCCCGTTCCACCACCACTTCCGGTGATAGTCGTTCCATAGAGCGTGGAAGCTGTATTGGTGCCATTGCCACCATTTCCGCCCGCTGTTCCTGCCGTCCCATTGCCCCCAGTGGCTCCATTTCCACCAGTTCCAGGAGTGATTGAAGTTAGTCCATAGGAAATTCCAGAAGCACTTCCAGCTCCACCTGCACCGCCCGTTGTAGCCGTTCCAGGACCGCCACCACTTCCAGCTGCTCCACCGCTAGTATTCGAGGCAGAGGGAGTAAATGTAACGAGAGATCCAAAACTAGTCGTTCCACCATTTCCACCTGTCCCACCATTGTTTCCGACGGTCGCTGGAGCACCGGGATTCCCACCAGTTCCTAAAGCGCCGCCTGCGCCGCCTGCGCCGACAGTAACTGTATCGCTCGTGTTTGGAACAACCGTGAGATTAGGTGCCCATTGCCAAGAAGCCCCGCCACCGGCGCCCCCAGGTCTGCCGCCGCCTCCACCAGCGCCTGCAACACCGGTTCTCCCCCCACCGCCTCCTCCGCCTCCTCCGCCGCCTCCGGCACCAGGCCTACCCCAAAGACTGACGATCGTCACCCCAGCCGGAGCAACCCAGGTCGTGCTACTGGTAAATAGTTTCCGGACTTTATGGGCATTGTTTGCGGTAATAAACCAATCCGTACCATTGCTAGTAATCACCCAGGATCCCCAGTTGGTCTGGAGAATCTTACTTGCGGCTATTCCTTCGATCTTTTCTGAAGAATGCTGGACTAATGTGAGATTATTGGTCGCAAAGCTACCGGTAGAATCTTTGATTAAAAAGACTCTCCCATTCGTGGGAGTGGGCAATGTAATGGAAATGACTCCGCCACTGGTATCTGCGAAAATATCGTAATCAGTCGTGGTGGTATCAATGGTGAGATTGCCGCTGATGGACCGAGTGGTCATCTGGATGCCGCCATTAATTTGATGTAAGGCCGTACTTGATGCGGTCCCGATCGTGGTCTTATCTGAAACCGCTGAACCTAAGGTTTTACTTCCAGAAAAGGTCTGAGTTGTCGTGCTAACGCCACCAGGATTACTTCCATCAGCAGGCTCGAGCGTGAGCGTATTTCCGCTAATGACAGCAGCATTTCCATTCGGAGAACTTCCAAAAGCCCCAAGAGCGAATACAACTCCACTCGGAAGATCGCCAGTCGTAAGTAATCTAAATGAAGGGGCACCAGATCCAGAAGTCGGTCCGATGAAAGCGAAGTTTTGAGAAGTAGTCGCCGCTCCAGTGCCGCCGCCAGCGATAGAATTGATACCCAGCGATAGTGTTGTCGCTGTGTGAGTCCCAGTAAAATTGGGAAATTGATAGTTGAACGTGACAATATTGTTAGAATCGCCGATCACCTTGGAGGTTGTGGGAGGCAGTCCCGCATGACACAAATTTCCTACGAGTGATACAAAAAGTAACAGAAGCTTTGTGTGACATCTCATTGGCTCACCCATTGGATGTCATAATTCTGGGTGCCACTCTCGGCCACCAATGAGACATTTGCTCCAACGGGAACAAAGCCTGTGTCTCTACCCGGCTGAAGCTGTTGGCCTAGCGTTGTCGTTGCCGTTCTTCCTACCGCCCAACGAACATTCGCTGTTGAAGTATCTAAACACATCAAGATGAAACCCACAGCGTTTGCAGGAGCGGTCAATGTGATGACTGTAGAAACAGTTGCTCCAGCGGCGGAACCGGAACCAGTCGTGTTGATGGGCTGTGTAGAACCCGAAGAGTTTACCCGGAGAGCGCCAGCCGTAGTCAAAGATAGGGGACTAGTTTGTGCTGTAGTATAGGTCGGAGCTGCAGTCGTCACCGCTCCCTGAATCAGAGGTCCAGTTTCACCACTTGTGGTAGATCCTTGGGCATTGTTTAGTTTTGCACCGGTGGTGTCCAATTGAAGCAAGGAGGTATTAAGATTTGTCCCAGCGTTTGCGGTTACCGACCAGGATCCGCTTTGAACAGCCGAAATCGAATCCGATCCAGAACTAAGGGACCAGGTTCTTCCCGTAGTCCACGCTCCAGACTGAGTCGCAAGGATATTTGAATCATTACTGACTGTGACTCTCGGGATACCTACACCACTGGCTCCAGTCCCAGTAGCCACATTATTCCCACCGAATTGGCTAACATTGTCTACCCAAGGAGAGGTCCCTTGATTGGCAGTTACAGTGCCAGAAGCAGTCACAGTTCCGGAAATTACCCACGGCGAAGTGCCCTGCGTAACTGATTGAGTAGCTGGGAAATTATCGATGTTGGCGTGCAGATTGGATCCGCTAGACTGAGTAACAATATTTGTCCATGTGCCTGATTGTGTGGAGAGCACGTTTGAATCATTAGAGACAGTGACCCTGGGAATCCCCAGTCCGCTGGCTCCCGTTCCCGTAACAACATTGTTCCCTCCAAACTGAGTGATATTATCTACCCATGGCACCGTCCCTTGAGTGACACTCGTGCTGCCACCGCCGCCAGATCCGGTTGTCCTCAAATTTCCTGAAGTATCCATCGAAAGAGGTTGAACACTGTTGGTCGGGTAGGACGGAGCGGCCGTGGTCACCACCGCCATACCTGGAGGAGTGCTACCACCAGAAGCCGATAGGCTAATCAAGAAAGTGACGTACGGAATCCTAAAAATAGGACGCATAGTTTCCCATAGGTTATAGTTGAAGATTCCAAAGATCTTAAGCTAACGCGGGAATGGGCTGCAAAAGTCACATCTGTTTCCCCAACACCACCTCCAATAACAGCTCGCAAAACTTCTTGCCCGATAGATCCTGAGTAAACACCTACAAATTCCCCTATCCCATCCAAAAATCGGATCCTATTGACATTGGATGGAAGATTCGCAACCACTTGAAGCGTTGAGGAAGCGCTTCCTGGAATAGGAGTTACAGAAGCATCTAGCGTCACCGGCGGGTCAAAAAGTGCAATGACCTGGTGAGATATGAGACTCATTTACGCAGTGCCATTTGCATGAGCATAAACAGTCAGCGCACCAGAACCACTAGAGTTGGTATAGGTCACTCGTAGATAATGAGTCGCTCGGCACGGGACATGTAATAATTCGCTGCCCGCCGAACCAGTCGGACTTGTTAGAGAGGGATTAACGATCGCTGAACTATTGACAGTGTACCAAGTAGTGGAATTCAAAGATTCTTCGATAATCAATGTTCCAGTTGGAGTTCCAGTCCATCGAATATCGAATGCAGCTGCTGAGATGTGATCCACGTCAATATAATTAGTACTCACCTTACTGGTCCCCGTCATGACTAGTGCGGTAGGAGTGAGATTAGTAGTTTCAATACAAGCATAAGTAGACATGGTTAAGCCCTTTCCCCCCGCTGTGCGGAGGCTTGCATGGGTGTCATGATTTGCTGAGCCTTGGTAATACTACTCAGACCTTTTTGTGAAGTTTTAATCTTTTGATTCATCTGATTAGCGGCCTGAGCCTGACCCCCTCCAGAAAGTGCCGTCTGATTAAATGCGATATTCTGCTGAAAAGTCGAAGCGTCCATATCCTGTCCCAGGAATATGCCCATAGATAGAATTGTCTTGTAAGGGATCATATCCCCTTTAGACCTGTACTCAACTGCTTGATTCAGAAGCTTTTGAGAAAGTCGTGAGTAAAGCCCTGGATAAAGGGTCTTCAGATGTTGAACGTCTTGAGTAGAAATGGTGCCCTCTTTGAGGCTATGGATGACCACTAGGGGCTGATTGGCGATCGTTAATGCTCGCTCATATTGAGCGTCTTGGATTTTTGTTGGTGGCAGCGGTTCTCCCAGTGGACCTTGTGGTGTTGACTCTGGTCGAATGCTATTCAAATAGTTAACTGAAGTTGCCGCCAATTGTCCTAAGGCTTGTCCGTGATCTGGCAGATAGTGAGGCGTCTTTCCGCCTATATCAATCAATGGATCTGGATTTTGTTGGAATTGCTTCAGTTGGTTGTCGAGTTTTTTGTTTTTTTTCTCATCCGGAAAAATGGGACCTTCTCCCTTTTGATCTGAGACCCGAAAAATGCTCTTGACTGCAGCATTAGCCAACTGCTCACCTTTGGAAGCGTGACGGATAAAATCAAAGGCCGTCTTAAATCCTTCAGCATCAATCGGTTCTGTGCTTCCAAGGAATTTCAAAAGTGTCAATTTGAGTGCATCTGGAGCCTCTCGACCGACTAGTCTTTGGATTTGTCCAGCAAGCCAACCCACACCAGCACCCAATGGACCATGGCCAGTTAAGGTACCGATCAATCCGCCGATAGCAGTGCCTTTTCCTGCAGGAGCCCATCGGTTCAGACGATCAATCATTCCAGGAGTACCCGAGTTTCTTGGTGTAGGAATGCGGTCAAAAAGTTGCTTACTAGCAATGATCTTTTTTTCTGCTTCATCACCCAGGACAGATTTTCTAAGCTCCGGACTCCACGCTCCTTTTTCAGAGTAGAGTTTATTGAAAAGCTTTCTCGGATCGATTTCTCCTTTGCTAATACTAGATCGAAGTAGATCATTCAGATGGGCGTCTTTAGCAATCTCAGCAGTTTTTGGAAAATCGCTTTGAATAAGATTAGAAAACTCGGCATTATCCTTAACGGACACTCGCTTCAGAAGGTCCTCGTTGCTAAGATCCTTCATGCCTCGAATAAAAGTTCCAACACCCCTATACTTTCCAGGACGGATCTCTTCTGCTAACGAATCAAGTTTGTTTTTGGCTGTAGAGTATTCTCGCCTAAGCCCATTAAATTCATTGAGAACATCGATCTTACCAGTATCGGTTAATTGAGTGGATATTGCATTATCGATCGCATCGTCGAAGAGTGTTCTTGCCTCTCTATAAAGTCCTGGTACATGCGCATCCCAAATCTTTCCTAAAACATCCGATTGAAGACCGCGCATTCCCTCTACAGTTTTAATTGGTCCGATATCGGTAATTGCTTTTTGCAGGATCTCTGATCCTTCGGAATTGGGAAGCTCGGCGAACTTCTGTTTCCAAAGAGATACGAGATTATCGGCCAGGTATTTACTTTGGGATGGATGTAGATCCATCTTTCCAAAGCCTTCCGTTAAATCGTTGTACCTTTTTTCAAGTGGAGAAAACTTATCGGTCAGTTCTTCCGTGAGAGCCTGTTTAGCGTTACCCCCTTCAGTGTAAATGGATCTCTGACCTGATGCAATAGCGTCAATATCTTCCGGTGTCTTTCCAATCGAATCCAAAATAGATTTTTGAGTATTCTCTCTCATTTCTTGAAGAGCTGAATTTTCTCCGCGTCCTCCCCATGTTCCTTCGGTCACCATGAGTTCCTCGGCCGCTCTCCTGGCCGTCGGGTCCGACATCAATGACCCAATCATTTCGGGCTTAAGGGGCACACCAGCCTGCTGGCCAAGTCGTGCAATTTCCATTGCCTCTGGAACCGGATCGCCGCTGGTGACACGAGACTGAAGAGCGGAGAGAGTGGACCCAAGCTTCTTTCCGAACGTGGCTTTCCATGCTTCAGGGATCACACCAAGACCGGCTCCCATCACCCCGCCTAAGACACCGCTTAAACCGATATTAGCCGCCACAGATCCAACGCCTTGGCCCGGCTCTGAAGTAATCATCTTGGAAAACTCGTCTCCAGATTGCATGAGGGCGGTTTCGGCAGCGTTCTTGATGAACTGTGATCCTAGGCGCCCACCGATCGTCGCATTGCC
>Ga0210384_10006112_pt1 | contig 12895 bp, 10 predicted proteins | sample IncBWH2MmetaG_FD_160574 | JGI IMG/M metagenome (GOLD analysis project Ga0210384, IMG submission 160574) | Forest soil microbial communities from Barre Woods Harvard Forest LTER site, Petersham, Massachusetts, United States - Inc-BW-H-2-M | ecosystem: Environmental > Terrestrial > Soil >... | reverse complement strand
CACTCCGTCGCTGCGGGACTTTTTCAGCATCACGTTCCACCTCAATTTGCATTCACGCGGGGAGAGCAGGAGTTGCTGGAGCTGGCGCTGGAAGGTGCCGATGATGTTTCGATAGCGAAGTCGTCGTTTGTGACCTTGCCCGCGATCAAGCGCCGCTGGTCGGGCATCTTTGAACGCGTGGGATCGATCAGACCGGATCTCTGCCCTCTGGATGGAGAAGGAACGAGAGGTATCCAGAAGCGCCAGCGCATCCTCACCTACGTCAGGAGTCATCCGGAAGAGCTTCGACCCTTCGATCTCAGGTCGCAGAAGAAGGAGAAGTAGACTGCCCGGACTTGTACGGATTGTGCTACAAGAATCGCTGACAAACATTCTTCGCCACTCCGGCAGCGGCCGAGCCAAAATTCGGGTGGGCATCGAAGGACAAACCGTCTGCCTAGAAATAAGGGACTACGGCCATGGAATTCCCCAAGAAGTCCTGGGAGCTTTAAGAGCTCAGGAAATGGCTTTGGAGTTGGTCTCACTGGAATCCGCGAGCGACTACGCGAAGTGGATGGGAAGCTCGACATCTCCTCAAGTACAGATGGCACAATCTTACGAGTCAGCTTGCTGGCCCCTAGCACGGGTGAACCGCACCGCATGTCTGCTACCGGGAGCACTTAGCAATTTTCTTCAAACCGATCTTCCGGTAGCTCTCTTGATCGGCAAGGCAAGGAACCGCGCCAGCTAGGCCGACCTGTTGAACCCGCACGGATAACCGGACAATTGGACTCGCCGGATGCGCGCGTGCTCCGGCAACCACGATTCCCTGGAACGAGTCGATTGCCCAGGACTTCGGCCCGCCCAGGGGCAAATCTCCAGAACATCAATTGCGACTTTGGAAACATCGCTCACCAATAGAAAAAGTCATCTCTGCAGACTGCGCTAATCTAAAAATCAAGTTGGCACACCGCCATGATCCTTGAGGGAGAAAGAGCACGCACGGAAGAAAACCCGCTGGAAAGGGCAGCGCCCTTCCTGCAGTTAATTGCTCTACTTGGGATTCCCGCAGCTGGTTGCCTTGCCCTCATACTATTGGTGCAAATTCCACGGTCTATTGATAGCTGGCTCGCTCCGTTCTTGCTCACCGCTGAAATCGGCTGTTGGATCGCCTTGCTTGTTCTGCTGTTCGCCTTGCGCGCTTGTTTGGCGCTTCCGTCCGCGCCAAGTGGCCTGTACAGGAACGTGCTGGATTTCCTCGCTGTGGCGCGCTGGCATTTGTCAGTGAAAGCCGCGCTGGTTGGGCTGATCCTGCTGCCTCCAATTTGGTTCCTCCGCGCAAATCACCACTGGCTCGTTACCATGCTGCTGACGATGGGCCCTCGAGCGCTCAAGAGTGGAGATTTTCAGAGCGGGCTAGAAACTATTGCTGTTCTGCTTCAGCTATCGCTCACGAGCGGCGTGCCTCTCCTGTTTATCCTGCACATACTGTCTCGTAGGCAGCGGACAAGCGGCGTCTTGCTTTGGGTGCTTGTGCCTTTGCTCTTTATGGGCACGGTCATCGCCGTTGTCTTGCTCGTAGCGATACTGCATCAACCCTAGCTGACGTAATCGCGTTTTTTTGAGAGCTTAAACAAGGTTTCGCGCATGCGCGTCCTGCCAAGTCGGACAATCGGAAACTTGAAAATCCACTTCTCCGGGTTGCGCGTTTATCAAGCGCTAGGCTGGTTCACGCGTGATTTGACGGCGGTCGCGAATGCAGTTTCCTGTTTGTCCTGCCCTGACGCAAATTCTTGCACTTGTTTGGTGACCAGTGCAGTTTCAGTGGGATACGTCGCATAAAGCGTCATGCCCGTCAGCAGTGTTCCAGCAACAATATTCCCAATGGTTACGGGAAGTAGATTCCAAAAAAGCCCCTGGCCTATTGAAATAGGCGCACCAAGCATCATGCCCGAGGGGATAACGAACATGTTGACCACGGAGTGTTCGAACCCCAACGCGAAAAACGTCATTATTGGAAGCCACATGGCAGCGATTTTTCCGACGGTAGATCTGGAGGCCAGCGCCAGGACGGCCCCAATCGTCACCATCCAGTTGCACAGAACGGCTTTCACAACCGCAGTGGCCCAGCCACTCGCGCCCAAGGACACGTAGGCGAGTGTTTTCTTTTGTGCAGCCTGCTTCAGAAGATCCACCGCGCCGCCATTGCCCGTACGCCAATTGGTGATCGCCAGATAAAAAAGCGCAGCGTAGAGCACACTCCCGATCAGGTTGCCAAGATAAACCCAGCCCCAATTGCGAAGCAGTTGGGTGACACGAACCTTCCCGGCCAGGACACCTGCGGGCAGCAAAGCGAAATTTCCGGTGACCAATTCCAGACCGAGCAACACGAGCATCACAAACCCTACGGGAAAGAGAATAGCGCCGACGATCGGAGGGAGACCTTGCGAAGTCACGATGATTGCCAGCGAAGTGGCGTAACCAAGCAACGCCCCTGCCAGGATTCCCCGAATGAGCATGTCCCGCCTGGAGAGTTCGGACTTTCTCTTCGCCAACTGCACTGCCTCTTGCAGTAGTTCCTTAGGACTCACATAATCCATGGTTGTTCGTCCTCCTGGGCGCAAACTTTCACTGTCAATTTAGGCATCCCAACCAGCGTGGCCTTACGCATGATGTTTCCGGCTGTCCCTCGTTTTAGGCCGATGTGGCGAAGGGCGCCAAATCGCGGCCGCGCCGCCACGACGCCAATCCCGCGGTTGCAGCAGCCGCAAACAGCGGATCACTCAAGGCCGCATGCTCCCTCGCTTCCACGTCGAAGCGATACGACCGGATAACATTGGCCACCACTTCCGGCAACGCTTCATCGCATGGAACGGTTTCGAGAATCTCCTGCCCCGCAACGGCGTGAGGGCCGGTTCGGCCGCCTGCGTAGATAGCGACGGCATCCACAATTTTCCCGTGAATCTTCGCCTTGAACCCGCGAAGGCCAATGTCGGCAGCTTGATGGTTGCCGCAGCCGGCCGGGCAGCCGGACCAGTGAATCGTGAGAGGATTCACGCCGGTACGTAGTTTGTTGTGGAGTGCCTGGGAAAGCGCGATCGCGCGTCCCTTCGTTTCGATAAGAGCGAGATTGCAATAATCCGTGCCCACGCAGGCGACCAATCCGCGAACAAACGGAGAGGGGCGAGGCGAGAGTTGCCTGAGCAGAGGTTCTTCGAGTAGGTCGGCCACGCGATCCGCGGAAATATTAGGGAGGATGGCATCCTGCGCGGTTGTTAGGCGAATTTCTCCACTGCCGTAGACTTCCGACAAGCGCGCGAGTTCGTCCAGCTCATCCGGATTGATTCTGCCGGTAGGAATACAGAGTCCTACCGCAACAAGGTCTGCCTGCTTTTGCGAACTCACCCCCAGGTGGTCGGCATGCGTGGAACCGCGCATATCTCTGCCCTGAAAGGGGAGTTCGCGACCGAGGCGAAGGACAAGTTCCGCGCGCAACTTGCGAATGCCCCATTCCTCGATCAGAAAAGCAAAGCGGCACTTGGAGCGCGCCTCGCGCGGGCCGTAATCGCGATAAATTTTGACTAGTTCGACGACGACTGCGGCCGCCTGGAAGATTTCGACAAAAACATTCAGCGGCGAAGCGATGGTGAATCCTCCCGAGCCCATCTTGCCGCCCACCAGCACGTTGAAGCCGAGCCGGCCAGCCTTTTTTGCGGGAACGAGTGCGACATCCTGCGACTCGTTATGCGTACAGTTGTCCATGCAACCCGTCACCGTGATGTTGAACTTTCTCGGCAGGTTGCTGAACTCCGGGTTGCCATTGCCGCCGACGATGACGCGATCCAATTCGTGGACGACTGGAGAGGCGTCAAATAGTTCGTGTGGCGTCAGTCCGGCCAGAGGGCATCCGTTGATATTGCGAACGTTGTCGATGCCGGTCTGGAGCGTACGCAGATCTACCCCCCGCAGCTTTTCCCAGATTTCCGGCACGGTGTCGAGAGTGAAACCACGCAACTCAATCTGTTGCCGGGTGGTGACGTCCAAAACGCTGTTGCCCAGCCGTCGCGAGAGCTCGGCGATGGTGCGCAGCTGGTCGCCCTTGACGAAGCCGTTGGGCATGCGAATGCGCATCATGAATTTGCCGGGGGTAGGTTTGCGGAAGAACAGGCCAACCCACTTCAGCAATTCTTTTTCTGCGGAGGTGAGCGCGTCGGCGCCTCTTTCGAGGATCTGCGGCAAATGATCAAGGATGCGCAAGCCGTCACCGTCCATCGAGGCCTTGTAGCCTTCGACCACATTCGTGCCGACAGGGACTTGTGGAAGATCTTTGCGGTCCACTGTGGCGGACATACGTTCGGAGTCGTGGTTCACGCGTCCCTCCGAGGAGCCGACGGAGAGTTCGAAAGGATGTCGCAACCTGAAGCGACATCACTGAGAAACTCATTGCGGAGAGGCTCGAACATCGTAAAAAACAAAGAAAAACGGAAGGAGGACGGCGATGCCGTGGAGCCACCCGTAACGAACATGCCGGTATGTTGGCATTCTCAGAGGGGTGGACACCAACTCAAAGATTGACTCGTACACATCAAAAATGCTGGTAGTCATCGCACCGTATTGAACTTTCTGCTGCGCAGTCCGTGCCTAATCGCGGACTCCCAGGCTGCCTTTTCCCAGGCGCGCACTTCTGGGAAGCCAGGGGGCACTTGATTTCATAACAATGTCGGCTCCCTCGACCCAAGTAGACTGTGGTTATTGCGGTGCGCTGCCACTCCTGGGGTTTTAGTCAACGAGGCAAACGAGCGATCCGAGAAGGTAGCACGGAGCGGCGCTGGCTGAGTTAGCAGACCGACCTAGGAATGTCCCGGCACGCTGTTGATCTGCACCAAATCCCGTGTTTGTCCATCCGATTGGGGAACAAATCCGGGCCGCGTGAACTGAATTGCACGGCGGTTTTCAGCTTCCAGAGACTCGGCGACCTGTCGTGCATAGCGGATGAAGTGGTGACCGGAAAGAGCAAGCTCGAACCCAAGTCGTCTCTTCTGCGGGTGCAATCCCCAGCGCAACATGAGCCGTCGCATATAGCGCCAATACGCTCGACGATAGTCCGAGAGCACACCTTGCTTCCAAACAGATTTAAGCAGCACTCTCAATAAATACAGCAAAGAAAGCGCCGGGGCTCTCTGTTCGGGTTGAAGTTGCCAGCGTTCCAAGGAATTGAATACACGTTCGTAGAAGCGGCGCGGGTCGTAGAGTGTAAGTAGCATCCGCTTCGTGCCGGCGAGAAGTTCGAACAGGGGCAGCACTGTCCGGAAGTTGGGAGGGTCAAAGTTACTCGGTTCGGGGTTGTTTTGAAGGAGCCGGCCGTCCCTTTTCATGCGTTCATATAGGGGAGTGGTAGGCGGCGCCTGCAAGACACCTGTCATCGCCCAAGGAATGGCGGCACGCTCTACAAACTCAATCTGCTGGTCAAAAATATCCGGCGGATCGCTATCAAAGCCGACGATGAAGCCACCCATGACCCAAAGTCCATGCTGCTGAATCACGCGTATGCTGTCCAATAGGTCCCGGCGAAGATTCTGAAATTTTTTTGTTTCCTTTAGCGACTCCGCAGAGGGTGATTCGATCCCGATGAACACACGACAGAAATTTGCTTTGACCATCGCATCCAGTAGTGCCGGACGCGAAGCAAGATCAATAGAAGCTTCGGTGAAGAACCCGAACGGATACCCGTTGCGGCGCTGCCAGCCTTCCAACTCCTGGGCGAGCTCTAAAGCCGCCTTGTGATTTCCAATGAAATTATCATCGACAACGAATACTCCCTTCCGCCAGCCCAGCTGCAGAAGCGCGTCGAGTTCTTCGATCAATTGCGCTGGAGATTTCGTCCTCGGGCGGCGTCCGTAGATCGTTATGATGTCGCAAAACTCACACGTAAACGGGCAGCCTCGCGAAAATTGCACCGACATGAAGGTGTATTTGTTCAGTGCCAACAGGTCGAAACGCGGCACCGGGGTGCGACTGACATCAGGTTTTTCCGTAATACTGTACAGCCTGCGGGCTGAGCCGCGCTCGAGATCTGCGGCGATCTCTGGGAAGATTTCATCCGGCTCACCCACGACCACATGGTCAGCCAGCGGCAGTAATGCCTGTGGGTCGCTGCTGGCATAAGGACCTCCGATCATGGTTCGCCGATTCAGCTTGGAAGCATGTTCGAGCGTTTGGCGCACGCCTTCGCGCTGAACCGCCATCGCACTGACCATCACAAGATCGGCCCAGAGGATGTCTTCATCGCCCAGCTCATCAAATGTAAGGTCAACCAAACGAATTTCCCAATTTTTGGGACAAAGCGCTGCCACGGTAATGAGCCCTAGCGGAGGGATAAGGGAGCGCTCTGGGACGATTTCCGTCACCTCACCAAGGCTCCAAAAAGAGGCAGGAAAGCGCGGCCAGACCATCAGCACTTTGATGGCGGGTCCGAGTGGCGGGAAAGACCTAATCTCTTCTGGATCTCGCTCCATGAAAAAATCCCTTAGTTACCCGGTCAATACGGAACAGCCTGACGGTTTCTAATGCGGGTCTAGTGTTTGCGGCCTTTGATGTCGTCGTAGGCAATTATGGAGAGGACGACGAGGATCCACACGGGGAAGACGCCCATTCCTGGGATGGCCTCCGCAATCAAGCCCGGCAAAATCGCCCATCGACGGCCGAGGATTAGAAACAGGAGTGACGCCGTTCCCAGGTCAATCAACCATTGCATGGGCGGGGCAAGCACCGTCCAGAAGGATAGGAAGTCCGAGGCAGCAGCGATCAAGAAAGCAACGGCCTGCCGTTTGCGTGAAGGACGCTGAACGGGAGCCAGCACCTCGATAGGTGTCAAAATAACTGGATGATCGGTCGGCGTTGTCATGACTTCGGTTGCAGCGCTGGAGACGCTGAGAACACATGCCCAGTAACTGCGTTCACTAGGACCTACGCTACACGCGGTCGCTTCTGCTCGGTCAGACCGCAGGAAAATGAATATTCAGCTTAAAGCAAATGAAGAGAACCAGCATCGCGCCCAGTGTGGAAAAAATGAGGCCGGCGGGATGATATCGTTCGTTTGTCGGGCGTGAAAACATGTGGGTAACGGCGCCGCCGAGGATCCCTCCAATGATGCCGAGTACGATGGTCCAGAAAATCGTTATGTGCACGTGCATGACGTCTTTCGCGATAACCCCCGAGATTAGCCCAATCAGAACATACCAGAATAAGTGAAACATACTTTTCCCTCCCTCGTTTTCCTTCCGAACGTCGCCGCGTGTCAGATCGGGTTGGCAATCAACCCGGAGATTCCAATTTGAACTTCTGGCCTTGCAGCGTAAAGGCTGTCGAGGTTGCGTACTGTTCACTTCTATACAGTTTGTGGAATCTAATGGATGGGAGGCGGCAACTCCTTGGAAGGCGGGTCCTGGACAATAGGGTCAACAGGATTTTGAATCCCAATCCTATGGGGCCTTTCATCGGCCGCGGGATGCATGCACTCCTGACGATCGAAGCCGATCGCACGCGTCTCCGGCTGCTACCCCTGCGGACTCAAGAATAAAGTAAACGACTTAAGGCGAAAGAGTTCTGGGGGCGAACAGGACAGACAGAAGTGTCTGTCCTACTCGGCGGGGCGAAAAACGAAATCCAAAATCGGAGAGGGCGAGAAGAGGGGGACGAAAAATGCCCATCCTTTCCGGAGGCGGCCGGAAAGGATGGGGCACGCGGCGGCTTGCATCTGCGGGGTGGCAGCTCCGCCCAGTTTGCTTACGTTTTTTTTTAGGAACCCTTTTGACTCTCGGGCTTGGCCGGAGCCTGGTGCGTAGCGGGTTGCTGGCGCTGCTGCAACTGTTGTTGCTGCTGGGTGTGTTTTTGCGCCAGTTGTTCGGTCTGCTGCTGATGCTTCTGCTCCAAGGGCTGCTGTTTCGGCTGGTTCGCCGGGGTTTGCGGGAGCCGCGCATGATCTTGCTCCTGCTTGGTCTGAAGTTTCTGGCGCTCATTGACCTGCTGGACTTGAAGCTTCTGCTGCTGCTGCTGATATTTCTGGTCCTGCTTGGCATTGCCAGTGTTTGGAGCGGCGAGGTGTTCCGCGGGCGGAAGTTCCTTGGCGTGGATCGCGGGGCTCGGTCGAGCGGTCTCGGCGGCCGGGCGAGCAACTTCGTTGGTTGCGCGAGGAGTTTCGGTGTTCGTGCGAGCTGGCTCGGCGCTTGGTCGGGCCGTTTCGGCGGCCGGGCGAGCGGCGTTGTTCTCGGCGGCGGGAGCGGTATGAATTGCTCCGCCTTCCTTGGCGGCTACGGCTCCGCTGTCCTTGAAGGCGCCAGGCTTGGAGGTAGCAGCGATGGGAGGCTTGCCGTGATTGGAGGAGGAGCGTAGCTCAGGGTTGGCGCGTGCAGACTGCGCATGCTCGTTCTGCGCGGCGACGGGCGCAACGTGGCGCTCGCGTCCGGCAGCATCTTCCTGGGAAGTGGCGCGAGCGTTTACGCCGCCGTTGCCGCCGTTAAAGCTGGCGCGGTTACCATCGGAGCGGTTCTCAACTCGCGTGTTGTAAACGTTGCGATTGACCGAGACGTCCACATGGCTGACGGATTGGTTGTAGAAGAAGTGCCCGTTGTCCCAGCGGCCGCCTTCGTAGCCTCGGCCCGAGTAGCCGTAGCCATAATTGATGCCGCCGTAGAAACCGACTTGCGTTCCCCAGTAGCCTTCGTGGAAGAAATAGGCGCCGTTGTCGTCTCCCCAGTAACCGGGAGTCCAGAGGTAGCCGACTTCGGGAGCCATGACCCAGGTTCCGGGAACCCAGTAGTAGTCGTCGTCACCATAGGCCCAGTAGCCTGGGGTCCAGATGTAGTCGTCCCCCGGGGAGATGGGCTGTTCGTAGACGGGCAGTTCGGGCGGGGCGATCCGAATGGAAAGCGCGACGCCAACTTGAGCGGACGATGCCGCGGAGATGGCCAGCAGTACCAGTGCGAACAACAGCGAACGAATGGATAGGATAGAACGCATTGTGATCCTTCTGCCTGATGGTCCATCGTTTTCGCGCGGGCCATCAGAGCAACTAAGCTCGGTCTCTTCGATCTGCAATCGGACGAGTTACTTTGTAAACCCAAGTAGAAGATTGGAAATTCAGTGAGCCGAAGTCACATCGGCAGACTTACGAGAGTATAGAAACCTCTAATCCAAAATGCTGTCCCGTATCGCACATGAATTGTCAGGCAGCGAAAACGCGGGGCGCGGAGGAGCGGGCGGCGACTGGAGGAAAGGCGAAGAGGACAGACAGGAATGTCTGTCCTACTGGAAATAAAATGAAGGCCCGGCGTGTGGCCGGGCCTTCTGGTTGATTGAGGGACGACTGGACAGCTACCTCGAGGAAGTGGCGGCGACGGCCATGGCTTTGGCTTGGACGGGTTGGGGGACGACGCCGAGTTGCTGCATGAGGCCGAGAGCGTCCCAGTTGACGAAGCCTTCGGCGATCTTGCCGTTGGAGACGCGAACGACGGAGATGCCGGTGATGGTGAACTGCTTGCCAGTTGCGGCAATTCCGTTCAGGTCACCTTTGTGGGTACCGCGGCAGGACCAGCGGGTCATAACGGTTTCGCCTTCGGCAGTGACATCCTCGATGGTGAGGTGAAGATCGGGGAAGGCATTGCGATAGAGAGAGGCGCGCTTCTTTTCGCTGTCTGGGCCGCGTCCAAAATCGGGAGTGGAGGCATCATGGTGCTCGTAGTTGGGAGCAAAGAGCTCGCCGGCCACGGAAAGATTGCCGTTGTTCCAGAGTTCGGCGAACAGACGACGGACGATAGCTTTATTGTGTTCAGACATGAGTGGATCTCCTTTTTGAGAAACGAAAAACGGTCCTCGCACGGGGCGAGTCGAGCTCGAGTGTTGTGGCGTGTAGCCGCTGCGGGCTTGGTTGTGCAGTCGTGTACGGCGGACAGAGAGTCAGGCCCCGCGTGAGCGGAGAGAAAGGAGCGGAGGACGTACTGCCCTCTTGGCGCTCGATGCGGAGCTTAACTGTTAAAGAAACTGCCCTCGGACTACGGAGCGGGAGTCTCGCCGCAAAGGCGAGAGCACGAAGTGATAGTGTGCTTGGAAGGTGTGGGTGTCAAGAGGAATCGGGTGTGGAAAAAAAGAAAATCGAAATTGGAAATTGGGGAATAGAAGAGCGCGGCCCGACTCAGAAGGCGGGGCCTACAAGGAGAAAGAGGAAGAGGAAGAGGACAGACAGGAATGTCTGTCCTACTGGGCGCGTTAGCGCTTAGGGGAGAGTTTTTCGAGGGCGGGATAGGAGGAGGCTTCGACGACGGTGCGTTCGGGGGGCTGGGATTGTTTTTCGAGGGCTTGGACGAGGGTGCGAAGAGCGAGATCCATGGTGACAGAGGTAATCACGGCGGCGGCGAGGACGCGGGAGTCCACTAGAGGCTTGACCTGGCTGGCGATGCCGATGCCGAGGAAAGGGACTTCCAGCCACTTTTTTTGCTGCTCGGGATTGTCGGAATTTTGGAAGGCCTTTCGGGCTCCCAGGGCGAGCTCGTGTGTTTGTCCGGCGACTGCGGCAAATTTTTCCGCACGTGAAGTGGCGAGGCGGAGCCAGGCGGTGGCGCTTTGATTGGCGCTGTCTTCGCTCCATTTACTGCGAATCGTCGTGGTCTGCACGCTGCGCGGCTTGGTGGTTTCCATGCCTTCGTGGCGCTGGACGGCGACGGAACTCATGCTCGGCCCTTCGATGCATAAGATCGAGCCGCCTTGCGGCAAAAGTGCGGCGAGCTGCTTGCCTTGCAGGCGGCCAATTTCCTGCTGGCCTTGGGTGACGGTGAAAACGGGAACCTGGGGAGTTTTGCGGAGTTGATAGATGTAGTCCACATCGCTGTTGCTGATGACCCAGGCGATGCTGGCGGCGACGGAGGCTTCGGCGACGCGGCGCAGACCGGTGGCGGTGACGGGCTCGACGAGAATTGCGGTGGGGCGTTCTTCCACAGGGGATTGGATGAGTTTGAGCAATTGCTGGCTCTGAGTGATGGAGTCGTCGTCTGCGCGAATAACCTGCAGAGTGAGGCCCAATTGTTTTGCGGCGGAGTTTGCCGCGAGGCCCTGTTCGTGCTGGTAGGCGTTGTCATTGGGAAGTGAAACGACGATCCGCAGCTTCTTCATCGAGCGTGACTCCAGTTCATCTGCATGAACAGTATACGTCGTGTGGATGAACGCGCCTGCAACCGCAAGGATCATCGCGGCGAAACAAGTAACGAGCACGCGGCATGCTTACGAAGAATTATGGTTCGAACCAAAACTGGATGGTGACGTTGACGTGCGCGGAAACGGGCTTGCCGTCTTGCGTGGCGGGTTCGTAGCGATATTGCTTGACGGCTTTCACGGCGGCATTGCGGAGAGAGGCGGGGCCGGAGAGAACTTTCACGGAGTTGACGCGGCCGGAAGGATCGACGGTGGCGTCCACGGCAACGTCGCCGGTGACGTAGCCGAGAATGGCGTCGGGCGGGGCGTTGGGGCGGACGGATTTGACGAGCTTTGGTGGAACGATGGGGCCGCCTTCGAGCAATAGCGTGGTGGAGGCTGGGACGGAATCGGTGGAGGTGCGGAGAGGAGTGCGTTTAGAGGCAGAAAGGAGTGGGGCGGGTTTTTCCTTGACGTTCGAAACTGGAGCAGCGGCTGCCACGGAGGCGGGCTGCGGCGCGGGGACGGCGGGGGATGAGGCGGCGGGCGTGACGGAAGAGGAAGAGTTCAGCGCGGGAGCGGTGGACTGAGTTGCTGATGCGGCGGCGGATGGCTGCGCGGCATCGCTTGAAAGGGCGGGCGATTGCGCGGGTTTTTGCGGCGCGGGTGAAGGTGCGTGCGCGGGATTTGCGGGTGGGATGAGATTTGCGTTTGTGCGCGGGGAAGGAGTTCGGAGTGGCGGGAGGCCGGGGATCCAATCCATGTACCAGGCGGCGCCGGCGGCGACGAATATTAGCGTGGCGGAGAGAAACAGGCCGCGAGGCGCGCCAGACTTAGGAGGCGCAGGGAGTTTCTTTTGCGCTCGCGAAGAAGGTCTGGGGAAAACGGGAGCCTTTTGAAAGTCGAGGGCGGGCTTGGGCAGGGGATCGTCTTCTGATAATTGTGATTCGGATGTTGTATGCGGCGGCGCTGGCGACGGAGCCGCAACGGGAACAGCGGCGACGAGTGGCGTAACGGTGTGTGGTGTTTCTGCTGGTTGCACTTTTGCTGGCTGGACTTCCCCAGGTGGCGCAGCGTGCGTTTCTGCGGGGACGGACGTGGGAGTTGAAACGGGGACTGCGGCGGGGGCAGGCGACGCGGGCGGAATATTTGGTGCGGGCTGCTTTTCCTGGAGCGATTTTAATTGAGCTCGCAGGGCTTCGACTTCTTTGACTAATTCATCGACTTCGTTGGCGCTGGGAGCGGGCGCGGGGGTGCCGGGATCGTCGGCGGTGGCCTCGGCGGATTGCACGAGCTTGGCGACTTCGGCATGGGGAGAATCGGGCGGGGCGGGCTGCGGCGTTTTGGGAAGTTCGATGCCCCAGAAGGCGGGACAGGGCTGGGTGAACTCCAGCTCGACGTAGCAACTGGTCGGCCGGTGAACGCGTTTGCGGGTGACCTGGGCGATGACTTCGCGCTTGGTGTCCTGGTTGGTGAGAAAGAGAAGCTGGCCGGGAACGACGGCGGCGGAGAGGCGGATGACTCCGCCGTTTTCAAAGACGAGGACGGAGGTGGTGTCTTCGGCAAAAAGTTCGCGATTGCGGGGATTGTCGGAAGGGCGCGCCCCAGTGACAACGACGCGCGCTTCATGCGCGACGGCGTTGGGATGAGGAGATGGCGGAGCGCTCGCCGAGGGCGAGCCGCTCGAACGGCCAATGTCCACTGCGGAAGCCACTCAGAGTGTCCCTCGTGCGCT
>Ga0210384_10006111_pt1 | contig 12897 bp, 11 predicted proteins | sample IncBWH2MmetaG_FD_160574 | JGI IMG/M metagenome (GOLD analysis project Ga0210384, IMG submission 160574) | Forest soil microbial communities from Barre Woods Harvard Forest LTER site, Petersham, Massachusetts, United States - Inc-BW-H-2-M | ecosystem: Environmental > Terrestrial > Soil >... | reverse complement strand
AGCCAACGGCCGCTTGCCACTCGTGATTTTTCTGGTATTGCATGGGCGAGAATGCTGCACTGCCATTAACTGAAAGTTTGGCCGGAGAGAGCCTCGGAAAGAAGAGAGGAACGGCCGTGGCGTACCTATCAAAATTCTCAGCATGACGGAGGCGTAGTTCGTTTTCTTCCCTGCGCATCACCATGGAATAAAAGACTGCGAAGTACATGCCGAGCAGCAGAGACGAGATCCATGAGCGAGTCGCGATAGCCACGCCCAGGGCAAGCACGGCGCTTCCCAAGTAAAGAGGATTGCGAGTGTACGCGTATGGACCGCTGACAGTGAGAACTTCCTGTTTATGGAGATAGCCGGCAGCCCAGGCGCGCAGTGCTAACCCAACCAAGCCGACCAGGGCGCCATAGAGAATGCTGCGAGGGTTCGGCCGCGCAAAGAATAAGACTGCGATTGCCAGAGGGTAGCCCAAGCGAACTCGCCATCGCACGAAAAATGCGCCTGTCGAATTCATTGGCGGGCCTCGACGATTTTATGCACGGCTTCGAAGACGGTTTCGACTTGAATCTCGAGCATGGACGGATGTGTGTGATCTCCGCGACTGTGAGTGGTTATTATGTTGGGAGCGCGGAGAACTATGTCCTGGGGATCCCGGCGATCCGCGGATTGAGACGCGGATGCCAGCCTAGTCGGGTTGCGATATGGGCCGTTTCGCGCAGGATCTGTTGGGCCGAACAGGGCTACGACTGGCGTGTCTAATGCAACTGCGAGGTGAAGAGGGCCGGTGTCTCCGCCTACAACGCAAACGGCGGTGCGCAAAAGCGACATCAGTGCGCCGAGTTTCCCGTTAAAGAGCACCGGACCGGCGGCACCGCTTGTCTCGCGAATCTTGGAGGCCAAATATTCCTCGCCGGGTCCGTAATTTATGAGGCAGCGCAGCGACAACGACTGGAATATTTTTTGGCAAAGCGCGCCGAAGCGTTCGGGGGGCCAACACTTGGAACGCCAGCCGCCTCCAGGACTTAGAACGATATAATTCTTCACGCCGGCGCTGGGCAAATGCTTGGAAATTTCGTCTGGTTGCGAGGGCGGCGGATCCAGCCGGAAATATGCGACTGCGTTTTGAGCTCCGGCACGCTTAGACAATTCCCCGTTCTGGTCGGCGACGTGCGCCCTTGTGGCGTGGACGCGATCCGTGTAAAGAAGTGGCACGGCAAATTCTCTGACAGATTCTGAGGAAAAACCGACTCGGCGTTTGACGCCCCCTAGAAAAGGCAGGCTTGCAGATTTCCAGAGGCCCTGATAATCGATCGCGGTGTCGAGTCCGGCGGTGCGAATTTCGCGAATCGTTTTCATGAGTGAAGATATTTCACGGCTTTCGGTGGTCCATATTTTGGAGGCCAAGCCGCTGGTCTGCACAAGCAGTTTGTAACGCGTGTGAGTGAGCCAGATAATTTCCGCGGCGGGAAAAGATTCGCGCAAAGCAGATACTGCTGGGAATGTGTGCACGATATCGCCGAGAGACCCGAGGCGCACGACCAGGAAGCGGCGCTCAGCCATGCGGCGCCTTTTGCAGGGAGGACAGCAATGCGCGGGTGGAATGATTTTTGGGATCGCCGACGATGGCGACTTTGATGCCGAGTTCCTTGGCGATGGCGCGCTCGGGCACAGTGTCGACAGAGTAGTCGGTACCTTTAGCGTGAACATCTGGAAGTAAATCGCGGAGCAGCGATACCACAGTTTGTTCGCTGAAGATCACCACGTAATCGACGGCGCGAAGTGCGGCTACGAGCCGGGTGCGCGCAGATTCATCGAGGACTGGGCGTCCAGGACCCTTCAGGCTGCGAGCGCTGGCATCGCTGTTTACCGCAACAATCAGGAGGTCGCCGTGCTGACGCGCGGCCTCCAAATATCGGACATGGCCGACGTGTAAGATATCAAAGCAACCGTTAGCGAACACCACCGTTTGACCGCGCTTTTTGTGATCCGCCACGAGAGATTTGAGTTTTTGCCGCGAAACGATTTTCGATTCCGATGAGCGCATAGGTTAAGCGGAAACTCCGGCCACTTGATCATGAATGGCGGCTAAGAGTTCGGCGCGCGTCACGGTGGCAGTTCCGCGCTTCATGACCACCAAGGCACCGGCAATATTGGCGAGGTGAGCGGCCTCGAGCGGGGAAGCGCCGCATGCGAGGGCTAAGGTGAAGGTCGCGAGAACAGTGTCGCCCGCGCCAGTTACGTCGACGGATTGATCACTGCCATGAACGGGGATATGCGTGAGGCGCTTACCGGATTCGAAAAGTGTCATGCCATGGCGACCGCGAGTGACGAGCAAGGAATGTAGTTTCATAGTCGTGAATGTGGCGCGCCCAGTGCGCGCCAATTCTTCAAGGTTCTCGCCAATGGAAGTGTGATGTTGGGATTCCAGCTCTGCTTCGTTGGGCGTCGCGGTGGTAATTCGCGAGCGGCTGTAGGTATGCAAATTGTGCCGGGCGTCCAGAGTGATGGGTAAAACGTTTTTTCTTTTGGCTGCCGCTTCGAACGCCAGCGCGGGCGTGGCAACGCCGAAACCATAGTCGGAAATCGCCAGTGCGTCGGCGGTTTTTATTGCGCTGAATAGAAATTGACTTAATTTTTTGCGGACTTCATCTGGTAATGGCGTTTGCGGCTCGCGGTCGACGCGCAGGACCTGCTGACCGACAGTGTGGGCCCAACCAGCCAAGAACCGCGTCTTCGTGGGGGTATGCCAATTTTTGGCTCGCAGAATGCGTGAAGCGTCTAACTTCTTCTGGCGAAAATATCGGATCAAGGCGTCGCCGTTGGAATCGTCGCCAACAACGGTCACGGGCAACACCTTGGCTCCCAAGTCAGCGAGGTTGTTGACGGCGTTTGCGCCACCACCCGGCACGAGTTGCGTTTCCCGATGACGAAGGATGAGAACCGGGGCTTCTCGGGAGACGCGAGAAATTTCGCCGAATTCGAATACATCGGCGACGAAGTCACCTAGGACAGCAACGGTCTTCGACGAAAATTGCTCGACGTGTTCGGCGAGTGCACGCAAATCCACCGACGGAGGAGCAGTTTTTTGCTGGGATTTGCGCTTCAATTCGTTTGCTCCAGGATCCAATCTGCTGCCACGGCTAAATCCGCGGCGATAAAATCGGGCTTCAATGTCCACTTTGGCGCATGCCAAAGAATTTCACCTTCGCCGTATCCGGTGCGCACCATGATACTGCGGGCGCCCACTCGGTGCGCTAACTCCACGTCGCCATGGCGGTCACCGACCACGAAAGAGCGCCTTAAGTCGACGTCATGTGCAGTGGAGGCTTGATCCAACATTCCGGGACCAGGTTTTCGGCATGCGCAAGCATCAGCGGAGGTGTGGGGGCAATAATAAATGCCGTCAAGATGGGCTCCGGCTTTAGTCAGCTGCTGGGTCATCAAATCGTGGACGGTGTGCACCAGAGATTCTGGGTAGTATCCACGAGCGACCCCGGACTGATTGGTTATCACAAAAACGAGTAGGCCACTCTCGTTTAGTCTGCGGATGGCTGCCGGCGCAAAGGGAAACATACAAAAGCGAGAAACGTGATTCAAGTAGCCGACTTCTTCGGAAATGGTGCCATCACGATCGAGAAAAACGGCGGGTTTTAGGCAGTGATCAGACACGCTTCACCACAACGGACGCCAGCCAGGGATCGACCGCGGCTTCCACTTCGTTGGTGGTGATACGGGTCATGCAGCGATGGTCAATCGGACAACGCCGAAGAAAACACGGGCTGCAATAGGGTGGTTGACGGACGATGGTGTGGCGGGGCGTCACGGGGGCGGTACCGAGTGGATCGGTGGGTCCGAAAATTGCGACGGCGGGAAGCCCGACGGCGGTGGCAACGTGCATGGCGCCGGAATCGTTGCCAATGAAAACGTGGCAGTGCGAAAGAAGCGCTGGTAGGTCGGCGACGGTGGTTTTTCCGGTGAAATCGATAGGGGCGCGTTTCATTTCGGAAGCAATGGCTGACGAAACATCCGCTTCGCCGGCGGCACCAAAAAGTATCACGTCGGCATCCCATTGCGCTTGAAGTTGATTGGCTAATCCCGCGAAACGCGATGGCGGCCAGCACTTTGCCGAACCATAGGAGGCTCCGGCACCAATGGCGATGCGCATAGCATGGCGCCGAACGCCGGCAGACGCGAGTTGATCGGCTGCATGCTGGCGACTGGCTTCATCAACGTGCAATTTGATGAAGGGCTCGTCCGGAATTGAATCGATCCAGCCGCTGCGGTGAAGCAATTCGAGGTAATAAAACTTTTCGTGCGCGGGAATTTCGCCGGGCTTGGGCACGGGAACGGCTTTGGTCAGCAGGATGCTTCGGGCATCGCGGGCATAACCGATGCGTTGGGGGATTCCTGCGCGCCATGCGAGCCATGCAGCATCGAAGGCGTTTTGCAGGAGGATGGCAACCTCAAAACCGCGAGAGCGTAATTCGGTCGCTAGGCGTTCGCGACCTGAGATTCCGGCATGTTTTCCGCATTGATCGTAGATGATCAAGTCATCGGCGACGTGCTGATCACGGTAGACGTCGGCGACATAGGAGCGGGCTAAGATTGAAATGCTGGCATCAGGGCGATTCCGAATGGCGCGGATAGCGGGCAAAGCCATGATGGCATCTCCGACCCAATTGGTGGCGCGTATGAGAATTTTCATGCGCGGGGACCGCGGGCTTGAAGAGCACCGTTGATGGCGGCGAGAAATTCGGTTTCGCCGGACATTTCCAGATCGATGACCGAGACAAAAACGGGCATCGCGGAAAACTGCACTTCCTTCAGATTCCAAGAATCTTTTTCGGTGGTCAGCAGCGACTTTGCGCCGAGTCTTGATGCAGCTCGTTCGATAGCTTGCACGTCTTCGAGTGTATAGCGGTGGTGGTCGGCAAAATACATGTGGCCAGCGGGCATTATGCCCCAGCGTTGGAGATCGCTCTCGAATGCTTCTGGATTGCCGATGCCGCAAAAAGCAAAGAATGGGCCGCCGCCAAGGTCCGCGACGGTTTGTAGGGCGCCGTCACCGCCGACGCAGCGAAAACCGAGTAAACGAGTTGACGCGGCAAAAATCGGCAAGTTCGTTAAGCGTTGGATGGCTTCTTTCGCGCCCGCGGCATTTTCGGCGCGGGTAAAGATGATGATTCCGGCGCGGGCTAGCGCGGAGAGAGGTTCGCGCATTGGTCCAGCGGGAAGCAACGGTTGCGTCATGGAACGCGAGGCGTCCATCAGCACGATATCGAGGTCGCGAGCTAACTTGAGATGCTGAAAACCGTCGTCGAGCAGGAAGATGTCGATGGCTTGATGGGATTCCATGCGCTTTCCTTCGGCAAAGCGATTTTTGCCCACTCCAACGATAACGCGATTTTGCAAGCGTGAACGCATCAGTGCCACTTCGTCGCTGCTACCGGCGCTCCCCCGATAGCCTCGGGTGAGAATGGCGACGCGTTGGCCTTGCTCAAGTAGCTTTTCCGCCAACCAGATTACGAGGGGAGTTTTGCCGGTTCCCCCAACGGATAAATTACCTACGCTGATGACCGCGGCGTTTAGGCGTTTTTGTTTTATCCAACCATGGGCGTATAGCCGGGTTCGAACCGAAACGCCGACACCGTAGAGTTTAGAAGCAGGCCACAATAAAACTTGGAGCGGCCGCGAAAGCGTCATCGCCGCGGCGCACCGTGCTCATTCAAGAATCCTGAGATCACTGCGAGTGCACGGTCCGTGGCTCCACGACTGTCTTCGACCAGTGCGCGTGCAGATTCGCCCATCTTGCGCATGCGTTCCGGCTCACGAAAAAACTCAATCCACGCCACGCCCGCGTCTTCCGGGCTCTCCACCTGCACTGCGGCGCCTGCGGATACAAACCGCGCCGCAATTTCTGAAAAATTTTCCATCGACGGTCCAAACACCGGGATTTTGCCGAAGGCCGCAGGCTCCAAAATATTGTGGCCGCCGGAGGGCACGAGCGAGCCGCCTACGAATACGCCATCAGCGCAGCGATATAAAGAAGCCAATTCACCAATACTGTCCAACAGCAACACCGTCACATCCTTGGGAATCTCTGTGACCGCGGAATGGGCGCCATTCGTCGAAGGTTGAATAACCAGTTGCGAACGTCTCAAAAATTTGCGGCGCGATTCATGTATGAAATCGGCTGCATCATCGAATCGCTCCGGCTTGCGCGGTGCCAGTACCAACAGCGCATTCGGATGCTCCCCTTGCAGCGTCCCGAAGGCGATGAGCGCCAGCGGTTCTTCCGTGGCCACCACGCTACCCGCCACAATCACGGGAGTGCGGCCACTGCGCGCCACCTCGCACGCCAACCAATTCGAAACAGCAGTAGGAGCAGGCAGATCCAGATCGTATTTTAGATTGCCGCTGGCTCGCACGCGATCGGCAGGTGCGCCGAGAAAACGGATGCGCTCGGCATCTTTTTCACTTTGCATCAGGAACATGCGGGGATCGGAGAGAGCGCGCTTGAGAAAAGGACGTAGGAAAAATCCGAAGGCTCCAATATATTTCTGGTAGCGAAGAAAGGAGCGATCGGAGATGCGGCCACTGACGAAAAGTATCGGAGTGTTGCGGCGACGGGCCTGGCGTAGAAAGTTAGGCCAGATTTCGGTTTCAAGGATGATGACGAGGGAAGGCCTGATGGCATTCAAGGCGCGACGGACACAGAAGGCCCAATCCAACGGGAAGTAGATGACCGCATCGGCGAAAGGCATGCGCTCGCGAGCCAAGGCGTTTCCGGTCATGGTGGTGGTAGAAACGACGAGTGCACGTTCCGGGTAGGCTTCCTTCAATCTGCGCGCCAAAGATACTCCCGAGAGGACTTCGCCGACCGAGACCGCGTGCAGAAGAATTGTACCTTGGCGATTTGTGGCTGGTTTGAACGAGGGATAGGAAAAGCCGAGACGTTCGAGGAGATTTGAGAAATATTTTCCGTGGCGCAGCCCCTGCACAAGCCAGTACGGCGTGAGCGCAAGAGCAGCAATACCCAAAAGAAAGCTGTAGATGAAATACACTAAAGCGGCTCCGGTCTGTTTGCCCCGCAGATGTTAAAGTGGCGCAGCGCGGGGGCAACCCCGTACATCGCCCCGGAATCGAAGGCGTCAGATGAGAAAGGTCTATTATAACTCGATGCGGAACTTATCCGGGGCAGTTCCCTTTCTGGCGGCGTGTTTGATCGCTGGGGGCCATGCCGGCGCACAACAAAGCGGGGGCCAGCGAGCGTCATTGAAAACGGCGTCACTGGAAACACACGAAGGGCTCACGATCTCGGCGCAGCCTTGGACGGACGCAGCTTTATATAAAGAGAAATTTCCAAAGAAATCGCCGTTTGGCGCCGGGATAGTGGCAATGCACGTTGTGTTTCGTAATGATTCGAACGAAAGCATGAAAGTCAGTCTGGATCGTATCCGTTTAGCGATACAGGTTGACGAGGACAACCGACAGGAATTGCAGGCGTTGACTGCCGCTCAGGTGGCGGACGAAGTATTCAAACCCGGCGGGAAGGATCCCTCGAAATCGCGATCGAAGATCCCTTTACCGGTAAGCATCCCTCACAACGGAAATGACAAACACTGGACGGAGCTGCAACAGCAAGCGGAAGCCGCTGGTGTTCCAGCGAACGTGATTGCTCCGCACAGCACGGTTCAAGGGCTTTTGTATTTCGATCTTCAGGGACAATTTGATTTATTGAACGGGGCGCGCTTGTATGTGCCAGACGTTCTGGTGATGGAGAACAACCGTTCGCTGACGTATTTCGAAATTGAGTTGAGCAAGCCCAGCGGGAATTAGCCTTTTCTTTTTTTTCACGCGGTACAATTTTATTCTGCGGCTGATTTCATGAACAGATCTTCGTTTGCACGCACCGAAATGGTCGGCTACGATGAGATGTGCAAAATATTTCTGAAACTAACGGACGAATGTTAAGTCTTCTCGAAGAATTAAATCCCGAACAACGTATAGCGGCGGAAACCACAGAAGGCCCTTTACTGATCCTGGCGGGCGCAGGCACCGGCAAAACCCGGACTATCACTTTCCGCATGGCTAATTTGATTGCCAACGGCGTGCCCTCCGAAGCCATCCTGGCGGTAACTTTTACCAACAAGGCTGCGCAGGAAATGCGGACACGAGTCTCGGATCTGCTGCTACGAGCGGGAGTGCCGCCATCGTCTCCTTGGCTTTCTACATTTCATTCGTTGTGTGCGCGGCTTTTGCGACGCGAAGCAGTAAACGCAGGATTGCCGCGCGATTTCGTGATTTACGACGACGATGATCAACTGGCTGCTGTCAAATTGGCGATGGCGACGCTGAAGATTGACGACGATGCGTTGACGCCCAGGAATGTGCTGAGCCACATCAGTCACGCCAAAAACCACGGAAACACACCGGAGTCCGTTCGCGCCGAAGCCATCGACAAAAATGGGCGTCACGTCGCAGACATTTTCGCTGCTTATGAGAACCAATTAAAACAAAGCGCGGCTCTGGACTTCGATGATCTCCTGCTGCGAACCGTAAAGCTGCTTCGGGACTCTCCCCAGGTGCGCGAGAAGTGGCAGGCCCGCTTCCGATACATTCTTGTCGACGAGTATCAAGACACCAATCGCGTGCAATATGATTTGCTCAGGCTGCTGACCGGACCGAAACATAATTTGTGTGTGGTGGGCGACGAAGATCAATCCATTTATCGTTGGCGCGGCGCGGATGTTTCGATTCTGCTGAGTTTTTCGCGCGATTTCCCGGACGCCAAGGTAATCAAGCTGGAGCGGAATTATCGCTCGACGCAGCAAATCCTCGATGCTGCTGGTGCGGTAGTGGGCAACAATCCCGAACGCCTCGGCAAAATCCTTTCAGCCGAGAATGGCGAAGGCACGAAGCTGCGTTATTTCGAAGCTCGTGATGCGCAGGCCGAAGCGGAATTCGTGGCCGGGGAGCTAGAACGCATAATTGGCGATGACCCTTCGCAGACCTGCGCAGTGGAATACCGCACTAATTTTCAATCACGCGCGTTCGAAGAGGCTTTTCGGCGGCGGGGATTGCGCTACAAACTGGTGGGAGGATTCAGTTTTTATAATCGCGCTGAAGTAAAGGATACGCTGGCGTATGTGCGGCTGGCGATGCATCCTGATGACGATGTGTCGCTGCTTCGAGTGCTAAATGTTCCGCCGCGCGGCATCGGGAAAACTACTTTAGATGCTCTGCGCGAAACCGCCCAAGCAGATGGCTCGTCGTTGTGGACGGCAATCGGCAGGCTTATTTCCGAAGCCAACGGAGGCCGCGCGGTCACGCCATTGCGAGTATTTCAGGGAATGATCGCGAAGTTGCAGTCCGCGCTAGCGGATAAAGAACCTGCGCATTTTCTCCGCACCGTTCTCGACGAAACCGGTTACATGGACATGCTCAAGGATCGCAACACGCCTGACGACGTCGCGCGCATTGAAAACCTCGAGGAACTGACGCGCGCGGTGGCCGAAAGTATGGATGCAGGTGAAACTTTTGCAGATTTTCTGGATGCCGCGGCACTGGTGAGTGACGCTGATTCCTTCGAAGGCAAGCCGGGCGTCACATTGATTACGCTGCACAGCACGAAGGGTCTGGAGTTCGATCACGTGTTTTTGACGGGTCTTGAAGAAGGGATCTGCCCGCACAGTCGCTCGTTAAACGAAGAGAAAGGGATCGAAGAAGAGCGTCGACTGTGTTATGTGGGAATGACGCGGGCGCGAAAATCGCTGACCCTTAGCCGCGCAGTGTACCGGCGCGTTTTTGGGAATGAGCAACAAATGCGAGCGTCGATACAATCCAGGTTTCTAACGGAAATTCCCCGCGAACTGGTGGATACCGTTCGAGGATCGATTTCGGAAATCGGCGAGAAAAGGCGTTACGAGCTCGACCCGGAATATTCCTACTCGTCGGAGGATTTTTTGCAGCGCGTGCGTAGTGGGCCGAAGCCGGTGGCGTCGTCGCAGCGACGACAGAGTAGCCCGAGCGCATTCACACGGCCGCCATTGAAGCGGGGAGCGAATTCCAATCCGATGCTGGGGCGAAAAGTTCGGCACCCGATGTACGGTACTGGAACAGTTGTGGGCGTCGAAGGCGATGATGAAGATAGGCGCGTGTCGGTAAGTTTTCCGGGCCGCGGCACCAAAAAATTCATTGAGCGCTACGCGCAACTCGAGCTGGCATAGAATTCGCGGCGCAAGCTGCACCGCGTTGTTGCGTCGACTGCCTTGGCAAGGTACATTGAGGCGCAACCAGCCCATCCTCGCTGCGAATTGGATTCACCTGGTCCAATCGCCCTGGGGAACCCAAGAGCGATTGGAGCGTGTGCGTGGCATCAGATCTCTTACGCTGCAAGAGCATCGATCAACTGCTTTCAGATTCTGAGAATGCTGAAGTAGGATTAAAAAAATCGCTAGGCTGGGTCAGTCTCACGGCGCTGGGAATTGGCGCGGTGATTGGGTCGGGAATTTTCACGGTAATCGGTACGGCGATCGCCGGGCAGCGCCTGCAAGCTTCGTCCATCCTGAACGCCCCCCTGCTTGAGTATTTGATTTACCATTCGGCGTCCTTTGGACGACCGGGCGCTGGCCCTGCGATTGCACTGTCGTTTGTGCTGGTGGCGATTGTTTGCGGTTTTGCGTCGGTGTGTTACGCGGAACTCGCTGCGATGATTCCCATCGCGGGGAGCGCCTACACCTACACGTATGCGACCATGGGTGAATTGGTTGCGTGGATCATTGGTTGGGATTTAATTCTGGAATATGCGGTGAGCAACATGGCGGTGTGCGTGGGATTTTCGGCGCACATCGTCGACTTGCTCGATTTTTTTGGTGTCCATCCCGATCCGCGCTGGATTTCTCCAGCTTACCTCCCCACCGGTCTGTCAGATTTTCAGGGCAACATGCTGCTCGGCCCTGGCTGGCACGTTGGATTTAACTTCCCGGCATTTTTGATCGTCATGCTGCTGACCATAATTTTGATTCGGGGCATTCGCGAATCAGCCGGCGCGAACAACGTGATGGTGTTGCTAAAAATTACGGCCATCCTGGTCTTTATTGCGTTTGCCGCGCGCCTGGTCCATCCCGCTAACTGGCACCCGTTCGCACCCAATGGATGGCCGGGTATCTTGACGGGCGGCTCGATCGTTTTTTTTACCTACATCGGATTCGATTCGGTTTCGACCGCGGCAGAAGAATGCAAGCGGCCGCAACGCGACTTACCCATCGGAATTATTGCCACGCTGGTGGTGTGCACAGTGCTCTACATTGGAGTAGTCGTGGTGCTGACCGGCCTGGTGCCTTGGCAGACGCTGCTCGACGATGCCGCACCAGTTGTAAACACGTTAAAGAAATTGCATTTCACTGGTGTGCGATTAGTGGTCTTAATCGGAGCGCTGCTGGGGATGATTTCTTCCCTGCTCGTTTTTCAATTGGGGCAAGCGCGGGTGTGGTTCGCAATGTCCCGCGACGGATTATTGCCCAGGATTTTCAGTCGTGTACACCCGCGATTTCAGACTCCCGATTTTTCCACGCTGATGGCCGGAATAGTCGTCGGCATTCCAGCGGGTTTGTTGGATATCGGAACGCTGGCGGATCTATCAAACATCGGAACGCTTTTTGCGTTCGCTTTGGTGGCGGGAGGAGTTTTGATTTTGCGTTATCGTGAGCCGGAAAGACGGCGCGCATTTCGCGCTCCGGGAGGTCCGATAGCGCCGATCCTCACGATCTTGACTTGCCTGCTGCTGATGGCGGGCCTGCCAATCACCAACTGGATTCGTTTCTTTGTGTGGATGGTTATCGGACTTGTGATTTACTACAACTACGGCCGGAAGCGCAGCACCTTGCGAGCCGTAGCCCGACCGTAAAAGAGCGCGCATTGCAGACTGAGACCGCATAAGTCATGTCACCGGCACGCTATAGAGCAACGTTTCGTCGCACGCGGTTCATCAGCGTAGCCGTGATCTTCGTAGTGTTTCCGCACAGTGCCCGCGCGTGGGGCCGCAATGGCAACAAGCTGGTGGTAAATAAAGCTATCGATACTTTACCGGCAGACATTCGTGGGTTTTTTGAGTCCAACCGCGCACTTTTGTCTCAGCACGTTACCGATCCCCTCGATACCATCGCCACTAAGGCAGCGGAGCGTCACAATCACTTTCTGTATCTTGATAAATACGGGCGGTTCCCTTACGACGCTCTCCCGCGAAACTACAAGGCAGCGGTCGCTAAATACGGAAAAACCAAGCTTCAGGCAAACGGTTTGCTGCCCTGGCAAATCGGCGTTTACAGCCAGAAACTAACCGAGGACATGAAAACGGGGCGTTGGGACGAAGCCAAGCTCGACGCTGCCATCCTTGCCAATTACGTCGCGGAAGCTCACGACCCATTTAACACCACCGATGATTTCGACGGCCATCTTACTGCCCAGATCGGAATCAATGAGCGCTTCGGCACGACGTTGATCGACCGCTACTCGTCGTTTTTTCCGATGCGGCCAAACGACGCGGCCTACATCAGCGACCCCACCGACCATGCCTTTGAAGCCTGCCTCAGTTCGCACAGTTGGCTGGAAACAATTCTGATCGCGGACCGAAACTCTAAACGTGGCGAAAACTCTTACAATGATGAGTATTTCGATCACTTCTATAACGCGGCGGCGGTGATTTTAATACGACAGCTGTCCGATGCGGCAACGGACGTTGGGTCCTACTGGCTGACTGCCTGGATTAACGCCGGCCGCCCACAACTTCCCCGTTGAACCCGGAAATTCAATCCAATCTGCTCTCCGCCGATTTCCTCGCGCTGCCCCAGGCAGAATTGCACGTGCACCTCGAAGGTTCGCTGCAACCGGAAACGGTCTGTGCCC
>Ga0210384_10006108_pt1 | contig 12900 bp, 12 predicted proteins | sample IncBWH2MmetaG_FD_160574 | JGI IMG/M metagenome (GOLD analysis project Ga0210384, IMG submission 160574) | Forest soil microbial communities from Barre Woods Harvard Forest LTER site, Petersham, Massachusetts, United States - Inc-BW-H-2-M | ecosystem: Environmental > Terrestrial > Soil >... | reverse complement strand
CGGAAGCCTCTCCTCCCAGTTCTTCGGAGCGAATCATCTGCGCGTAACCCGAAATTGTCGCCAGGGCGTTCTTGAATTCGTGGGCGATACCGGCGGAAAGCTCTCCCAGCGCGGCCAGATTCTCTTTCAGTTGCATCTGCTGCTGGAGAGCCGCAAGCTCGGTCAAATCGCTCAGCAGGCAAATCGCTCCGTTGATCTTTTCATGGGCTTTGCGAATCGGTGAGATGGTGACTCCGAGGTGCGGCGCTCCCCGGAAGGCGTGGCGTGCTCCACCTGTTCGCGGCGGAAGATCTTGCCGTCGCTAAGGCACTCCGCAACCAGTCTCGTCAGATCGGAGGCTTCCCCGAGCGCCTCGCTGTACCGGCGAAAACCCAGACCGCGAATGCCGAGCACCTGCTCCGCTGCCGGATTCGCGCTGGAGATAATCCCCGTGGCGTTGACCACCAGCAGCCCGGCGGGCATATTGCGCGTGACTTCTTCGCTAAGGCGCTCGGTATGCGCGGCGCGTTCCTTCTCAATACGGTGCAGCCGCTCCAACTCCTTCTCCTGATCGCGGAGCTTCTGGATGACCCCTTGCATGGAGGCGGCCATGAAGGCCGAAGGGTTCTGTGTGCGTGGTGCTTGCGAGGGTTCATCTTTGCGAGCGCTTCGCGCATTCCGTAAATAGCGCCTGACCAGGAACAGCACGACCAAGCCGACAACAAAAACGCCGACAGCCGCGCCGGCGCCAAAACTCCACAGATTCGGAGGTTTGTTTGTTTGCGCCGCGAAGATGGTAAGTATATTCATGTCATACAAAGAGTTGCGACCATCGCAGCATCATGGTGGGACCGAAGTACACCACCAGCAATGCCGCGATTCCAAGAAACGTTCCGAGTGGTAGTTGATACTGGCTGGCGATCGCCCAACGCAGGGCGTTCACGCCACCCAAACCGCGGCGGCTGGCGCGTTCGGCCAATTTTCTATGCCACCCGGCCACGAAGAGCAGCACGATGATTGTTACGCCCACAAGCGTGCCTAGCAGAGTACCCAACAAGATGGTCAGGAAGGCTCCTCGGACGCCGAGAAAGGCTCCGATCATGGCCATCATTTTGACGTCGCCCATGCCCATCCCTTCGCGTCCGCGAACCCGCTTGTATATGGTCGCCACCGCCCACAGCAGAAAGCTGCCGAATGCCGCACCGAGAAGCCCAGCGAGCAGCCCTTGCAGCGGCCTCGGCGCCACTCGATGCAGCATGATTGCGAATAAGTACGAAGCCGGATCGTCATCGGGAGGCACGGCCGCTGAGAAGAGCAAACCGGCGGCGAAGCCTGGCCAGTTCACCAAGTCCGGCAGAAGGCGCACGCGCAGATCGGTGATGGTCAGCACGATCAACAGGCAGGTGAAGAACAGCCACTTGACTGTCGCCTGGGTTAGTCCGAATTCAAGGTAACAGGCTACAAAAAGGAGCCCGGTGGCCAGCTCGACCAGGGGATACATCGGAGAAATAGGGAGACCGCAGGTGCGGCACTTGGCTCTTAGCCAAAGCCACCCCAATACCGGCACATTGTCATACCACTGGATCGGTGTCTGGCAGCGCGGGCAGTGCGAGCCCGGCGTAACGATGGACAGGTCTTCCGGAATGCGCAGAATGCACACATTCAGAAAGCTGCCAATCACCAAACCAAACATGAAAATGAAAGCGATGACCAAAGTAAGGGCGCTCAGAGCCTCTGTAAGAAATGTGCCACACCCGGTCCCCGCCCTCAACGCCACCGGATTCGCCAGTGCCTCATCCCTAACATCCAACTCTTCCCGATGTCCTCCGTGCTCTGCGCTCTCTGCGCCCTCTGTGGTAAATTCATTCTTGGGCTTTTCCCGCACTTTTGAACGGTCCCATTCGCACATGAACTGGTTCGAACGCCACATTCTGCGTTATGAGCAGCGCCGCTGGAAGACGGATGACAACCGTCTCGTGCGCCCGTTTGCCTGGGGATTGGAACACATTGGTGGCCCTGCCGAGCACGCCAATCCCGGTGAATTCGTGCGGGCGTATGCGCATCGCGTTCTCGAAAACAGTGAAGCGTGGTATCACACTACGTCGGCGACGGATTACCTCCTCGACGACCAAAATGTTCTGACCTTTACCAGCTCCATCGTGTCGCCCTGGCCTGAAAACAACACCGTTCACGCCCAGTTTTTCCCGGCGCGCAAGAGAGGACCCGCTGTTCTGATCCTGCCCAACTGGAATGCCAAGTGGCACGGCCAGCGCGGACTCGGGGAATGGCTGCAACGCATCGGAATCAGCGCGCTCAAAATGAGCCTGCCCTATCACGATCGCCGCATGGCACAAGGGTACGAGCGCGCCGATCAACTGGTGGGGCCCAATATCGGGCTCACGCTGCAAGCCAACCGCCAAGCGGTTCAAGACGCGCGCCGCTGCCTGCGCTGGCTCGAGCAGCAGGGCTATTCGCGTCTGGGCATTCTCGGGACCAGCATCGGCTCCTCTGTCGGCTATATCACCCTAGTGCATGATCCGGCCGTGCGAGCGGGCGGCTTTTTCCACGTGTCGACCTATTTCGCCGATGTCGTCAGCCAAGGAATGACCACAACGCACGTCTGGGAGAGCTTGCGCGAGCACGTAACGGTCGACGAGCTAAGGGAATATTGGGCGCCGGTCAGCCCCATGCCCTATGTAGAGCGCGGATTGGGAGCAGGGAAGAACGCCTTCATGGTCTACGGCAAATATGACCCTACATTCTTGCCCGCATTGACCGAACAAATGCTCGCGGCCCTGCGCAGACACAAGCCCTACCCTCGCACGCTAGCGCTGCACTGCGGTCACTATTCCCTGGAGTTGCCGCCGTTCAGCCACATCGCCGGTTATCAAATGCTGTCTTTTCTCCGCCAGGCTCTTGCCTAGCTAAGCTTGTACTCTCGAACGCAGACTAGAATTGCCTCTGCCGAGGTAGAGCTAGATCCGGCCCAAATAGCAAGTCCTACCGAGGCAAAGCGAAAACCAACAAGTTGCGTTTGCCGGGCGCGATCACCGCGAGCTTGCCGTCCGGCGTGATCGCGAAATCGCGGAACGTCAACCCGTGCAGGATAGGAATGAACGCTGGCTGCGTAACCGGTGGCTCCGGGTCTTGCGCCGCGTGCGCCGCAAGCGCCGGAATGTCGATCCACACCAGGTCGCCGGATTTTTTCTCAGGCGCGCGCTTCAATAGAATGCGCGTTTCGTCCGGCGCCCACTGAAACGTGCCGAAGCCGATGCGCAGCCGCGCCGACTTGTTGGGGGCGGTAAGATCGCGCACTTCCAGGACTTCTTTGTCGATGAAATACGCGACTCTCTTGGCGCTAGGCGAAACGGAAACGCCGCCTTCGTAGCTATCCAGCGTGGCGAGTTCCCGATCGTCCTGCGCAAGCAACTCCAGCCGCTGCAGCCGCGGCGGCCCGGTGAGATTGCGGTCGCGCTCCACGCCAATCGCCCAATTCGTTCGCGGAATCGGACATGCATCCAGAAACGTTCGGCCCTCAAAGACGAAACCGCTCGGACCAGCCGCGATGTTCAGGTACTTGAACGAAAAGAGCACCTTGGGCTTAACGACTTCGGTCAGATAGACGATGGTGGCATTGTCCACCAGCCAGGTAGCGTTGTACGCGTCGCTTAGCAGATTGTCGTTCCCGGTAAGACGAATCTCCTTGCCGTTGTCTTCCACCGCCAGCGTCATCATGGAATCTTGCGTGGTGCCGCGCTCGTCGACCACCGAAGTGGTCAGGAGCTGGGCGAGAATCAGCCGGCCATTCGGCGACCAGCGAAACGAATCGATGATGTAGCTAAACGGCGTGTTGCCCCGCGCGAATTTTTCGCCCTGCAGCAAGCGGCGGCGCTTGCCGCCGGTATCCTGCAGCCAAATGTCGTCACGCTCCAAATCATATTGTTTGGTGTGAAAATGGTGCCGCGCCGAATACACAATGCGCCCGTCCGGCGCGAAAGCAAACGCAGAGATATCGTCATCGATGTTAAGCAGCGGCTTGTCGATGTCAGGGCTTTGCGAGCGCGCGATGGGAAGCGAACAGCAACCTATGATCGCGCAAACCAGCGAGCACAGATTTCTGATCCAGCGATAACGGCTCACGGAAGAGGGGCAGATCATGGAGTCGGGTGCGGTGCCGTGTAAGGATGGCAGCAAGGTTCGCGGGCCGGCGTAAACTCCGTGACTTCGACGCGCGTATCGTCCGGATCGTAGACGTTCAGCCCGCGTTTACCGTCGCGGCCCGTTCCTGGACCGGCGATCTTCTCTGCTCCATTCTTGCGAAGCTGTTCGGCAGCCGCCTGGATTTCCGGCACGCCAAACGAAAAATGATTTTGCACGCCAAGTGCTTGGTGATCGGCCGTAGCAGGAATGTTCAGCATGTACTCGATCCAGTTGTCGCCATCGGGAACCTGCAGCTCATACCAATCGACGCCGTCATCCTTAAACCCACCATACCAGTACAGCTTGAAGCCGAGCAGATCGACATAAAACCGATTTTCCGCGGCCATGTCTTTCACCACAAAGCCGGCATGAATAAGCCGCCTGCTCATTTGATTGGGCGAAGTCTTGTCGTCGGCCATCGCCATTGGCTTTTGTACGAAAGCGATAGGGTTGCCTTCCGGGTCATGCAACGCGAATTGCGGTTGTCCGCCGCCATCTTTGGAAATCGCTCCGGCGACAACGCCATGAGCGAGCAGGTAGGCATGCAATTGCGATACGTCATCAGTGGCGTAACCGATTTCGGCCAGCCAATTGTTCGGCGCTGGCGATACAACCGGTTGCAGCTCGATGCGCTGAGACGAGTTGACCAGAAGGCAGGGAAGCGCGACGCCCGAGCAGCTGCCTCCCGAGGAAGGCAAACCAAGAACACCGCTGTAAAACGCCCGCGATTTCTCGACGTTGCCCGAATAGAGACGGACGTAAGCAACGCCGGTGACGCGCGGACGCTTAGGGGCCTGTTTCGCGACGTGTAGGGGCGCAGCTTCATCCCGAGCCCAGCCGAGGGAATGCTGCGCCCCAGCTTGCCCAGGCGCATCCGCCGAAGCGAATTGCAGCAGCGGGCCAAGGGCGAAGAGGATTGCGGCGTGCTTCCAATAGATTCGCGTGACGCCGATGAGCCACTGCATGGCGACGATTCTAACCTATGAGCCGCGCCGCCGACGAATTCACTGCTGCGCTGCCCCAGGATGCGGCCCGGTGTAGGCCGAGCAGCACGGTTCCTTGGTCGGCTTGAATTCCATCAACTCGACGCGCGTTTCGTCGGGATCGTAAAGATTGAGTTGCCATTTGCCATCCCGGCCGATCTTCGGCTCTTCCGTCCCCTTCCAACCATTCTTGATGAGCTGCTCTTTAGCGGCCTGAATGTCAGGAACGCCGAGCGCGATGTGATTCATCACGCCTAGTTGCTTATGCGTAGCATTCTCCGGGACTTTGAGCATGTACTCGATCCAATCGGTGCCCTCGGGCACTTGCATGTCCACCCAGTTGTCTTCGCCGTCCTTCATCCCGCCATGCCAATAAACATGGAAGCCCAGGATGTCTTTGTAGAATTTGTCTTCAGCAGCGCGGTCGTGCACGACGAAACCAGCATGGATCAACCTTGCGCTCACTTGGGACGGAGTTGAACTAACTTCTTCCGGCTTAGATTCCATAAACGCGATCACATGCTTCTCTGGATCCGTGACGACGAAGGTGCGCCTACCATTTTCCGAGAGATCGACGTCGCCGGGATGTAGGCCGCTCGCGGTTAGATAGCGCTGGAGCCCAACGACGTCGCTAGTCGCGAAAAACACTTCCATAATGAGGTTTGGGGTCGACTGCGTGGCGCTGCGGTCCAGAGCAACACGCTGTGAGCCGCTCAGCGTCAAGCAAGGCGATTCAGGACCGCCACAGTTTACCGAATTCCGCAAACCTAGTTCCTTGCCATAAAAATCAAGTGAGGTTTTCGGGTCCGACACGCGGATTACAACGAAAGCGATGCCTGTGATCGGTGGGCGAGTTGGATTAACAGGCATCTCATCTGCCGAGCAGCTTAGCGAAACAATCAGGACCGTAAACGATAGCAGTAATCGTCTCATTGATCACCTCAGGGCTTCGATGCTGTACGAGATTTTATTTTACGAAGTTCGTCGAGGCGCTGGCGTAGGCGTTGCTCGAAGCCTTGGTCGGTGGGCTGGTAATACGTGCGGCCGGCTAGATTGTCGGGGAGGCACTGCATATCCGTAACTTTGTCCTCGTAGTTGTGCGCGTATTGGTAGCCTTTGCCGTAGCCGATGTGTTTCATCAGGCCGGTGGGTGCGTTGCGGAGGTGCAACGGGACGGGATCAGCTTCGGTTTTGTGCACGTCTTCGAGGACCTCGCCGTACGCAGTCTCAAGCGCGTTGGATTTAGGTGCGAGGGAAAGATACACAGCAGCCTGCGCGAGCGCCAGATACCCTTCGGGCGGACCGATGAAATGGAAGGCATCCTTCGCGGCCAGAGTAACTGCCAGAGCGCCGGGTTCGGCCAGGCCGATATCTTCGCTGGCCATGCGCACCATGCGGCGCGCGAGATACAGGGGATCTTCGCCTGATTCGAGCATTCGAGCTAGCCAATACAGCGCGGCGTCGGGATCGGAATTGCGCACGGATTTGTGCAGCGCGGAAATTAGGTTGAAATGTTCTTCGCCGGCCTTGTCGTAGCGCAGTAGCTTGCGCTGCAGCACGTCCTCAAGCAATTCCGGGGTGATGGCGAGCGCGCCATCGCGCTGGCGGATGGCGCTGCGCGCGGCCAGCTCCAACGTGTTGTAGGCGGCGCGAGCATCGCCGTTGGCATACGACGCGATGCGAAAAAGGATTTCGTCACTGGCCTCAATGTTCTCGTTGCCTAGGCCGCGTTCTTTGTCGGCAATTGCGCGCCGCAGTAGTTCGACGATTTGTGGCGTGGTGAGCGGATCGAGAATGTAGACCTTGGTACGCGACAGCAGCGGCGAGATCACCTCGAACGAAGGATTCTCGGTGGTCGCGCCGATGAAGGTGATGTGCCCAGCTTCCACGTGCGGAAGAAAAGCGTCCTGCTGCGCTTTGTTGAAGCGATGCACTTCGTCAACGAAGACGATGGTGCGTGCGCCGGAACGCGCTTTGTGTTCCGCATCGGCCATCACTTCCTTGATTTCCTTGATGCCGGTGAGCACCGCGCTGAACGGAATAAATTCCGAGCGCGTGAGCCGCGCGATCAGCCGCGCGAGAGTGGTCTTGCCGCAACCGGGCGGTCCCCAGAAAAGCATCGAGCCGAGATCGTCGTTTTCAATTTGCACGCGCAGCGGCTTGCCCGGGCCGAGCAGCTTCTCCTGGCCGACCACTTCATCGAGCGTGCGCGGCCGCATGCGTTCGGCCAGCGGCTGATGCGCAAGCGGAACGTCCGGCTCGATAGGCTGCGGCAATTTGGAGAAGAGGCTCATGTGCTAAGCGCTTTGCGATTTTAGTGGCACAGCCACCCTTGGCTGTGCGCTGTTACAGGCAACGGTTACTTCGCATCCTCCTCAGGTGACTTGGGACAATCTCGTGTCTCGCTGTCAAAAAGCGGATTCACCGATTTCCATTTTCCGCCTTCCAGACGAAACTTCCAGGTGGCTATGCTCGCGGGACCTTCCTTGCACAGAAAATCGCGCGAGCGCAGGTTTTTGTCGGAGATGGCCGAGGCGTCATAGAAAAATAAGTTCCCGTACAGTTGGCGGTCGTACCGCGAACTGGACACGCTGACTTTGATTTCCAGCTGATGCGCCTGCGAAAGTTTGTCGTACACCGAGCGCCAAGTGCCATCGCCCCAGGTGATACACTCAGAATCAAAAAGATAGCAATACAGATCGCTCTTCGGATTCTTCAGCGACACAGAATCCACAGAGCGCAGATCAGCGCGATCGTAACTAAGCAGCGTGTCGATATTTTTGTCCAGCACCGCCTTAGCGACGGTTTCGCCGATCTTGTGCAGGTCGCGACTCGCCGTTCCGCGAGGAGCGCCCGATTTTTGTTGGGCGTGCGGTGCCCGCGGAGTTGATGCTCCCTGTAGTGGCACAGCATGCTGTGCCACTACAAAGAGGAAGAGCAACCCGAGCCTCGCTGCGTCCGGCAGACAATGTGTAGGGCTGCTCCACTGCAATTTGCGCGGCTGGACCGGGCGGAAGATCACGAGTTGGCGTCCCTCATCCTTCGCGAGCGCTGGCGGGCTGCTTCGTAGAAGAGGACCGCGGCGGCTGCGGCGGCATTCAGCGAATCGATCCCGCTGGACATGGGGATGCGAATGCGGGCGTCGGCGCTGCGTTCGACTTCTTCGGGGAGACCGGCGCCTTCATTACCGACGAGCAGAGCGACCGGTTCGCACCAGTCAACTTCCCACGGTGCAAGTAATGGCCGTTCAGCATCGGCGGATTCGTGAACGCAGGACGCAAGGGTGCGAACGTTGGCGACGCGCAATTGCGTCAGCAGAATCGGCAGCGACATGCCCGCGAGAATCGGCAAGTGCAATGCCGCGCCGGCGGAGGAACGTAGCGCCTTCGGCGAAAATGGACTGGCGGTCCCGCTCTGGCCGGAGGCGGCGGTGACTGCGCCAGTCGCACCGAATGCGGAAGCGGTGCGCAAAATTGTGCCGACGTTGCCGGGATCCTGTACTCCGGCGAGGACCACCAACAGCGGGGAGCACACGCCTTCGCTCACGCGCAGAAGATCGTCGAAGCTGGCGGTGCGCGGCTTGACCAGCGCGGCTACGCCCTGCGGATGCTCGGTGTCGGCGACGCCCTCGAAGAGGCGATCGGTAGTGCGCAAAATCGGGATGGCGATTTCCGGGCGATCAATTAGCGGGGCCAGCCGTTCGTGATGGCGCTCGCCGGTTTCGCTGAAGAGCACCGCTTCGATGGGGCAGGCCGAGCGCAAAGCTTCTTCGACCAGGCGCACGCCTTCCACGCCGACAAAGCCGGATTCTGTGGGCAATCCGCCTTTCAGCGCCAGGCGAAATTCCTTGAGCCAGCGATTGTCGCGGCTGGTGATGGTGGCCGGCGGACCCGGAGTTCGCGCGGTGCGAGCGGCTTTGCTCGGGGTGGCCATAACAAGGGCAGCGTAGCAAATTTCGCAGGGTTAGCGCTAATTTCGCCGATTCAGATGGGAGATGAAATTCAAAGCGCCCGTGACGGTCCGCGGCCGCTGCATTTGGGCGCACAATACCTGGGAATACCTGGGTGGCAAGCTAGCACCGTTAAAGCGGCGGCTCGACCGTCGCACTGCCTCGCAAGTTTCATTGCGTGGGGTTGCGGGGGTGTGGTAGCGTCCTGCGCAATGGTGGCGCGCTTGTGGCGCTGCACAGTTGCGGACAGCCATGGCTTCTTCGCGCGTCAATTTTCGCGCGATGTAGCAGGGGCGCTGTCCCACAGTTCACGCTTCGGCTTCACTTGAGGCCAAACATTGCCCGCAGAATTGTTGCGCGTGGATGCGCAATCTCCACAAAATGAAGTGCTGCGCTATGCGGCGCATTTCCTGACGCGCGGCTGCGTGGTGGGAATTCCTACCGATACATTTTATGGATTGGCCGCGGACCCCTTTAATTTAGCGGCGGTTGATGAAATTTATCGCGTGAAAGGCAGGCCGGAGACGCGGGCGCTACCCATCCTGGTGAATTCCATGGAGCAGGCGCTGATGCTGATGCGCGACCGCGAGGAAGAAGCCGCTGGACTCAGCGCCGCTCCGCACACGTTTTCGCGGCTCGCGCAAGCATTCTGGCCGGGAGGCCTAACTATAGTGATGGAAGCGTCGCGCCGCGTTCCGCTAAAGGTGACGGCGAACACTGGCAAGGTTGCGCTGCGCTGGCCGAAGAGCCCGCTGGTGGAGCAGTTGATCGATGAGTTTGAGGGGCCGATTACCGGGACTAGCGCCAACGTTTCGGGATTTCCGTCGTGCTCTGGCGCGGACCAGGTGATGAAGCAATTAGGAACCCGCTTGCCGCTGGTGCTAGATGGTGGCGACACCGGCGCGGCACTGCCGTCCACAATTATTGAGTTGCGCGGGGAAGAGTGGAAGGTGCTGCGCGAAGGGGCGATTCCGGTTTCGGAGATCGAAAAGATCTTGCAGTAGACCCACCCCCTCCCCCGGGTTTTCTGTAAGTGTGTATTCTAAAGGAGTTACGGGTAAGATTTGGTGTAAGTGCGGATTCTAAAGGAGTTAACATTCCCCATTTCTGTTGTGACGGACCGCAAGCTTCGACAAGCATTGCCTCCCAAAGAAAAAAGCCTCCCAAGTGGGAGGCGCTAGATGCAATTCTCTACGGGAATGAGCATAGCAAATCATATTAATTTGTCAACTAGTTTATATTGGCCTTGGAATCTGTGGGTTGCGTCTGCTGGTCTGGGGACTGCCTTGGAGATGGAGGTTGGTGGGATTGGATTCGATTAGGTAAGGTTAGGGCGGAGGGATCGGGGCGCGAGTGGGAGCAGCTAAGCAGAAATGAGCTGGCGAGGAGAACTAGAAAGGTGACGAGTGGCGAGGATAAGAAGAAGCCGGAATGACGAGCCTCGGCTATTGCGATTGAGCATAGGAGATTTTACCCAGGATGGCTGGGTGGCGGGCGCCGGTGGCGGAGGGGATGTTGCTGGGGCGGTGGTGAAAGGTTTCGTAGGCTAGTACGGCGAAGGCGAAGGATTCCTTGGCCTCTTCGGGGACGCCTAGTTGGGAGGAGGGAAAAACGTCGATCTTGCTTGTGGTTGGCATGTTGCGGGCCTGGGGCGCAACATGTTGCGCCCCTCCGTTGCCTAGGGCTGCTTGAAGTTGGGTGAGGATTAGCGGGTTTTTGGCGCCGCCGCCGGAGACTATTAGTTGATGGATTTTGGTTTTGGGTAGGACGAAGTGGTTTAGGGCGTCTACTACTGAGAGAGCGGTGAAGATCGTCGCGGCGCGGATTAGGTCGTTGGGTTTGGCTTGGTGGCGTCGGCCCAGACGTAGGAGTTTTTCGAGATACGAGCGGCCGTAATATTCGCGGCCGGTGGATTTTGGTGGGGCTAGTTTCAAATAGGGGTCACGCATTAATTCGTCGAGTAGGGCGGGGATGCTGCGGCCTTGTCGGGCTCGGCGGGCGTTTTGGTCATAGCGCTGGCGATTGCGGGCGAAATGCGCGACTAGGGCGTCGATGAGCATGTTGGCTGGGCCGGTGTCGAAGGCGAAAACTTGGGAGGGCTTGGCGTTCGCTGGAATTACCGTGATGTTGGCGATGCCGCCGAGATTTAGGGAGACGCGGCCGAATTTTTTGTGGCGGTAGAGAACGTAGTCGGCATAGGGGACTAGTGGGGCGCCTTGGCCGCCTTGGGCGATGTCGGCGGGGCGAAAGTCGGCGACAGTGGTGATGCCGGTGCGCGCGGCGATTATGGCGGGTTCGCCGATTTGCGAAGTCGATGCGGTTTTGCGGCCGAGGTAGGGGACTGGGCGGCCTTGGTGGAAGATAGTTTGGCCGTGGGAGCCGATTAGGGCGATTTTTTTTGGGTTGACGCGGAAGCGGCGGCAGGCGGTTAGGGCGGCTTTGGCGAACACTTCACCCAGGCGGAAATTTAATTGGCTTAGATTGCCCGCGGAGATCGGTTGCTGCTCGGCTACGCGAAGGATTTCTCTGCGCAGCTTGGGCGGAAAATTTATGGAGGTGTGATTTAGGAGCTTGGCGTTTAGGCGCGGCGGGACGCCGGAGATGCCCGCCAGGGCGACGTCGATGGCGTCGGCAGAGGTGCCGGACATTAGGCCGAGGACTAGCATGCAGCCATTATCGCCGTTGAGCGGGCTGCTTTCGCTCTAGAATCCAGCGCTGGTCCTCATCTTCAAAATAGCCAAGCTTTCCGGGAATGCACGAAAGAAAAGTGCCCATACCGCATCCCACGATGGATGCAAGAGCGTCCGTCAGCAAAATTTCCTTGCCGTCGAGTTCGGAGTCCTCCGAGAGTGCATAGCAGGTTTCAGGCGCTCCCTTCGATTTCAGAAGTTCCAGAATTACGGACGCACGTCGTTGGTGCCCAGAGATTTGCACCGCATGCCTCAAGTCCAGATGCTTGAAGTGGACAAGTGTGTCCGTGAGAACGCTTCGTCGTTTGGGTTTTGCAAGCATCTCCAAGTATCGATCTTGACGCTGCGGCAAAATGAATGCGCGAATTAGTTGACGCTCGTGCTCCGTCTGTTCATTTCATGAGATTTGTTTTTTTAGGTCGGATAGGAGATTTAGGGCTTCTAAAGGCTTTAGGTTGTCCAGGTTGGCGGCGCGGAGTTTTTCCAGGACGGCGCGGTCTAGGGCGGTGAACAGGACTTCTTGGGTGCCGTTGGGGTGAGTGGGATCCGTCGCGCCGGGGGATAGTGTTTCGCTTAGTTGGTGCTCGCTTTGTTCGTGGCGCTTTAAGACTTCGCGGGCTCGCTCGATTACGCTGCGGGGGAGGCCCGCTAGGCGGGCTACTTCTATGCCGTAGCTTTTGTCGGCGCTGCCGGGTTCTACGCGACGCAGGAAGATGATTTCGTTGGGGGTTTCTTTTACGGAGACGTGGACGTTCTTTACGCCTGGTAAAAGATCGGCTAGTTCGGTTAGCTCGTGATAGTGGGTGGCGAATAAGGTGCGGGCGCGGGTGTGTTTTTGCAGATGCTCGACTACGGCCCAGGCTATGGAGAGGCCGTCGAAGGTGGCGGTGCCGCGGCCGACTTCGTCGAGCAGGACGAGGCTCGCGGGGGTGGCGTGATTAAGGATGGCGGCGACTTCGGACATTTCTACGAGGAAGGTGGAGCGGCCGCGGGCCAGGTTGTCGCTGGCGCCGATGCGCGTGAAGATGCGGTCGATGATGGGCAGCTTGGCCTGGCGCGCGGGAACGTAGCAGCCGATTTGCGCCATCAGGACGATGAG
>Ga0210384_10006102_pt1 | contig 12906 bp, 14 predicted proteins | sample IncBWH2MmetaG_FD_160574 | JGI IMG/M metagenome (GOLD analysis project Ga0210384, IMG submission 160574) | Forest soil microbial communities from Barre Woods Harvard Forest LTER site, Petersham, Massachusetts, United States - Inc-BW-H-2-M | ecosystem: Environmental > Terrestrial > Soil >... | reverse complement strand
GGGTCCTTCGCCGAGTCGCGCGACCAGCGTATCGCGCCATCGCGTGCCTGAAACGGCAAAGTGAATAAGGAGGAAATAGAGGCTTGCGGCGATGAGGTTAAGCACAGAACCCCCCGGGTGTCGCCTTGCGGCATGGGCCGCCGTTGGGAGGCGGCAAGTATGCCTATATATTATTAGGGACAATCCTCCTTAAACGCACTACCGTTGCATTTGTCACGACTGAGCATGGGAAAGCAGGGCTTATTCCAGCCCAACTCGTTCGAGCACCTAGATCATCCCGTCCAAGCGCTCAGGCTAACGGTGAATCACCGCCCCCTCCAACGATTGTTAGGGGGTATAGATATATCCTGCGCAAATAAACATTCAGAGGCAGGGGCCCCCGCTAGGGACCAAGAAAGTTGTTTGACGATATGTTGCAGGCTTTGCCGCACGTGGAGGCACTAGCGCGGAAGGGTCAAGAGGAAGTCGTCGGCTACCCCAAACAGAAAATCCGTTGGATCCTCGCCCCTTTCCTTCATATGCAACATTCTGCAAATCATGTCATCGTTTATGACGAGCATGAGTTTGCCGTGTTCTCGCATGGCTCCGTGCGTCACCCTAACCGCATCCTTATCCGCTCCCTTCCTCGAGAATATAAGTGCCACGCGGCGTAATCCGCGTTCGAGTAAGTATTTCTCTGTCGTCAATATTTGACCTTGCGCGATCTTGTTCGTGTAGTTTTTAAACTCGAATATCACGTACCTACTGTCCAAATGATCGATGAGGAACCGCCAGAACTCTGTGGTCGGCTTCAGACGGCACACGAAGTCGTAGCGATTCAATCCGTCGTCCGTACGTTTCTGTTTGTACCAGCCTTCTAAGTCATTCGGAAACAAGTACTTCAAGACATTGGCACATACACGTTCGTATGTCGCCCAATCCTTCTTGCCTGCCTTCACGGCTCGCAATTCGGAGCACAGTTCAGTTCCACGAGTGTCTTCGGCAGGTATTGTTTCCCGTTCGAATGACGATCTCGGCGTAAAGATGTCGTTAACTGATTCTTGCTGGCCGTGCGAAGTCTCCACTTCATCTGCAAAGAAGAGCTTCAGATTTTCATCTCCAAATAACGGCGTCTGATTGGCACCAAGTAGCTTCTGCAATTCCTCAGAAAGCAGCGGCTCCCTGGACGCCAAACGATCTAGATCATGTCTGTCAATGAAATTGATACCAAATTTTTCCTCAAACGCGAGCCGCATAACTTGCGGCAAAACGCATGAGACCACTAGCATCCCTCTATATCGCTGTGTACCAATCCGCCGGTTGGCAACCCGCGCAGCAGCTGCCTCAACTAAATGCGCCTGGGCACGGTCCGTCCGGTAGTACTTGACCTCTATCGCCCAGAGCTCGTTGTTTAAAGACCCCGTTAAATCGAATCCTCTATCTCCTCTAGGTGCGTGTCGCGCTACACTAAAGCCACGCGCTTCGAGAATCCGGCTAACCAGGTTCTCAAACTGCTGCCACACCTCGGTACCGTCAGTTATCACGCACGTTCTCCCAGCGGCAGTAAATTGGCTATTAATTCAACAGGCCGTTATGCAAGAGACGCCATCTCACGCTTGAAGTCCTTTCAGTATCTGCAGCAGCTCCCTTGGAACCAGCCGTACGCGCTGAAGCATCCTACGGAGATGCGGTGGTGTAATTAAGTTGGCGGAACCACTAAACGTTGACTGATACAGCGGCAACAACTCATGGCCCCTTGCCTCGATCGTCCAAGCCGGATACTTCACTGTTAGTCCATTCGCGAATTCGACGATCGTCAGTGCTTGCTTCTGTGCCAAACGAGTGGGCAATGTCGGTGCCATTTGCGCACAAATAGTATCGATGACACTCTGCAGCTGTGGCTGCCCGAGTTCCCGAATTAAGTGCTCGTCGCCCTTATCTATCTTTACGCCCTCTACTGCGGGCGCGCGTCCCGCCTCCAACAAGAGCGCATAAATCAACGCTGGATCGACCAAATAATTTTCAAAGCTGTACCGAGAAAGCACAGCTATGCGAGGACTAGCGACGTTGCCGTTATCCAAGTCGATCACACCCCGAAATATCTCCTCCAGCGGCGGCTGATCAAATTTAGCTATCCATTGGCGGACTGCACTGGATCCACCGGAAGTGCTTCTAGCGCTTCCCTTGCCCACCGACGCCGGCAAGAACACGAGACTAGGAGTTCGGCTCAATAAGCCAGCAGTCGTATCCCCAGCTGTGTAAGTGAGGACATCCCAGACAACTCTGTAGAACTCGACGTCGTCCTGGTCTTCGACAAACACAAATCTTGTCCCACGAGCGACGACGACTAAGCCAGCCGTCAAAAGGCCGACCGAATGAGCGTTTGATGCCGAGGAGCGTATCCGAGGTGGGGTCTTATACATCTCAAACACGGCCCCCTCCGGTGCCATGGCGACTGTGGACGGGGAATGAGTAGCCATGATGACCCGAATGTCGTGCCGATCTACAAGCACTTCCTTAACGACGTTGAGAAATTGCTGCGTCATAGACGGGTGCAGATGGGCGTCCGGCTCATCTAGCAAATACAGCTTGGCAAACTTTCCATGGTGGCGAGCGCGGAATAGCCACAAGAGAGTACGAAGAATCGCCTTCTCACCGGAAGATAGTTCGGCCGGCGCGATATCAAGACTCCGGACCGGATCTCTCAGCCTAAATTGATACGTATCATCCAGATTTGTTTCGACTGGTGAGACCACTCGGTATGCAAACTCTGCCGCACTCAAGGCTTCATTAACCAGGTCCCATGGTGCTCGTCCAAGCTTAGCCTCCAATGCTTCTAATTTCGTTCCGCGGAGAACCTCGTCCGCCATCCTAACCTTGTGGGCCATGATTACATGAGCAAGACCTCCAACAATGTCTTCCTCTTCTAGCATAAACAGGTAATCGTTAGGCACTGCCTTAACGAAGGTTTCTAGAGTGAAGGCACTTAGATCCTTGCCAAGGATTTGGCAAAGTCGCGCGCGTTTTGCACGGCCACCGAGTTGATTGTGAATAGCGTGAGGTTGAAGTTGCTGAAAGAGGTTCTGTTTGAGCTGAGTAAGTGCCTGGACGCCGAGTGCCGGGGCGCTTTGCATGTCCCAAGCACTTGGTAGGTAGAGCACAGACTCTGGACCAAAGGATTCAGGTGTAACGCTTAAATCGAGCTGGTTCATTTCGACGTTTTGAGGATGCGTGGTTCCAGTCAACCTGTACGCAAGCAGTTCTAACAGGTGCGTCTTTCCAGACCCGTTAACGCCAGTCAGTATTGCGAAGGGGGGGACGTCGCCCCAAACGAGGTCCCCAATCGACTTGTAATGCTGCCCGGGCTGCTTGGCTTTAACTTCAATCCGCAATGGCGACAGCACGACTGAGACTCCTCCGATAGCTAGGGCGCAATAGTGTTGCCCGCGTGAGCACCCGACGGCAACGGTTTGGTGTCAGTGGGCGGTGTTTCTCAATCTGCTCGGTAGTCTCAAGAATTCCTCCACGCTGGGTTGCAATGGGTGGACTTCTCCGCTCTCCCCCACCCGATTGGCCTCCTCTCCAATCCAGGTGAATCCGGTCGCGACAACGTGCCGCCGCTCGGTGCGACCCCTGTTCAGAAACTGCCCGTTCTCGAACTTGTCCTCGCAGCTCAAGTGGTACTGCGCCAGCACTTCAGCGTAGGTCTTGAGCTGCTCGGGACGGACGGCTTTGCCTGTCACACGATCGAAGACCTTGGACAGCGCTCGGACGGGATCGCTGTCATAGGGCGCTATCGGGGCCAGCGTCTCGGTCGTCCGTGGTCTCCCCCGTCGCAGCTCATCCAGAGGTGCCGCGGACAATGGGGCTGATACCGCCCTTTGGAGTGCCCAGGATTTGACGGACACGCGCTGTTCACGAATCCGGGGTACAAGCAGTGGGCATGCAGAACCAACTTCGCATCGATCGGCCTGGCAAACTGTTTGGGTTTATAGAAGCACATCGCGCGGAGTATGACGTGCGAATGATGTGTCAGGTTCTGGGCGTCTCACGTAGCTCCTTCTACGAGTGGCTGCAGAACCCGGTTTCCCCTCGAGCTCGAGAGGATGAGCGCCTTCTTCGCTTGATCCGGGCCTCGTTCAGAGCCAGTCACGGTGTGTACGGTGCGCGTCGAGTCTTCTTGGACCTCCGGGAGGCTGGCGAGACTTGCAGTAAGCATCGCGTGGCGCGCCTCATGCGGATAAACAACATAAGAGCGCATCACGGCTATCGGAAGCCTCGGTATGTCCCGTCCAGCGAAGCAAACCTTATTCCGAACATCTTGAAGCGCGACTTCGAGGTGTCGAAGCCTAATAGCGTTTGGGTCACTGACATCACGTATATCCGCACCTGGGAGGGCTGGCTCTACCTAGCCGTTGTGATGGACCTCTTCTCCCGAAAGATCGTCGGCTGGGCCACCAAGTCGACCCTCGCGCGAGAACTTGCTCTGGATGCAGTCCTAATGGCGGTGCGACGCCGACGCCCGAAGCGGACCGTGATCCACTCTGATCAAGGATCTCAGTACGGGAGCGACGCATGGCGGCGCTTTTGCCGCGCACATCGCCTGCAACCCAGCATGAGTCGGCGTGGGAACTGCTGGGACAATGCGGTTGCAGAATCTTTTTTTGGCAGCTTGAAGAAAGAGCGGATCAAGAAAAGGATCTACAAAAACCGGGAAATCGCCACAGTCGACATCTCCGCGTACATCGAACAGTTCTATAATCCGGTTCGTCGCCATAGCTATCTGGGCGCGTCAGTCCGGACGCCTTTGAGGCAGCTTCTAGGAGCTCCAAGAGGTGTCCGGCTTAACCTGGGCACTCCAGACTTCTCGATTCAGCACGACGGCATCTGCCGCATGAATCCGGAGCTTGCGCGGAGGGTGGCGCAGCTTGCTTTGGAACGTTGTGAAGTGAGCGACAGGTAGTGTCTTAATCTCCGCCGACCCTTAAGTTCTTGGCAACCCGATGTTCGCTAGGACCGCCGACCCTTCTTCGGAACTTGCTCCAATATCTTTATGAATTCGCCAATCTGGTTCGGCGCCGAAAGCTTGAATGCGGAATAGCCCGTCATGTCCGGCTTGAGGTCGATTGTGCATGGAGCGATAAAGTCATCCGGACGACCGCGGACCGTAATGCGAAAGGACTCGTCGCGGCCCTGAATGCGAATCACCCAAAAGTTGTCCGGGGTCTCCACGTACTTTTCAGACTTCGGGTAGAACTGCAGCGCTCCTGGGTAGCTCGCACGGACCGTTGTTAGTAGCTGCATGCCCAGCGCTCGCAGACTCGACGGCAGTGCCGACAGAAATTCGGCGTCTCCTCCCGCAGCTTGTTCCAGCTGCTCAGTGATATGAGCAATCTGCTGGCGACCGTCCGGTGACGTCGGGCTCTCAAGGATGATCGCGCTGTCCGTACTGCCTAGATTGAGCACACGTGCGTTCGTCGGACTGAAATTCAGAGTGCTCGTCGTCCGGTTGAACGACGGGGCGTCCAGGAGCAGGAGTACGCTCACGGGTCCAAGGCGGGTCGCGGTTGCCCCGAGAAACCGGAGGTCGTCTGGGGGCAATCTAGCCTTCCATACGCCGGGGTCCAGCGAACTGACGTTCGGTATCGTGATGGACATTGCCATATATCCTCCTGCAGTTCCACTGCAGTATAACTGCAACCCCACTCTAGTCAAGACTAGGCTGTCCTAAGCTACATATTCTTACAGATATTCTGAGTATTTAAATCGTATAAATTACAGATTAATTGACGTAGAAAATGTACGTGATATATGCTGCTTCTCCAGGGCATTAATTGGAGAGGATTCCATGAGTTCCACAGCAGAAAAAACCGTACCGATTAAGAAAAAGGACGAGGGCGAAAAGAGAAACAAATTCGTGCGCCTCGCAGAAAAGAGGACATCCAATGCCATTCGCTCTATTCGTGTTATTGGGAAACTTGGCAACCCGGCAGCGTATTCCTACGACGAGAGTGACATCCGGAAAATTGCTGGTGCTTTATCCAGGGAAATAGAGGAACTGAAGTCAAGAATGATGCGAAAGAGTGGAAAAGGCACAGTGGAATTTAGGCTCTAGTTCATCACCTCGTGAGCAAACCACTCGACAGTCCTCGCAGTAAGAATCCGCGAGAACAGTCGAAGCACTCCCGATTCATTGCCGCCCTGAATTCCAATAAGCAGGTCAGCGGCCTCACCCACATCTACTACCGCTATCCCGCACGTTTCTCCCCGGAGTTTGCCCGAGAGGCAATCCAACTTTTTACAAGGCCTGGAGATCTAGTCCTTGACCCGTTCCTGGGTGGCGGCACAAGCGGCGTTGAAGCCGTCGCCACCGGTCGACGGTTTGTCGGGACCGACATCAACCCACTGGCGCACTTTGTGTCCGGGGTTAAGACGAAGGTACTGAGCCCCCGAGACGTGGACCAAATTGCTTCCTGGATAGAACGCGTGCACGGTTCTTTCCACATCAATCGTAGGGAGACCCAAAGCGCACGCTGGGAGTCATATCAAAAGAATGTTCCTTGGAGGATCAGGCGCGGATTGGCGTATCTGCTTGCGTCCCTCCAGCACCTACCCTCTACCAGGCAACGAGCGTTTGCCAGATGCTCGATTTTGAGCGCAGGTCAATGGGCACTCGACTGCCGGTCGCACGTTCCAGGCATCAGCGAACTACTAATTGCGCACCGCAGAATCGTTACAGACATGATCGCTGGAAATGCGCAATTCAGGAGGAGTGTTACTGAGTCATACGGTCGGTCTAGCAGCCCGGCTTGTGGCTTGTACTGCACGGACGCGGCACTACTTAGCAAGAACGCTGGCCTTCGGAAATTTGGGCGGCCGAAATTGGTTCTAACCTCACCGCCATACTTGGGTGTTCACGTGTTGTACCACCGCTGGCAGGTTTTGGGCCGGCGCGAAACGCCTGCGCCGTATTGGATTGCAAACCGACCCGATGGCCATGGCGGCGCCTTCTATACATTCGCTGATCGAAAGTCCATCTCGCCGGAGCGGTATCTCAAACGCCTCCAAGCGTGCTTCACCGCCATCCGCGAAGTAAGCGACAGGCGAACACAGATCGTCCAGCTCGTCGCGTTTCCAGACGCCGACGTTCAGTTACCCATCTACCTAGGGGCGTTGGCGGACGTTGGTCTTCAGCACTGCGAGTCCTTTGATACAAATCTCCGCGGCACGGACCTCACCAGGGATGTTCCAAACCGTCGCTGGTACGCGGAAGTCAACAAGCAATCGCATTCGAGCAGAGAATTCCTGCTCGTGCACCGCCTAAGACAAAGATGAGGTCACGATGAATCACGACGCAGCTCGCCAACTGCTAACGAGATTGATTGAGTGCACTACAGGACCGGTACTGCGTCAGATCCTTAGTGACCTCGGTGATTCAGATGCCACTACCCTAGATGTGCCATTCGGACCTCATGGTCTCGTATGGAAGACTTTCGGTGACACACTCTCAAATAACTCGTCGATAGGCCTTGCAACAAAGGCTGGTCGGAGCCTCACGGAACGAGTCACCAACGCTATCGACGCGGTACTCGACGAGAGAGCCCCGCTCGATGTTAGCCAGCCACCCTCGCCTCGGGCGGCCGCAAATCGATGGTATGGTCGCCCGACCTCCGGGCCGGATTCCGGACTGTTCTCGTGGACGAAGATGCCCGACGACTTCGATCGGCACATCCACGTAATCATCCAGTCGAGCGACAAAGAGGACGCTCCGACTGTCGACGTGATGGACGATGGGATCGGTATTGATGCCGGAAGCTTTCACAACACCATCCTGAGTCTCCAAGCTGGCAATAAGATTAGGAAGCGATATCTCATTGGAACGTTCGGACAGGGTGGCGCATCGACTCTAGGATTTTGTGATTGCGCGATCATTGTCTCGAGAGCCAAAAGTCGCCCCGACTTTGTCGCATTTACAATCATTCGAGTTCTACATTTGGACGCGAGCTACAAAGATGACTGTTACGCGTATTTAGCAGTGGGAGGCTCTGAGCTTGGGCCTCAAGTGCTCGAAGCTTCTTTGGGCAATGAGGCGCTCGCCGTCTACAGTAAAACCCCGCAAGCCAAGCTGCCAGGCCTCAGCCGAGGAACAATCGTTCGTCACATCGCGTATCGCCTTAGCAATCTGGATAAGGGTCTTCAGGCGTCGCCAGGAAACCTTTACCACCATCTGCAGTTCACGATGTTCGACCCTCTTATTCCCTTCCGAATTGCCGACTTGAGGCCAAAGTCCCCGAAAAACGAGTACATCGGAGGATCACGAAATCGCCTTATGGCGAAGGCAATGAAGCTTTCCGACGAGTCTGACGAAGACGATAGCAATGTGCGGATCCGCCATTATCGACCAATGGAGTACGTAGTTCCGAGCGGTTCGCTCGAAGCCTGTATTGGGGTGGAGTATTGGGTTGTTTTCGCTCATCGGAAAAAGGGAGATGACTACGAGCTGCGAAGCTATTCAAACGAACTATTTGTGCAGCAAGGCCATCCGATCGTAGGGACGATGAACGGGCAGAACCAGGGCGAGATCACCGCGCACCTGTTGAAGCAGATCAATCTTAATTTGGTCTCACGCCATATAGTGATTCACATCGATGCTACGAACGCAGAAAGCCCAATTAGACGCGACCTATTTGCTACGAACCGGGAAGGGTTCAAGGAAGGTCCAGTACTCGATAGCGTTCTACGCATGGTTACCAAGATTCTCGAGGAGGATGATGTCCTCCAGGATATAGAGAAGGAGCTAACTGAAAGAATTGCTAAACGCGAGGCCGAATCGACCAGGGGCGAGGTCAAGAAGGAGCTTTCGAAGCTGCTTAAAGACAGTGGTTTGTCCGTCGCTGAAGCAGGACAAGTCGACGTTCCAGGAAAAGGCGAACCGCGTTCCGTTGACAGTAAGCGTTCTCCCCCGCGGCATCTTCAACCTCTTCAGACATTGCCCTATCCAGGAGTCACCCGATTCGAAATCGTGTACCCGGTAGACATTTGCTTTCTACCTCTCAATGAAACTCAGGCGATAGTCGTTGAAACGGACGCCGATGCGGTATACGACAAGCACGTACAGCTGCGGTGCGAGCCGCCGCTGCTGGAGGTGGCAACCCGGGCACCGCTAAGGGGTGGCCGAATTCGATGGCGACTTAGACCCCGGCAGGGTGCCCAAAGCGGCCAAAACGGAGAGATTGTCGCAACGCTTACCAAGCCAGATGGGACACAGCTGATAACAAGCGTTCTATTTGAACTCACACCTGCGCGAGAGAAGGAAGCAAAAAAAGGACAAGGACAGGTGCCGCCGTTCGAGGTCAAATCCATTACGCCTGAGAATAGCGAAACATGGAATGTTCTGTGGCCGGACGATCGCGACGATCCGTTACTCCAAAGTCGTCACGCATATAAGGCGCTGCAGACTAGCGGAGGAATAACCGTGTACTACTCAACGGTGTTCCGGCCATATTGGGAAATCATGGAGCGTCTGAAGATTACGCATCCCACACGGGTTACTGGCTTCGATACGCATTACGCCGTGTGGCTTGGGTTTCACGCGATCCTCCAGAGCCAACAGACGCCACAAGAATCTAGTGGTGTAAACGATGAGACGCTAGAGCAAATTCAGGAATTGGAACGCCAGACCGTAGCGAGAGTTCAAGCGCGCCAGGCACTTCGGACGGCTGAACTCCTTCAGCAGCAGGTAGCCGTGACCAATGACTAGAGAAACCCCGCTATGCGCGGTTCGGTTAGGAGGCGATTCAGGGCCGCATGAATTCCTCGAAGGACATCGCGGCCTGGTGAGCCCTGTGTACTATTGTTTATTTCCGTGGGATATATCTGTGCTCGCCGCCCGAATTTGCTCTCCGTAGAAGAATGCAGTGCGTATCCGTGTTCTACATGCGCTCAGCGGGTGTTTTCCACGTACTAAATCGCTGCATTGCATCCACGCCGCCAACAAACTCTCGTGCGCGTCGCATCAATGATTTGCAGCAGTTCGTCTCGGCTGTCGCGACGTGCCTTCGCTGCGCGCTCTTCGGCTAGTTTGCGTTCGCTTTCCCTCCTCTCTTCCTCCCACTCTTGCCGTTGCAGTTCGGCCTTTAGTTCGCCTTCCTTGATGAGGTCTGCGATGAGAGGTGCCGCATTGACCAGCTCTCGGATGATTGACGGGATTTGCGTCTTCAAGTCGCGCTCGTTTGTTTCTCTCCACTGCTTTGTCCACTCGCCACGCCAATCGGGACAATAGGCCTGAAGACACAGACGGCCGGTCGGGTAGTCTCGCTTGGTGGTCCAGCCGCCATCCGTCGAGTATCTGCTGCGCTTGATGGGGGTTTGGGCGTCTACGCGCACATACTCCCCCTTCAGGTACCGCGCCTCGGCTTCTTCTGAAAGCTCAATCACGGTAAGTCCGATTGGCACCGTGCCGATGTAAGCCACAGTGATACGCCCAGGCGACCAAAGACGATGGTACTCGTAGTAGTCATCGGTTCTTCGCTTCTGGGGAACCTCGTGCTCGTCGACCCTTGCCCTGCGCAGCTGTTCGCCGTTCGCGCCGATAACCACGCGGCAGTCATGCGCCTCAAGCTCGCGGAACAGATCGTTCGCAAGGCTCAGTGCTTTGTCGAGACCGGTTTTTGAAACAACCAGATCCACCAGCAGACGTTTAGCTGGTTTGAGGTACTGCGAGTCGTACGAAGTGCGGCCGCCTCGAAGTGAGTCGACGCCCCGCGTATCAAAGGATGCAAGTCCCGCTGAAGCTCGACGGCCTTTCGACTGCGTCTGGGCTTAACGGTCGGCGGTCGCGGCAACGGTCTTCGAATCGGTTCCGGACTGCTGCCTCTATTCCAGAAGAGCTGATCGCCAGGGTGGGCCTCTGGTAATTCCGGCTTCGGCGCAGCCTTGCCGACGGCGTGCTTCGCCCAGTAGCCACGTTCTGGCCGGGGCACCCGCATCAGCGCGCAAATTCGAGCCATGTAACTCGATGACACCCCGAATTTGTCCGCCACCTTGACCATTGGCTCTGCCCAGACGAGGGCGTAAAGTTGGTCGCGTGTGACCTGCGCGGCCTGTTCTCGCTCGTTCATGCAACTTGTCTCACATAGGTGGCGAACATGGATAGATTAGTACTCGATAACAAAACAGATCTTGAAAAGGATTGGTGGCGGCGCAGCGCGGTCGCTTAGGCCATGCGACGTTAATTTGATCGAATATCAGGACGCGCCTGACAGAATTCTCGGGGGCCATCATGCACTTTTGGTGTACTCAAAGCGGCCTAACGACCGCCGAGTGGATCCTTGTCGCTCAGCTAGCCGTGTTCGCACTGCAAGCTGCAATTTTCGCGCGTCAAGTTAGTGTCGCTAAGCAAACGGCCACGGACGCCAATGCACTGAGCAAGCAAATTGCAAAGGACGCGGTAGATCTGCAGAAGGCTTTGGTTCGACCGTGTATAGGCGTGGACTTCGACGTTGATATTGCAAATTCCTCGGTACGGTTTTCAGTCATAAACGCGGGAACTGGCGCCGCTTTGATCAGAGAGATGCGACCGTCGGTTGACGGGACAAGGTTTATCCCCAGTTCTGGACCCGAGAATGTGTGGCGAGAACTGATTCAATCGCTTCAGATGCCGCCCTGCAACGTGCGCACTGCAGCGGCACTACCGCCCAGCGGCTACATCCTAGTTCCCGGCAACAGTTCTAAAGTGCTGTTTGCGGCGGATTTCATTCCCGGATCCGTACAAAGAGAAGCACTTTTAGCTCTTGGGAAGCGTATCGGGGTAGGACTTAAGATCGAGTCGACGCTCGGCGAAGTACTAGGGTTCGAGCAAGGGTAGTGCGCAGATATGAAGTTCGCGCTCGTCAATAGGCAACGCCAAGAAGCCCAGCCCAATCTTTCCGGCAACTGTCAGACTTGCGATCACCCGATGGTCGCCAAGTGCGGAGAAGTCAGGATTTGGCATTGGGCGCACCTAGGGGGACGTCACTGCGACCCTTGGTGGGAGAACGAAACACAATGGCACCGCGCTTGGAAAGGACGGTTTCCCGTCGACTGGCAGGAGGTTGTCCACCGCGCCGAAACCGGTGAGAAACACATCTCAGACGTGAAGACAGATCGCGGCTGGGTAATCGAGTTCCAACATTCGTACCTCAAACCCGAAGAGCGTCGCTCTCGCGATGCCTTTTATCCGAAGTTGATTTGGGTAGTCGACGGAACAAGACGGAAGAGAGATGCGGAGAAATTCTTCGCCGCGTGGCACGAAAGCTCTCCCGTTGCAAACTCATCATTTGTCCGGCGGCTACGCGCGGACGAGTGCGCACTGGTCCATGAGTGGGCGGATAGCCATGCACCCATTTTTTTAGACTTCGGCGATGTGCAGGGTCTGTGGTGGGTTACTCCTGGGCGCTCAGCTGGATCGGTGTACGTCGCGCCGTTCCCGCATGCCGACTTCGTCAAAATCCATCGAAGTGACGTGACGCAGAAGGACCTTTTCGACGAGCTTGTTAAGAAGCTCAGCGAACTTGTCGCGGCGCAGGAAGCATTACGTCAGTCTCAGGCGATGAATCGAGCCTTCCCACAACCTACCTCTGGCGGCTTGCCCCCTAGGAGCAGGCGTCGTGGACGCTTTTAGATTTGCAGAAGGTCTGCTTTCAATCACAAAGCGGGTACTTGTATTTGTTTTTTCCTGTGGGATATATCTATACCCCCCAACGATTGTTAGGGGGTATATCCCAAGGAAAATAATCGCGACTGACTCCAGCCCGCGTTCGCGGTACTCCCGCCTAATCAAGCGAGTAACGCCGCGCGCGGCGTAGCTGCGAGCCCACACGAAATTGAGTTTCTTTCCGGGCCGAATGTAACAATCACGGCTCATTCAGTGCTTCTCAACGGCTTCCG